>Ga0180215_1001351_pt1 | contig 27315 bp, 28 predicted proteins | sample eDN3rd37CBELigBY_FD_128871 | JGI IMG/M metagenome (GOLD analysis project Ga0180215, IMG submission 128871) | Enriched backyard soil microbial communities from Emeryville, California, USA - eDNA 3rd pass 37_C BE-Lig BY (version 2) (version 2) | ecosystem: Environmental > Terrestrial > Soil >...
CGAGAACGAGACGCCTCGCAGAACCGTGCGATCCCGCTTCTCGGTCTCGGTATCGGTACCGAGCTCGGCGAGAAGCTTCTCCTCCTCCGTCTTGTGGGCGGTCTCGGGGTAGCTGAATTCCACGCTGTCGAAGGTGATGGCATCCGTCGTCGCCACGGGCGGCAGCGGGGTGACGGCTGCATCCTCTTCTTCTTCGCTCGGCAGCTCGATGATCTCCTGGATGCGCCCGAGCGCGCCGAGCGCCTGGCTCACCGAGGTGATGGCGCCGAAGGCCTGGCCGAGGGGGCCGATCATGAGGAACAGGAACAGGATGAACGACACGAGGGTCGCCAGCGTGATCGCACCACTGGCAACGCGGTACCCGCCCACCCCGATGATGGTGAGCAGCGTGACCTGCAGGGCGATGCCGGCGACCGGCACCACGAGCGCCGACACCTTCGCCAGCTTGATGCCCATGCGCCAGGCCCCGCGCGCATCCTCGTCGATGGCGGCGGTCTCACGCTCCGTCGCACCGGCCGCCCGCACCGTGCGAATCGCACCCACGGCCCGCTCGACACTGGCGGCCAGGTCGCCCACCTTCTCCTGCTGCTTGGCGCTGACGGTCCGGATGCGAGCGCTCAGCACGACGACGAGCGTCACCGACACGGCGATCACCCCGAGCGTGATGCCGAGCATGACGGCGTCGAGCACCAGCATCCCGATGAGTGCACCGATGAACACGAGGACGCCACCCACGGCATCGACGAGGCCCTGCGTCATCACGGCGTAGAGCATGGTGGTGTCGCTGCCGACGCGTGAGACGAGGTCGCCCGTGCGTCGGTTGTCGAACTCGCGGATGGGCAGGCGCAGCATCCTGCTAACCAGTCGCCGCCTGGCGCTGAGCACCACGCCCGTTCCGGTGCGCTGCAGCAGGTAGTGCTGCACTGTGCTGAGGAGGGCGGCGATCACGACGAGCGCCACGAGCACCCACACGAGGGTGCCGAGCAGCTCTCCCTGCTCCACCTGGGTGATCACCTGGCTGACCAGTAGCGGCTGGGCTAGCGATGCCGCGGCGCCGAGGATGCTCAGGATGATCACCCACACCAATACACCCCTGTGCTCGAGCAGGTAGGGGAGCAGTTGTCGGAAGCTGGCTTTCGGGCCGTCTTCTGCCTTGGCTCCGCGGCGGCGTGGGGCGGCTGTCGTGCTCATCGTGTCCTCTGGGGTGGGGTGGTGGTTCTCAGTGGCGACCGTACTTCTTGTGTACGGCCTGTTTGCTCACGTCAAGGGCCATGGCTATGAGTTGCCATGACGCGTTGGCGTTGCGTGCCCGACGAACCGCGGCGGCTTCGACGCGATCGAGTTCTTTTCGCAGCTTTCTGATGGCGGTGAGCGCCTGGATGGGGTCATTCGACCCGGCCTCACCCGCAAGCGTGTGGATGGTGGTGTCCATGCGTCAACGTTAGTTGACGCGGGGTGCGTGCGTCAACCCTGATTGACGCTACTTGAAGAAGACCGTGTACACCCAGCCCACGAACAGTGCGACCGCAACAGCAACCAGAACCCAGGAGAGGAATGTGACCGCGCCGCGCGCACCATTGTTCTTGACCATGTACCGAGTCTAGCCAGCGTGTCGGTGCACAGGTCTACGCTTGACACTCGTGCCACCTGCAACAGACTCCGCCTCAGTGATCACTGCACAGAACCTCGTCAAGAAGTACCAGGACTTCGCCGCAGTAGACGGCATCAGCTTCAGCGTTCGGCCGGGGGAGTCGTTCGGCCTGCTCGGCCCCAACGGTGCGGGCAAGTCGACCACCATGCGGATGGTCGGGGCGGTGTCGACGCGCACGGGAGGCGAGCTCAGCATCCTGGGCCTCGACCCAGACACCGACGGGCCGCAGATCCGCTCGCAACTGGGTGTCGTGCCGCAGCAAGACAACCTCGACACCGAACTGCGGGTGCGCGAGAACCTGATCGTGTACGGCCGCTACTTCGGGTTGCCGCACGGCTATCTGCGGCCGAAGGCCGACGAACTGCTCGAGTTCGCCCAGCTGTCCGATCGCGCCAAGGCCAGGGTCGAAGACCTGTCTGGCGGCATGAAGAGGCGACTCACCATCGCGCGTGCGCTCATCAACGAGCCGCGCATCCTGCTGCTCGACGAACCGACGACCGGCCTCGACCCCCAGGCCAGGCACATCCTCTGGGATCGGCTGTTCCGCCTCAAGGAGCAGGGAACGACCCTCGTTCTCACGACCCACTACATGGATGAGGCCGAGCAACTGTGCGACCGCCTGATCGTTGTCGACAAGGGCCGCATCATGGCGGAGGGAACCCCGGCGTCACTCATCCGGGAGTACTCGTCGCGCGAAGTGCTCGAGGTGCGCTTCGGTTCAGAACGCAACGCGGATGCCGCAGAGCAGTTGGCAGGGTTCGGTGACCGCATCGAGGTGCTGCCCGACCGCATCCTCATCTACAGCGCGAACGGTGAAGCCGAGCTGGCCAGACTCACCGAGCTCGGGCTGGAGCCGCTCACGTCGCTCGTGCGGCGCTCCAGTCTTGAAGACGTTTTTCTGCGGCTCACCGGTCGGAGCCTGATCGAATGAGCGGGGCGAACGTGTCGATACCGGAAGAGCTCGTCGCAGCGCCCGGTGCCAAACCGCGCCGGTACGGCAGCTGGTATGTAGCGGAGCATCGACTGCTCGGCATGAAGGCGTACGCGCAGACCATCATCGCCACGGGCATCGGCACTCCCGTGCTCTACCTCTACGCGCTCGGTGTCGGCCTGGCGACGCTCGTCGATCCGGGGCTCGGGTCTGGCGAGGTCAGCTACCTCACCTTCGTCGCACCGGCACTGCTCGCCACAGCGGCCGTGACAGTGGCGACAGAGGAGTTCACCTACCCGGTTATGGTCGGATTCAAGTGGAACCCGGTGTTCTTCGGAATGAACGCCGCACCCATCCAATCGCGGCAGATCGTCGACGGCATCATCATCGCCGTCACGATCCGCATGGTCGTGCAGACGATCATCTACTACCTGTTCATGCTCGTCTTCGGCGCAGTGCCCGGGGCTCTTGGCGTGCTCACCATTGCGACAGCCACCCTCACGGGGCTGGCATCCGGCCTGCTCATCATGGCGTACGCCTGCTCGATCGTCGAAGACAAGGGCCAGTTCGCCATGCTCATGCGCTTTCTGGTGCTGCCGCTCACGCTGTTCTCCGGCACGTTCTTCCCGCTGGATGCGCTGCCCATCTACCTGCACTGGATCGGCTGGCTCTCACCCCTCTGGCACGGTGCTGAGCTCTCCCGGGTGTTCGCGTACGGCATGGCCGAGCCGATCTGGCTCACGGTCACCCACGTCGCCTACCTGCTGGCGCTCAGCGTGTGGGGCTGGCTGGTGGCCCGGCGCATCGCGGCCAGGAGGCTGAACAAGTGACGTTCGCGCCCTCCCGTCCACTCGCATCCGCCCCGTCCGCTTCGGGGAGGCGGATGCTACTGCTCCCCTCCCTCTACGCGGGCAACGCGCGCTCGGTCATGCATCGCGGTTGGGTCGCCACCGCGCAGTCGAACTGGCTGGTGATGCTGTCTGGCTTCGTTGAGCCGATCTTCTACCTGCTGGCCATGGGCATCGGGCTGGGCTCACTGGTGGGAACCGTGCAGTCGCCTGCCGGCGACGAGGTCTCCTACGCCGCATACATTGCCCCCGCCCTGCTCGCCGTCGCCGCGATGAACGGTGCGATCTACGACTCCACGTGGAACGTCTTCTTCAAGATGAACTTCGCGCGCCTGTACGAGGGGATGCTGGCGACGTCGCTGGGGCCGTTCGATGTCGCGCTCGGCGAGATCCTGCTCGCGCTGGCGCGCGGGCTGCTCTACGCCGCCGGCTTCATGGTGGTGATGCAGCTGCTCGGGCTCAACCTGGCGTGGACCGCCATCCTCGCCCTGCCTGCCGTGCTGTTGGTGGCGTTCGGGTTCGCCAGTTTCGGCATGGGCATCACCAGTTACCTGAAGACGTTCCAGCAGATGGATTGGATCACCTTCATCATGCTGCCCATGTTCCTGTTCTCTGCGACCTTCTACCCGCTGACGGTGTACCCGCAGTGGCTGCAGTGGGTGGTGCAGGCGCTGCCGCTCTGGCACGGGGTGGAGCTGATTCGCGGGCTCACCACGGGCGCGCTGGCCTGGGGCATGCTCTGGCACGTGCTCTACTACCTGGTCATGATCGTGCTCGGGCTGACCCTCACGACCCGTCGGCTGAAGGCCCTGTTCCTGAACTGACCCGCCGAGCGGCGCAGTGCCGGTCAGACAGCGCAGTAGCGCAGTGCCGGTCAGGCGGAACGGATGTGACGGCGCACCTTCACGGCCGCGACCACCAGCATGATGCCGAAGATGATGGCGTAGATTCCCGCGACCCAGATAAGGCTGAGTACACTCGCCCCCGGGTTGACGAGGATCACGATCGCGAGCAGCACGGCGAAGACGATCGCGACGACGCCCGCGACGATCGCCCACCCCCGCCCGGGTGCCTCACCGACCCCAGCGGCCGAAGCGATTCCGAGAATGCCGTGCATCAGCGAGTAGATGACGATCGTCCAGAGCACGACCAGCCCGCCCACCAGCCCGGCCACGCCGGGCAGGATGATCGCGGCGAGTCCGCCCAGCATCGAGACGATGCCCTGGAAGAGCAGCCAGCCCCAGCGCCGGTCGCTTCGCCTGGTCTGCACGGCGTGCACGATCTCGGTGATGCCGTCCACGAGCAGATAGATTCCGACCACGATGGCGATGCCCGTGAGAGCTGCGGCAGGGGCCACTATGGCGATGATGCCGAAGATGATGGCGAAGATGCCGCGCAACAGCACCAGCCACCAGATTCCCTTGGCGATAGACGTCAATTCGGTGCGAAGTTCGTCAGTCATAGCAGACAGGGTAATCGCGCAGCCGCCCCTGCGAACAGGTCAGGAACGCAGTGTGCGCAGCAGGGTAGCGGTCGCGAGCGCCGCGGATGCTGCTTCGGCACCCTTGTCTTCCTTCGACCCCGGCAGCCCGGCCCGGTCAAGCCCCTGCTGCTCGTCTTCGAGCGTGAGCACGCCGAAGCCCACCGGCTTTCCGGTATCGAGCGCGACGCGGGTGAGCCCGTCAGTCGTGGCGTTCGCCACGAACTCGAAGTGGGGTGTTCCGCCGCGGATGATCACGCCCAGGGCGACCACCGCATCCGCCCCGCCCTCAAGCGCGGCCTTGCAGACCACGGGGAGTTCGAAGCTTCCTGGCACCCTCACCTCGCTGACGTTTGCGCCGGATGCGTCGAGCACCCGTCGCGCGCCAGCGAGCAGGCCGTTCGTGATCTCGTCGTGCCACGTGCCGGCCACAATGGTCACGTTCAGCCCGGTGCCGTCCGTCTGGATGGTGGGGGAGCCAGCTCCGCTCATAGTGCCTGTTCCTTTCTCGTCTGCATGCTCACCGCTGCGAGGTCGAAGGCCTCATGGTCGGGAAGCATGTGACCCATGCGGTCACGCTTCGTCTCGAGGTAGCCCTCGTTGAACACTCCGACGCCGACCACGATCGGCACCTGCTCGAGCACCGTGACACCGCGGTCGGTCAGCTGTCGCACCTTGTCGGGGTTGTTGGTGAGCACGCGAACGGCGCTGAGGCCGAGGTCGCCCAGAATGGCGACGGCAGCGCCGTAATCCCGACCGTCGACCGGGAAGCCGAGGGCGAGGTTCGCCTCGAGCGTGTCGAGGCCGTCCTCCTGCAGGCGGTACGCCTTCAGCTTGTTGATGAGGCCGATGCCGCGACCCTCGTGCCCGCGCATGTAGATGACGACTCCGCCCTCGCGCTGGATCGCCTCAAGCGCCGCATCCAGCTGGGGGCCGCACTCGCACTTGAGCGAACCGAAAACCTCACCCGTGAGGCACTCGGAGTGCACGCGCACCAGTGCGCCGTTCTTCGGGTTGCCGGAGATGATCGCCACGTGGTCTGCGCCGGTCATGCGGTCGCGGTATGCGCGCATCCGGAGCTTCCCGTGAGAGGTGGGCACGGTGGTCTCGACCTCGAAGATCACCCGGGAGGTCTCCGGAATCGCGACAGCCTGTGGAACCTGCCCGTCAGTGTGCGTCTCGCCCAGGTAGTCGATGAGCGAAGCGATGGTGATGACGGCGATTCCGTCACGCTCACCGAGCGCGATCAGTCCGGGCAGGCGCATCATCTCGCCGGAGTCTTCGACGATCTCCGAGATCGCACCAACCGGAACGAGCCCCGCCAGCTTCAGCAGGTCGACGGTCGCCTCGGTGTGGCCGTCACGCTCGCGCACACCCCCGTCAACGGCGCGGAGCGGCATGATGTGGCCGGGGCGGTTGAGCGCGGCCGGCGAGGAGTTCACGTCGGCGAGCACCCGCAGCGTGTGGGCACGGTCTGCCGCGCTGATGCCCGTGCTGATGCGGTCTGCAGCGTCTACAGAGATCGTGTAGTTGGTGCCGCGCGGGTCCTCATTGTGGGCGACCATGACGGGCAGCTCGAGGCGGTCGGCGATCTCGTTGGTCATGGGCGCACAAATGAAGCCAGACGAGTTGCGCACCATCCAGGCGAGCCACTCCTGGCTCGCCAACTGCGCCGAGATGACGACGTCGCCCTCGTTCTCTCTGCTCTCGTCGTCCACGACGATGATGGGTTTGCCCGCACGCAACTCTGAGAGTGCTGTGGGGATGTCGGCGAGGCTCATGACTCGCTCCTTTCAGTGAACTGCAGCATCCGCTCGACGTGACGGGCGAGGATGTCTGTTTCGAGGTTGACCTGATCGCCAACCTTGCGGAGGCCGAGGGTGGTGGCCGTCAGAGTCTCGGGGATGAGTGACACCTCGAACCAGTCGGCTCCGACGTCGCTCACCGTGAGAGACACGCCGTCGACGGCGATCGACCCCTTGCTCGCCACCAGCGGGGCAAGCTCCGGCTCAAGGCTGATGCGCACCACGCGCCAGCTGTCGCTGTTCCGGATGCCCAACACTCGGCCCGTACCGTCGATGTGACCCTGCACGATGTGGCCGCCGAGACGGTCGCCCACCCGTGCCGCTCGCTCCAGGTTGACCTTGGTGCCCGGTGTGGGCTCCTTCAGGGTGCTCATCGAGATCGTCTGTGCCATCACATCCGCCGTGAACCAGTCCTCGCCCTGGTCGACGACCGTCAGGCACACGCCACTCACCGAGATCGAGTCGCCGTGCGAGGCATCCGACACCGCGAGGGGTCCCCGCACGGTGATGCGGGCGGCATCGCCGGTGGGCTCCCAAGCGAGAACCTCGCCCATTTCTTCGATGATTCCGGTGAACACTATGCGTCTCCTTCGGTTGTCGATCGCGGGCCCGCAGGGCTCGGAACAGGGCGAGCCACCACCAGGAGGTCGTCGCCGAGCCTGCGCACGTCGGTGATGCTCAGTCGCCTTGCCTCACCGATCGAGGCGACGCCGATGTGGCCGATCGCCGTTCGGGGTCCGCCGATGAGCGACGGCGCGAGGTAGATCAGGTATTCGTCTACGAGGCCTGCCGCGATGAACGCGCTGGCCAGGGTGGGGCCGCCCTCCACGAAGACGCGGCGCACACCCTCCGTGAAGAGTGCGCTCAGCCCTGCGGTCAGATCGTGGTCGGCGAAGTGGAACAGGGGTCGAGGGTGGGCGAGGAGCTTCGCGCCAGCCGGGAGCGCACTGGTGCCGAATACGACGGGGATCGGCTGGTGCTCGAGCAGTTCACCTGCGTCGCCGCGGGCGGTCAGCTCCGGGTCGTCTGCGAGCACGGTGCCCGTGCCCACCACGATCGCGTCGGCCGCTGCCCGCTGCTCGTGAACGTGCTGCCGTGCCGCCGTTCCGGTGATCCACTTGCTGGTTCCGTCTGCAGCAGCGGCACGCCCGTCGAGGCTGGATGCCCACTTGACGGTGATGAACGGACGCCCCAATCGGGTGGCGGTCAGCCACACGGCGATCGACTGCTCCACTTCGTCTTCGAGCACGCCGCCGGTGACGGATACGCCTGCCTCCCGCAGGCGGGCTGCGCCTCCCGCGCCAGGGCCAGGATCGGTGACGGCGTAGAAAACCTGCGCGATTCCGGCGTCGATGAGGGCCTGGCTGCACGGCCCCGTGAGCCCCGTGTGGTTGCACGGCTCAAGCGTCACGACCGCGACGGCTCCACGTGCCTCGCCGGGCGACAGCTTACTGAGGGCGTCGACCTCCGCGTGCGCGGTGCCGGCTCCGCGATGCCAGCCCTCGGCGAGCATCCGCCCTTCCGCATCGAGAATGACGCAGCCGACCTGCGGGTTGATGCCTGCAACCGGGCCGTGCGCGGCGAGCGATACGGCGCGGCGCATCGCCGAAACCACGGCGTCGCTGGTCGCTGCGATGGTCATCCGGTCCTCTATCTCGTGGGCGAGACGGGCTCCGGGTTTGCGCCACAATGCGGTGGCCGGGTCCGCCGAATCGCGGCGAACCCTGTGCTGCCTTCCATCCGGACTGAGAGACGCTGCCGTCTCATAACCGTCGGTGCCGGAGTTCCACCGGCTCAACCTCGGCCCCGCCGCGCAGGAGTTGCGTCGCGGTGCCTCGGGTCGCGGACTATAACCGCCGGTTCGGATTTTCACCGACCCCGGAGCACATTTCTTGGGTATCAGTCTACTCAACGTCGCCGCGCCCGCATTATTCCCGCCGCCCGCCGCATCCTCCGAAAACGAAGGAGAAGCGGCCCGAACGCCGCGTGTCGTCGCCCGAACGGCGCATTCCGCGGGGAATCTCCTTCGTTTTCGACACCGCGCGGAGGTGCGTTGACGATGCGGCGCCGACGGATGCGAGCGGAGCCGTCAGCGGGCGAACAGGGCTGTCAGCGGGCGAGCAGACTCGGCAGCTCGTCGAGTGACGTGATCGTGAGCACGCCGGCCGCCTTGGCATCCGCCAGCTCGTCTGCACTCGGGATGACGATGCCGCGGTCGATCCAGACCCCGGTGAGGCCAGTGTCGTGTGCTCCCCGTGCGTCGGTCTGCAGCCGGTCGCCCACGTACACGGCCCGCGACGGTTCAACACCGAAAAGTTCGCAGGCGTGCAGGAAGATCCTGGGGTCCGGTTTGGGGTAGCCGACCTCACCGGATGCGATGACGTGCTGCATCCGTGGGCTCAATCCCAGCCGGTCGAGTTTTGGGGTCTGATAGCCCAGCTCTGCGTTGGTGACGATGCCGAACCGTACCCCAGGCAGCACTCGCTCGAGCTCGTCGAGGGTGGGGAGCGAGTCGTCGTGCAGCAGCCACGACTGGTCGTAGTGGGCGAGGTAGTCCGAGTACCAGCGGTCGGCCGCAGTTGCGTCAAGCTCGATGCCGTGCGCCCGCACGAACTCCTGCACGCGCACCCTGCGCTGCTCCTGAAGGGTCAGCTCGCCGTGGAGGTACCGGCCGTAGTGCAGCTCTTCGAGGTGGTGCCAGCGGCGCATCTCCTCGTCGTCGTCAGCCTCTGCGAGGGCACCGCCGTGTGCTCGCCTTTGCGCGGCCACCCCGAGCGCGACCGCCCGCTGGTGGTCGAACAGCGTGTCGTCGAGGTCGAACAGCACCACCGAAAACGAAGGAGAATCGGCCGATTTCGCCGTGTTCTGACGCGAAACGGTCGTCACCGGTGAGTATCTCCTTCGTTTTGTGCAGCGCCGGGGGCGGGGGTCGCGCCGGGGGCGGGGGTCGAGCCGGGGGCGGGGGCAGCGCCGGGGGCTGGCAGCGGCCAGCCCGGCTTCAGAGAGCGGTCATCGGATGCGCGCAGCAGCGCGTGCCACGACTCCGGATGCGACCCATCTCTTGCGGGCAGAACCGACGGCCGAACGCCACCGAAGGTGAAGCCGAGCTTGCGCGCAACGGATGCGGAGGCCAGGTTGCCCGCGATGCACTCCCAGCTGATCTCGTCTGCGAAGCCCGTGGAGAACGCCCAGTCGAGCACCGCACGCACGGCCTCCGGCATGTACCCGTGCCCGCGATGCTGTGCACCCAGCCAGAAGCCGATGTCGAAACGCCCGAGCTTGCTGCGCAGCCCGACCACTCCCACCAGGTCGCCGGCGGGGGTGCGTAGCCCCCACGACAGCTCCTCGCCGCTGGCCCAGCCCCGCGGCACATACTCGGTGATGAAGTAGCGCGCGTCACTCAGGTGGTACGGCCAGGGGATGGTCAGGTACTTCTCGAACTCCGGGTCCTGGCAGTAGTCGTAGACGGCCTGGGCGTCATCCGCCCGCAATTCGTCGAGCAGCAGCCGCGGGGTTCGCAGCGTGAACGGTTGCACGTCAGGCCTTCGGCAGGAATCCGACGCGGTCGTAGACGCGCGCCAGGGTCGCCTCGGCGATCTCGCCTGCCCGGTCTGCGTTTGCTGCGAGCATCCGGTCGAGCTCCGCGGGGTCGTCGAGCAGCTCGGTCGCACGCTCGCGGATGGGGCCGAAGGTGCCGACCACGGCGTCCGCTACGGCCCCCTTGAGGTCGCCGTAGCCCCGCCCGACGAACTCGTTCTCGAGCGCGGAGACGTCCCCGCCGGTGAAGGCGGAGAGGATCGCGAGCAGGTTCGACACGCCGGCCTTGTTCTCCCGGTCGAACCGCACCTCGCGTTCGTCGTCTGTGACCGCCGACTTGATCTTCTTCGCGGTCTTGGCCGGGTCATCCATCAGCCAGATGATGCCATTGTCGCTGCCCGCGGACTTGCTCATCTTGTCTGAGGGGTTCTGCAGGTCGTAGATGCGCGCGGTCTCCTGCATGATCACGGGCTTCGGCACCACGAGTGAATCCCCGTAGCGGCTGTTGAACCGCGATGCGAGGTCGCGCGTCAGCTCGACGTGCTGCTTCTGATCGGCACCGACGGGCACAACCTCGGCGTCGTAGAGGAGGATGTCTGCGGCCATGAGGGTGGGATAGGCGAACAGCCCCAGCGTGGTGGCGTCGGCGCCGAATCGGCTCGACTTGTCTTTGAACTGGGTCATGCGGCTGGCCTCGCCGAACCCGGTGATGGTGTTCAGCACCCACGCGAGCTGAGCGTGGGCGGGCACGTGCGACTGTACGAACAGGGTCGAGGCTGCGGGGTCGATGCCTGCGGCGATGTACTGCGCGGCGGTTCTTCGGGTCTGGGCGCGGAGAGCCTCAGGGTCTTGCTGCACCGTGATGGCGTGCAGGTCGACGACGCAGAAGATGGCGTCGTACTCCGTCTGCATCTGCTTCCACTGCAGCAGCGCCCCGATGTAGTTCCCCACGTGAAGACTGTCGGCGGATGGCTGCATGCCAGAGAACAGGCGGGGTTTGGAAGTCATGCCCCAATTCTTTCATCACATTTTCGTCGCACGGTCAGAGCTGGTAGTCGACGACCACGGGCGTGTGGTCTGACCAGCGCTGGTCGTAGGCCGCCGCGCGGTCGACGGCGTACGCGGTCACGCGCTCCGCGAGTGCCGGGGTCGCCATCTGGTAGTCGATACGCCATCCGGTGTCGTTGTCGAACGCCTGGCCTCGCCAGCTCCACCAGGTGTACGGGCCGTCCACCTCTCCCGCCTGCTGCCTGCCGATATCGACCCAGCCCAAGCCGGGGCCTGTCGAACCGTCAGCGCCTTCAACGGTTTCGCCTTCCGGTCCGAAGAATCGGTCGAAGTATGCGCGCTCCTCCGGCAGGAAACCGGCGCGCTTCACATTGCCCTTCCAGTTCTTGATGTCGAGGGTGGTATGGCCGACGTTGAGGTCGCCCACCACGAGGGCGTACTTGCTGTGCGCCGCGAGTTCCGGCAGCCGCGCGGTCATGGCGTCGAGGAACTTGTACTTCTCCACCTGCTTGGGCGTGCCCACCTCGCCCGAGTGCACGTAGGTGCTCACCACGGTGACGATCTCACCGTCGACCTCGTAGTCTGCTTCGAGCCAGCGCCCGGCACTGTCGAAGTCCGGGTCACCCAGGTCGACGCGGTGGATGCTCGCCTTCCTTCTGCTGGCCAGGGCGACCCCCGCCCGCCCCTTCGCCGTCGCGGGGTCGTGCAGGATGTCCCACTCCGGCCCGAGCAGGTTCTCGAGGTCTTCCGTCGACGCCCTCACCTCCTGGATGGCGAGGATGTCGAGGTTGCGGTGCTCCAGCCACTCGCCCATTCCCTTGCGGAAGGCGGCCCGGATGCCGTTGGTGTTGATGGTTGCGATGCGCAGGGGTTCAGCCATGGCTTCAACCCTAGCCAGCGCCCCCGTCACGCCCGGACCGCACGAACATCCGCCGCCACCAGGGGAGCGCCGCAATCGCCCTGGCTTCTGCCTCCGCCCTCTGCGCTGCGAGTTTCTCGGCCTCGCGCTGCTGTTCGCGCCTGCGCTCCGCCTCGATCTTGGGGTCTGCGATGAGCCCGGCATCCGCCATTCCGACCGAGATCCACGACGCCGAGATCAGGATCACCTGGCAGATGAGGTTGAACCAGATGAGTAGGCCGATGATCACAGCGAATGACGCGAGCAGGGGATTGCGCGTCGCGCCGCCGAGAAGCGCGGTGCCGAGGAGCTTCAGGATGCCCAGGGCGGCTGCCCCGAGTAGGGCGCCGACGAGCAGCCTCCGCAGCGGTATGGCCAGGCCGGAGAGCAGCCGGAACAGTGCGGAGAGGGTTGCGGTGTCGAGCAGGAACATGAGCACGAGGCCGATGACGGTGCCCGCGGTCACGGCGACCGCGGAGTCGCGGTCGAACCCCAGGAACTCCAGCGCAGACCCGGCGAGCTGCGTGCTGACCACGAGCAGGGCGGATGACACCACGAGGGCGACCCCGAACGCGAGGCCGAGCCCGGCATCCTTCAGCTTGAGGAGGGCGAAATTGGTGAGTTCCCCGGGGAGTCCGAAGATGGTGCGCACGGCGTCGCGGCACGACGCCAGCCAGCCCAGCGCCGTGAACAGCAGGCCGGCGAGGGCGATGGCGCCCGTCCAGCTCAGCGTCGCAGACTCGAACAGCACCCTGGGGTCGATCATGCCGCCGTCGCCCGTGTCGATGAGCCCCGGCACGGAGGTGTTCAGCATGGTGAGGAAGGCGCCGAGTAGGTCGCTGTTGGCCCTCAGCACCAGACCGGCCACCGAGAAACCCACCCAGAGCGCGGCGAAGAGGGCGAACAGCGACTGGAACGAGAGGCCGGCGGCCAGCAGCGGCCCGCGACTCTCGCTGTAGTGCATGAACACCCTCACGGGTTTGAGGCCCTGCACCCACTCGATGGCCCGCTGGAGTTTCCCCATGCGCTCAGCGTAGGCGGCTGGGCACCGTCTCGACACGGCGCATCCGGGGCGGTGCGTTCAGTCGGCGTCGAGTTCGGATGCGATGAGCTCGGCGAGCCTGTCGGCCGTCGCCTCTGCGTCATCACCCGACACCGTGAGGGTGAGCTCGTCTCCCGCATTGACGCCCATGGCGAGCAGGAGCAGCACGCTTGCTGCGTTCGCCTTCTTGCCGTTCGCGGCCTCCAGGGTCACGGTGTGGCCGCTGTCTGCCGCGGCCTTGGCGATGGTCGCGGCCGGGCGCGCGTGCAGGCCGACGGCCGAACCGAATGCGACGGTGCGCTGGGTTTCACTCATGCGTTCTGCCTCCCGTGTCGTGTCAATGCTATGGTGCGACGGCCGCCGCGGCATGTGCTCCCGTGAGTACGACCTCCGGGCCAGCGGCCTCGACCTCTGCGACGAGGTCGTGGTTGGCCGCCGCATCCGTGATGATGGTGTCGATGGCCGCCAGGGGTGCGATGCGGCCGAATTCCTCCCGGCCGAACTTGGTGTGGTCGGCGAGCACGATGCTGCGCCGTGCGGCCTTGATTATGGCCGATTTCACGGCGGCCTCCGCGATGTTGTGGGTGGTGAGGCCGCGTTCCGGGGTGATGCCGTTGACGCTGAGGAACGCGACGTCGACGCTCACCATGCTCACCATCTGGTGGGTCCAGGTGCCGACGGCAGCGCGGGAGGATGCCCGAACCGTGCCGCCGAGCACGTGCAGTTCGATGTTGCTGCGCTCGGCGAGGGCCATGGCGACGGCGAGCGAGTGGGTGACGACAGTGAGCTGGCGGTCTGCCGGCAGCAGTTCTGCGAGCTTGATGGTGGTGGTTCCCGCGTCGATGATGATGGACCCGCCCTCGGGGATCTCTTCGAGCGCCGCTGTGGCAATCGCGAATTTTTCTGCCGCGAGCAGTTCGTTCCGTTCTCCCATGGCCCGCGCGGTGGCGATGCGTTCGACCGGGATGGCCCCGCCGTGGGCTCGACGCACGAGTCCTCGACGCTCGAGGCTGGTGAGGTCTCGCCGGATCGTCTCTGGTGTGACGGCCAGCAGTTCTGCGAGCTCGCGCACGTCGACCCGGCCGTTCGCACGCGCCTGTTGAAGGATGGCCTGGTGCCGTTCGGGTGCGTACATTGCTGACTCCGCTGTCGGTTGATCGGATGCTTGATCTTCCCCGATCAGGCACATTCCATCATAAACAAATGTCTGCTTGATTAGGTTTATATCCGAATATGTTTGTTTGTCTACCCGTTTGGGGGTACTCTCAGGTCACAGCCGCTGGGAACGCGATGAAGGAGTCACGGAGATGCGAGAGCTGCACGGTATCGGGGTGGGCCGCGGAATTGCCGTCGCGCCCGTACTTCGTATGCCAGACCCGCTGCCAGAACCGTCGACCACCGAGCGCACCAACGATGCTGCAGTCGAGCGCGAGGCCGTCACCGCGGCCCTGGCCGCTGTCGCCGCCGAACTCACCACACGCGGCACCGCTGCCGGTGGCGACGCGCAGGCAGTGCTCGAAGCACAGGCGATGATGGCGCAGGACCCCGGCCTGATCGACGACGTGAACGCCCGCATCGACTCCGGAAGCACGGGGGAGCGCGCCATCTTCGACGCTTTCGCATCGTTCCAGGAGCTCCTCGTCGGCATGGGCGGATACATGGCTGAACGCGCCGCAGACCTGGGGGACGTCGCGCAGAGGGTGATTGCGCACCTGCGGGGCGTCCCTGCCCCCGGCGTGCCGACATCCGCTGCCCCCTTCGTGCTCGTCGCTCACGATCTGGCGCCCGCAGACACCGCCATGCTCGACCTCGCCAAGGTGGTGGCACTGGTCACGCGCGACGGGGGCCCGACCTCCCACACGGCGATCCTCGCCCGCGCCAAGTCGATCACCGCGATCGTCGGCGTCGCGGGCGCAGACGAACTCACCGACGGCACGACGGTGCTGGTGGATGCTGCGAGCGGCACCGTGGTCATCGAACCGAGCGCAGAGCTGGTCACGGCAGCAGAGACGCGCACCGCAGAACTGGCGGCCATCAAGGCGGCACCCATCACAGACGGTGCACTGGCCGACGGTGAGAAGATCCCGCTGCTGGCCAACCTCGGCTCGCCGGACGACGCCGCAGCCGCAGTCGAACTCGGCGCAGAAGGTGTCGGGCTCTTCCGCACGGAGTTCCTCTTTCTCGACGCGCACACGGCGCCGACGGTCGAACAGCAGCTCGCCGACTACACCGCCGTGCTTGACGCGTTCCCGGGCAAGAAAGTGGTCGTGCGCTGCCTCGACGCAGGGGCAGACAAACCGCTCAGCTTCCTCAACGACGCAGACGAGGAGAACCCTGCACTCGGTCTGCGCGGGCTCCGGGCGCTCCGGGCGAACGAGAAGATCCTGCGCGACCAGCTGACGGCTCTCGCCACCGCGCAGCAGAACAGCAGCGCGGAACTGTGGGTCATGGCGCCCATGGTCGCCGACGCAGACGAGACCGAGTACTTCGTCACGACCGCAAAAGAGCTCGGCGTCCGCGTCGCCGGCGTCATGGCCGAGATCCCGTCGCTCGCCCTCATGGCCGAGCAGGTGGTCGCCGTCGCCGACTTCGTGAGCATCGGCACCAACGACCTCACCCAGTACACGATGGCGGCAGACCGGATGCTCGGATCCGTCGCCGCGTACCAGAACCCCTGGCATCCGGCAGTCCTCAGGCTCGTGAAACAGCTGGGCGACGCGGGACGCGCCAGCGGAACCCCGGTCGGCGTCTGCGGGGAGGCAGCGGCAGACCCGCTACTCGCCGTGGTGCTGGTCGGGCTGGGAGCCACCTCACTCTCGATGACCCCGGCCGCACTGGCCGACGTGCGGGCCGAACTGGCCAGGCACACCAGGGCGGAGGCAGAGGCGCTCGCCGCCGCAGCCCTCGCCGCACCGAACGCCGCAGCAGCAAGAGCCGCAGCGACCCAGTAACACCCGACCCCAACCGAAAACACACAGAAGGAAAGACCATGACGACGGAGTCAACACCCCGCGCCGGCGGTGCCGCCAGAGTTGGTGTGCAGAAGTTCGGCACCTTCCTGAGCGGCATGATCATGCCGAACATTGCGGCGTTCATCGCCTGGGGCCTCATCACCGCCCTGTTCATCGAAACCGGCTGGACCCCGGTTCCCGCGCTCGGCGGCTTCGGTGAAGATGCAGAAGGCAACGCCTACGTCGGCCTTGTCGGGCCGATGATCACGTACCTGCTTCCCCTCCTCATCGCCAACACCGGAGGCCGGATGGTCTACGGCGTGCGAGGCGGTGTGGTCGGAACCATCGCAACAATGGGTGTGATCGTCGGAACGAACATCCCGATGTTCCTGGGTGCCATGATCATGGGCCCGCTGTCTGCCTGGCTGATGAAGCAGGTCGACAAGCTGTGGGAGGGCAAGATTCGGCCCGGGTTCGAGATGCTCGTGGACAACTTCTCCGCCGGCATCCTGGGCGGTGCGCTTGCCGTCGCCGGGTTCTACGTCTTCGGGCCACTCATCTCCGCGCTGAGCGGAGCGCTGGAGGCTGCCGTCGACTGGCTCGTCTCACTGTCGCTGCTTCCGCTGCTGTCGATCCTCGTCGAGCCGGGCAAGATCCTGTTCCTCAACAACGCCATCAACCACGGCGTCTTCACCCCGATCGGCACGCAGCAGGCGACGGAGACCGGCAAGTCGATCCTGTTCCTGGTGGAAGCGAACCCCGGCCCCGGACTCGGCCTGCTTCTCGCTTTCGCGATCTTCGGAATCGGGATGGCGCGCGCCAGTGCCCCGGGTGCCATCATCATCCAGTTCCTCGGTGGTATCCACGAGATCTACTTCCCGTACGTGCTGATGAAGCCGATGCTGCTGCTGGCGGTGATCGGTGGCGGCATGACCGGTGTGGCCACCAACGCCCTGTTCCAGAGCGGGCTGCGAGCTCCGGCGTCGCCCGGCAGCATCTTCGCCGTGCTCATCCAGACCGCGAACGACAGCTATCTGGGCGTTGTGCTCTCAGTGCTCCTGTCCGCGACGGTGTCGTTCGTCATCGCGGCGGTCATCCTTCGTGCTAGCCGCAAGAGGGACCTCGCAGGCGGTGGAGGCGACCTGTCTGCAGCCGTCGCGCAGACCGAGGCCAACAAGGGCAAGGCCTCGACCGTGCTCGGAAACCTCGCAGGAACCACGGCGACCGCCACCCGCATCCAGCACGTCGTGTTCGCCTGCGACGCCGGGATGGGATCGAGCGCCATGGGTGCATCGGTCTTGCGCAACAAGATCAAGAAGGCTGGAATTGAGGGAGTCGACGTCACCAACAAGGCGATCGCCAACCTGGATGGCACGGCCGACCTGGTGATCACACACCAGGACCTCACCGACCGGGCCAGGCAGAGGGAGAGCGGCGCAGTGCACGTGTCGGTCGAGAACTTCATGAACAGTCCGAAGTATGACGAGGTCGTCGAACTGCTCAAGCAGCAGCGGGGCGAGTAGCGAACGACAGGGAGTTCCCCATGAACGCACAGGTGCTGCAGCTCAGCCAGATCCGCACTGAGGGCGAGGCCACCACCAAGCTGGAGGCGATGCGCGAGGCGCACGAGATTCTGGTCGAGGCGGGAGCCGTCACGGCTGCGTACCTGCCCGCGATGCTGGAGCGCGAAGCATCCGTGTCGACGTTCATGGGGAACTACCTGGCCATCCCGCACGGCACCAACGAGAGCAAAGACGCCATTCTCTCGTCGGCGCTCTCATTCGTGCGGTACAGCCAGCCGATCGACTGGGACGGCAACCCGGTGCACTTCGTGGTCGGCATCGCCGGTGTCGGCAACGAGCATCTCGACATCCTGTCGAAAATCGCGATCGTCTTCTCAGACGAAGACGAAGTGGATGCCCTGCTGAAGGCATCCAGCGCGGAGGAGATCCTCGACATCCTGGGTGAGGTCAACGCCTGATGAAGGCGGTCCACTTCGGCGCAGGCAACATTGGGCGAGGCTTCGTCGGGCTGTTGCTGCACGAGGCGGGCTATGAGGTGGTGTTCGCCGACGTCAACACCGAGCTGATCGACGCGCTCGCCGAGGCATCCGAATACACCGTGCACGAGGTGGGGGAGGGCGCGCGCGATCATCGGGTCACTGGTTTCCGCGCCATCGACTCCCAGTCGAAAACGAAGGAGATCGTCGCCGAAATCGCCACTGCAGACGTCGTGACGACCGCTGTGGGGCCGAACATCCTTCGTTTTGTCGCGCCGGTGATCGCCGAGGCGCTCGCGGCGCGGGCAGAGACGTACGCACCGCTCGCGGTGATGGCCTGCGAGAACGCGATCAACGCCACCGACCTGCTGCGGGCGGAGGTTGAGAAGGCGGATGCCACGGTGCTGCATCGCGCCATCTTCGCCAACACCGCGGTCGACCGCATTGTGCCAGCGCAGGAGGGCGCCGCCGGGCTCGACGTCACGGTGGAGAGCTACTACGAGTGGGCCATCGACCGCACGCCGTTCGCAGGCGCGGAACCGAGCATCCCCGGCGCGACTTACGTCGACGACCTCGCCCCCTACATCGAGCGCAAGCTGTTCACCGTCAACACCGGGCACGCCACGATCGCGTACTACGGGTTCGTTGCTGGTGCATCCGCGATCTCCGATGCTCTGGCGATCCCGACGGTGATGGATGCGGTGCGCGCGGTCCTGGCCGAGACGAAGACGCTCCTGGTGGCCAAGCACGGCATCGACGCGGATGCGCAGCAGGCGTACATCGAGAAGATCCTGGTGCGGTTCGCCAACCCCCACCTGCCCGACACGGTTGACCGCGTGGGGCGTCAACCGTTGCGGAAGCTAGGTCGTCACGAGCGCTTCGTCGGCCCTGCGGCCGAGCTGGCGGAGCGGGGGGTGGCTCCGACCGCGCTGCTGGATGCGATCGGCACGGCTCTTCGCTTCACCGTGCCTGCCGACGAGCAGAGCGTCGAGCTGCGGAGCCTGCTGGCGGAGCTAGCCCCGCAGGAGTTCGTCTCCCGGGTCTGCGAACTCGACCCCGCGCATCCGCTCTTCGACCCCCTCACGGCGACGGTGGCTGCCGCCCGCGTGGCCTGACCCGCCGCCGCCCCCGCCACCCCGACGCCGACCTGACGATGACGCCGTTTGTCGACGATGACGGCACCACGGGCACGCGCATCGTCGACAAAGGCCGTCATCGTGGGTGCCGCAACGCAAGAACGCCGGCCCCGTGTGGGACCGGCGTTCGAGCGTGCGGGAAGGTTTAGGCCTTACCGCGAATGATGGCCTGCTTCACCTCGGCGATCGCCTGGGTGATCTGGATGCCACGCGGGCACGCCTCGGTGCAGTTGAAGGTGGTGCGGCAGCGCCACACGCCCTCTTTGTCGTTGAGAATGTCGAGACGCGTCTCGGCGGCCTCATCGCGCGAGTCGAAGATGAACCGGTGTGCGTTCACGATCGCGGCAGGGCCGAAGTACTGGCCGTCGGTCCAGAACACGGGGCAGCTCGAGGTGCACGCGGCGCACAGGATGCACTTGGTCGTGTCGTCGAAGCGCGCACGCTCTGCCACCGACTGGTAGCGCTCCTTGCCCTTCTCGGGCTTGGAATGGGAGATCAGGAAGGGCTGCACCTCTTTGAAGGAGTCGAAGAACGGCTCCATGTCGACGATCAGGTCCTTCTCGAGGGGAAGGCCCTTGAGTGCCTCGATGTAGATCGGCTTCGTGATGTCGAGGTCTTTGATCAGGGTCTTGCAGGCGAGGCGGTTGCGGCCGTTGATGCGCATCGCATCCGAGCCGCAGATGCCGTGCGCACACGAGCGACGGAACGTCAGCGAGCCGTCCTGCTCCCACTTGATCTTGTGCAGCGCATCGAGCACGCGGTCGCTCGCGTACATTTCGACGTCGAAGTCCTGCCAGCGCGGTTCGGAGTCCACCTCCGGGTCGAACCGACGGATGATCAGCGTCACCGTGAACGACTGGATCGGCGCCTCGGGAACCGGGGCGGCTTCGAGCGTGGCCGTGGACATCAGTACTTCCTTTCCATGGGCTGGTAGCGGGTTATGGTCACTGGTTTCCAGTCCAGCCGAATGTGGTCAGAGGCGGTTGCAGAATGCGGGTCGCCAGCCAGGTAGGCCATGGTGTGTTTCAGGTAGTTCTCGTCGTCCCGGTTCGGGTAGTCGTCGCGCTGGTGGCCTCCGCGGCTCTCCTTGCGGTTGAGCGCCGAGTACACGACCACTTCGGCGAGGTCGAGCAGGAAGCCCAGCTCGATCGCCTCGAGCAGGTCGGTGTTGAACCGCTTGCCCTTGTCTTGCACCGCGATGTTCTTGTAGCGCTCGCGCAGGTTGTGAATGACTCCGGTCACCTCGGTGAGGGTCTCTTCCGTGCGGAACACCTGGGCGTTGCGGTCCATGTAGTCCTGCAGCTCCTTGCGGATGGCCGCGATGCTCTCGGTTCCGGTGGATGAGCGCAGCATCTCGATGAGTTCGCGCACCTCCGCCGTCGGGTCGTCTGGCAGCGGGGCGAACTCTGCGTCCTTCGCGTACTTGACCGCATTGTTGCCTGCGCGCTTGCCGAAGACGTTGATGTCGAGCAGCGAGTTGGTGCCGAGGCGGTTGGAGCCGTGCACCGAGACGCACGCGCACTCGCCTGCGGCGTAGAGCCCGGGAACGATGTTGTCGTTGTCTGCGAGCACTTCTGCGTTGACCGTGGTGGGGATACCGCCCATCGCGTAGTGCGCGGTGGGCATGACGGGCACGGGTTCCACTACCGGGTCGACGCCCAGGTACGTGCGGGCAAACTCGGTGATGTCGGGCAGCTTGGTCTCGAGTACCTCTGCGCCCAGGTGGGTGCAGTCGAGGTACACGTAGTCCTTGTGCGGCCCGGCACCGCGGCCTTCCGCCACCTCTTTGACCATGCAGCGCGAGACGATGTCGCGCGGTGCGAGGTCTTTGATGGTGGGGGCGTAGCGCTCCATGAAGCGCTCACCGTTGGCGTTGCGCAGGATCGCACCTTCGCCTCGTGCTCCCTCGGTGAGCAGGATGCCCAGCCCGGCCAGTCCGGTCGGGTGGAACTGGAAGAACTCCATGTCTTCGAGCGGAAGGCCCTTGCGCCAGATGATGCCGACGCCGTCACCCGTGAGGGTGTGGGCGTTCGAGGTGGTCTTGAAGATCTTGCCGAAGCCACCGGTTGCGAAGACCACGGCCTTGCCGCGGAACACGTGCAGGTCGCCAGTCGCGAGCTCGTAGGCAACGACGCCTGCGGGCTTCCGCACGCCGTCGACCTCGCTCATGATCAGGTCGAGCACGTAGAACTCGTTGAAGAAGTTGATGCCGTGCTTGACGCAGTTCTGGTACAGCGTCTGCAGGATCATGTGGCCCGTGCGGTCTGCGGCGTAGCAGGCGCGGCGCACGGCGCTCTTGCCGTGGTCGCGAGTGTGCCCGCCGAAGCGCCGCTGGTCGATCTTGCCCTCTGGCGTGCGGTTGAACGGCAGGCCCATGTTCTCCAGGTCGATGACCGCGTCGATGGCCTCTTTCGCCAGGATCTCTGCGGCGTCCTGGTCCACGAGGTAGTCGCCACCCTTGACGGTGTCGAAGGTGTGCCACTCCCAGTTGTCTTCCTCGACGTTTGCGAGGGCCGCAGCCATGCCGCCCTGTGCGGCTCCGGTGTGCGACCTGGTCGGGTAAAGCTTCGAGATGACTGCGGTGCTCACGTTTGGCCCGGCCTCGAGGGCTGCACGCATGCCGGCACCGCCGGCTCCGACGATCACCACATCGTGCTGGTGGTAGTGAACTCCGTCGACGACCGATGACTCGGTCTCAGGCTGCACGGCATCTGCGAACAACGATCCGTGCTTGGTGGGGGTACTCGCGTTCTTGGCCATTACTTGATGTCCCCACAGAAGTCAGGCAGCAGGTGTGTCGCTTCCGTGACGGGGCACGGGTCGAAGGTGTAGATCACGAGGGTTCCCAAAATGAGTAGGACGATGGTGGATGCCGCGAGGGCGCCGCCGAGGACGCGGTGGAGCATCGGGCTGCGCGCGTAGTCGTTGATGAGCGTGCGCATGCCGTTTGCACCGTGGATGAGTGCGAGCCAGAGCAGCAGGGTGTCCCAGACCACCCAGAAGGGGTCAGCCCATTTGCCGGCGACGAAGGCGAAGTCGATGGCGCTCACGCCGTCGCCCGCGACGAGATTGACGAAGAGGTGTCCGAAGATCAGGACGACGAGGATCACACCGCTCGCGCGCATGTAGATCCAGCCCCACTTCTCCCAGTTGACGCCGCGACTGGTGCGCACCGTACGCGGTGCCCGCGGGTTCTCGATTGTGGTGGTCACGTTCAACCTCCGAATACGTGCATCAGGTGCCGCGGCACGAATCCAACGAGAAGGACGATCCAGAGCACGATCACTCCCCAGAACATCGGCCTGTGGAACCTGGTGCCCACACTCCAGAAGTCGATCAGGATGATGCGCAGCCCGTTGAGCGCGTGGAAGCCGATCGCGGCGACCAGTGCAACCTCACCGAGGCCCATGATGGGGGTCTGGTACGCGCCGATGACGACGTTGTACGCCTCGGGGCTCACCCTCACCAGTGAGGTGTCGAGAATGTGCACCAGTAGGAAGAAGAAGATGGCGACGCCGGTGATGCGGTGAAGCACCCACGACCACATTCCTTCTCGGCCCCGATACAGGGTGCCTGCTGGTGCCGTGATCTTGGCACGCGGACTATTGCCGGCTGGCTGGGTTTCGGCCAGGGCCCCTGCCGTCTGTTCTGGCACGAGCAACCCTCCTTGCGGATGAATCAGCCCCGTATTGCGCGGGGCGCGCGGACGTTCCCAGGGGGAGGGAACGATTCCCAGTCTATTCCCCGTTTAGCTCTGCTTTACGCCATCCCATGCCTGTGCGGGGCGCCGGGCGCTACCGTTGGGGGCATGGATGCACTCGATCGGTTGTACAGCATCATTCCGGCCGGCGGCATCGGTTCGCGCCTGTGGCCGCTGTCACGGGCGGACGCCCCCAAGTTCTTGCACGACCTGACCGGCACGGGCAAGACACTGCTGCGCGGCACCTGGGAGCGCCTTGAGCCGCTGAGCGGCCAGGACCGAATCATGGTGGTCACGGGCAGGGCTCATCGCGCCGCCGTGGAGAAGCAGCTCCCCGAGTTGGCCGACCACAACGTGGTGCTCGAGAGCGAGCCGAAGGATTCGACCGCGGCGATCGGATTGGCTGCAGCCATCCTGAACCATCGCGAGCCGGGCGTGATCGTCGGCTCGTTCGCTGCGGATCACGTGATCACCGATGTTCGCGGGTTCCGCCGTGCTGTCGTGGAGGCCGTCTCCGCGGCAGACGCGGGCTACATCGCGACGATCGGTATCACGCCGACGGATGCGGCGATCGGGTTCGGCTACATCCACTGCGGCGAACGCCTGCAGATAGAGGGAGCGCCGTCTGCTTTCGCTGTCAACTCCTTCGTTGAGAAGCCGAGTCTCGAGGTGGCGCAGGCCTACCTGTCCCAGGGCGACTACCTATGGAACGGCGGCATGTTCATTTCGAGGGCGGATGTGCTGCTGCAGCAACTGGGGGAGTCCCGCCCTGAGCTTCTGGCAGGCCTCACCGAGCTCGCACAGGACTGGGACACCCCGAAGCGCGGCGCGACGGTCGACCGCGTGTGGCCGCGCCTCGAGAAGATCGCCATCGACTACACCGTCGCGGAGCCCGCGGCGAAGGCTGGGCGGCTCGCTGTCATCCCCGGCAACTTCGACTGGGACGACGTCGGGGACTTCGCGTCGATCGGCAAGCTGCACGCGGGTGGCAGGAAGTCTGACCTGGCGATCCTGGGCGAGAACGCCAGGGTGCTCGCAGACGCGTCGAGCGGTGTCGTCGTGAGTCGGTCGGGGCGCCTGATCTCGCTCATCGGGGTCACCGACATCGTGGTCGTCGACACCCCGGATGCGCTGCTGGTCACCACGACGGCGAATGCGCAGCGGGTCAAGGCCGTGGTCGATGCACTCAAGTTCTCGGGCCGGGATGACGTGCTCTGAAGGGCCCCTCGCGCTCTGCTCATATGAGCGCATCCCAGCTTGGTAACGTCTGCATTCGCGTAGCTGGATATGCTCAGGCGGTCGGTAACAATAGGTAACAGTTGGACATCCACCCCGATATCTGTCGGGGCACCGCATCTGGAGGAAATCTAGTGAACGTAATCACTCGCAAGCGCGGGCTTGCCGGGATGGCCGTTATCGGCGCCGCCGGCATGATCCTCGCAGGTTGTGCCGCAGCACCCGACGAGACCGAGACCCCTGTCGAAGAGGTCGACTACCTGGCATGCGCCGTCTCCGACGAGGGCAGCTGGAACGACAAGAGCTTCAACGAGGCAGCATACGAGGGCCTGCTCAAGGCCCAGGACGAGCTCGGTGTTCAGGTTGACGACGCAGAGTCGCACTCGATCGAAGACTTCGAGCCGAACCTGTCGGCCATGATCGCCAACGGCTGTGACGTCACCTTCGCCGTCGGCTTCAACCTGGTCGGCCCGGTGAACGAGGCCGCAGCAGCGAACCCCGAAATGAACTTCGTCACCATCGACGGCTGGTCTGAGGGCAACGACAACCTGAAGCCCATCGAGTACGCGACTCAGGAGTCGAGCTACCTCGCCGGCTACCTGGCCGCCGCATACAGCACCTCGAAGGTCGTTGGCACCTACGGCGGAATGAACATCCCCGGTGTCACCCCGTTCATGGACGGCTTCTACTACGGCGCGAAGGCTTACGAGAAGGAGACCGGCACCGCCGTCACCGTTCTCGGCTGGGACCCGGCGAAGCCCGACCAGGGTGACTTCGTCGGCAACTTCGCCGACACCGGTATCGCGAAGAGCATCAGCGCCGGCCAGATCGAGAAGGGCGCTGACGTGATCTTCCCGGTCGCGGGCAGCCTGTTCACGGCGACGTCTGAGGCGATCAACGAGTCCGGCAAGGACATCGTCTTCATCGGTGTCGACAAGGACATCGCGCTGACCAGCCCGGAGTACGCATCCCAGGTGCTCACCTCGGTTGAGAAGAAGATGACGGATGCCGTGTTCGACGTCATCAAGGAAGCGCTCGACAGCGGCTCCTTCAGTGGCGAGGCCTACCTCGGCACGCTGGCGAACAACGGAACCGGCCTCTCGGAGTTCTACGACTTCGACAGCAAGATCGGCGACGACATCAAGCAGAAGCTCGAGGAGCTGAAGGCCGGAATCATCGACGGCAGCATCGACCCGATGGCCTGATTGTCTGACCTGCACCACCTATGAGTCGCCGGGGCGGAATCCCGCCCCGGCGACTTGTTTCAGCTTCCCTCACAGTGCTGGCAGAATCGGGGCACCATGAAACTTGAACTGCGTGGCATCACCAAGCGTTTCGGAACGCTGGTCGCCAACGACAAGATTGATCTGACCATCGAGCCGGGCGAGATCCACTGCCTGCTCGGTGAGAACGGCGCCGGTAAATCGACGCTGATGAACGTGCTGTACGGCCTGTATCACGCCGACGAGGGCGAGATCCTGGTCGACGACCAGCCCGTGACCTTCCATGGCCCCGGTGACGCCATGGCTGCGGGCATCGGCATGGTGCACCAGCACTTCATGCTCATCCCCGTGTTCACGGTCGCAGAGAACGTGATGCTCGGCAACGAGCCGACCAAGGCGGGCGGCGTGCTCGATGTCGCCGCTGCCCGCGAAAAGGTTCGCACCATCTCTGCCCGGTTCGGCTTCGACATCGACCCGGATGCGCTCATCGAAGACCTCCCGGTCGGTGCCCAGCAGCGGGTCGAGATCATCAAGTCGCTGGCGCGCGACGCGAAGGTGCTGGTGCTCGACGAGCCCACCGCCGTGCTCACCCCGCAGGAGACCGACGAGCTCATGGTGATCATGCGCCAACTCGCCGAGTCCGGTACCTCTATCGTCTTCATCACCCACAAGCTTCGGGAGGTCCGCGAGGTTGCGGACCGCATCACCGTCATCCGCCTCGGGAAGGTCGTCGGCACGGCAGACCCGAGCGCATCCACCACAGAACTCGCCTCCCTCATGGTCGGGCGCGACGTCGACCTGACCGTGGACAAGAATCCACCGCAGCTCGGGGACGAGGCTTTCGTGGTGTCTGGCCTCACCATCCTCGACCGCAAGGGTGTGCCGATTCTCGACGACATCTCCTTCTCTATCCGAGCGGGTGAGGTGCTCGCGATCGCGGGCGTGCAGGGCAACGGCCAGACCGAGCTGACCGAGGCGATCCTCGGCCTCCGGCACGGGGCGAAGGGCTCGATCGTGCTGAACGGCGAGGAGCTTCTCGGAGCCTCCGTGCGCAGCATTCTCGACGCGGGCGTCGGCTACGTGCCTGAGGACCGCAAGAAAGATGGTCTCGTCGGCGACTTCAGCGTTGCTGAGAACCTGATGCTCGACCGCAGCTTCGGGGAGCCGTTCACCCGGTTCACCAACCTCAGGCTGGGCTTCCGCGACGAGTTCGCGCGCAACGCGATCACCGAGTTCGACATCCGCACGCAGGGTCCGGATGCTCCCGCTGGCCGCCTGTCTGGCGGTAACCAGCAGAAGGTGGTGCTGGCGCGAGAGCTCTCACGCGAGCTGCGCTTGCTCGTCGCATCCCAGCCCACCAGAGGCCTGGACGTCGGCTCGATCGAGTTCGTGCACGAGCGCATCATCGCGACGCGGGACGCCGGGCTGCCGGTGCTCATCGTCTCGACAGAGCTCGACGAGGTCGTGAGCCTTGCCGACCGGATCGCCGTGATGTATCGCGGTCGGATCGTCGGAATCGTCGGAGCAGACACCTCCCGGGCGAAGCTCGGTGAACTGATGGCGGGAATCGCAGCATGACAACACAACTCATCCCCCCTGTCGAAGACGAAGACGAAGCGAAGCTCGCCCAGAAGTCGACCGTCAACCAGGTGCTTCGCGAGATCATGGGTGGCGGGATCGTTCGCACCATCCTCGCCATCCTCTGCGGCTTCATCGTCGGTGCAGTGCTCATCGCGGCAACCAGCGACGACGTGGCCCGGGTCTCCGGCTACTTCTTCTCCCGGCCGATGGACACCATCTCTGCCGCGTGGGAGGCCATCACAGACGGCTACGGTGCCCTGTTCCGCGGCTCCATCTACAACGCGAACGC
>Ga0180215_1001353_pt1 | contig 27283 bp, 20 predicted proteins | sample eDN3rd37CBELigBY_FD_128871 | JGI IMG/M metagenome (GOLD analysis project Ga0180215, IMG submission 128871) | Enriched backyard soil microbial communities from Emeryville, California, USA - eDNA 3rd pass 37_C BE-Lig BY (version 2) (version 2) | ecosystem: Environmental > Terrestrial > Soil >...
CGTGGCGGGGGCGGCGAGGAGGAGGCCCAGGTCCGCCAGGGCGATCAGGGTCCCGGGGGACGACTCCACCCGGAGCGGCAGGCGGGTCCTCCCCGAGAGGCCGGAGCCGAAGGCCGCGGCGATCTGCTCGTGGATCGAGTCGAGGGCCGGCATCTGGCCCTGGAGCAGACGCTCCCTGCTGGTCAGGTCGTAGGGGATCACCTGGGAGCGAGGCGCCTGTGGCTCCGGGTTGACCCTGCCGTCCTCGATCGCGCTCATCAGGGCGCTGATCTCTTCCGGGTTCAGGTTCGCGCTCACTGGACCATGAACTCGGTGATGTAGACGGTGCGGACCGTGGGGCGGGAGACGATGTCTCCCAGGATCTTGTGGAGGTCCTTGCGGAGCCGCTCCATCCCGTCCGATCCCCGCATCTCCTCGAGGGTGCGGTCGGAGAGGTGGCCGATGAACGCGTCCCGGATCGGCGCCATGTGAGACGCGATCGTCTCGCGATCGGTGTCCTTGCCCAGCTCGAGCTCGATCACCAGGCGCAGGTAGCGATCCACCTCTGGGTTCCTGAGGTGGATCACGAAGTCGGGGAGCCGGACGATCGGCCCCACCGTCCCCGGAAGCGGCAGGGCCTCCTGGGTCTGGACCTTCTCGTCCGCCGCCGCGGGCGCCGCCTCGTCATCGGACTTTCCGTCCGACGGGAGGACCAGCATGGCGAGGACCCCTGCGAGGAGCAGGCTGTTGATCACGAGGAGCGCGGGAACGAGCCGTCCGGATTTCTGCGGCAATTGATTGGCCTCCGATTCCATGTGCGGAGGAGATAGCAAGGGGCGTGCCCGCCGCTGAGGCCGAGGGCGTCAAAGCGCTGACGGAAAATGGGCGAGAGCGCGCGGCCCCCGATCGCCAGGATCTCGTGGCGGGCTTCGAGCCTGAGAGGGAGGGGCCTCGCTGTGCAGCGCTCATCCCTTCGGCTCGCGGTTCGCGAGAGGGATCCTGGGCGAGCGAGGAGATCGGGGGGCGCCGGTGGGAGCGACACCGGGCTGACGTGGTGTGTGGAGGAGGCTCGCGCCCGCCGCCTGGCAGAGACTGAAACCGATCGGGCCGTGAGATCAGCCGCCGTCGCCCCAGACGGACTCGAGGGGGCCTTGGGGGGTCAGCTCGATCACGATGTCGACCCTGCGTGACGCCTCGAGGAGATCTTCGCCATTGGCGCCGGGGAGGGGCTTGGCGGAGCCGTAGCCCACCGCTGCCAGGCGGGCGGCAGGGACGTTGTGGGCCGCTTCCAGGAAGCTGACCACCGAGGCAGCCCGTGACGCGGAGAGGTCCCAGTTGTTGCGATAGCGCGCGCTGCGGATCGGGCGCTCGTCGGTGTGGCCCTCGATCCGGAGGGGGCTGGCGAGGGGGACGAGCTCCGAAGCGATGGCGTCGAGGACGGGGATGGCCTCGGGGTGGATGGCGGCTTCGGCCGAGTCGAAGAAGCGGGAGGCGGAGAGGCGCACGATCAGCCTGCGCCCCTCGGCGATCACGCTCACCGAGGTGGGCTGCTGCAGGAGGAGGGGCCGCAGCTTGGACTCCAGCTTGCGGCGGGTCCGCTCGGCGAACTCCTTCTCGCGCTCGGTGAGGCCCACCGGCTTGCCGGTGGACTGGCCGATCCCGTCGGAGCCATCGGTGGGCGGTCCCTGGAAGATCGGCATCTTCTCCACGCCGCCGGTCCCCTCGAAGTGGAGGGCGAAGCGGATCGAGCTCTGGACCTGCACCAGGCGCTCGTTGTCCACCTTGCTGACCGCGTACATCACGACGAAGAAGGCGAAGAGCAGGGTGATGAAGTCGGCGTAGGAGACCATCCACCGCTCGTGGTTCTCGTGCTCCTCCTCGTGCTTCTGTCTCCTGCTCGCCATCGATCAAGCCGCCTGTCGCTGGATGCCCTGGCCGTTCTCGCCAGCGTAGGCCCGGAGCTTGTCCTCGAGGACCCTGGGATTCAATCCCTCCTGGATCCCGAGGATGCCTTCGGCGATCAGGTTCTTGCGGTCCCGCTCCAAGGCGATCTTCCGCTTGAGCTTGGCCGACATCGGCAGGAAGACCAGGTTGGCGATCCCCACGCCGTAGACCGTGGCCACGAAGGCGACCGCGATGCCGCCGCCGAGCTTGGACGGATCCGAGAGGTTCTCCATCACGTGGATCAGCCCGAGGACCGCGCCGATGATGCCGATGGTCGGCGCGAAGCTCCCTGCCGACTCGTAGATCTTGGACCCCGCCATCTGCTCTGCGAACTCTGCGTCGATCTCCGCCTCCAGGGCCTCCCGGGCAACCGAGGGATCGAGGCCGTCGACGAGGAACTGCGCGGCCTTTCGCAGGAAGGGATCCTGGATGTCCTGCAGCTTGGACTCCAGGGCCAGGACCCCCTCGCGCCTGGCGATCGACGCGAGCTCGCCGATCTGCGCCACCAGCTCCGGGATGTCGGACTTCTTCTCTATGAGGACGAGCTTGATCATCTTGACCCCCCGGATGAAGTCCGCCTTCGGGAAGGAGGCGAGGACCGCGCCGAAGGTCCCGCCGAAGACGATCACCGCTGCGGTGATCTGGAGGATCGAGCCCACGTGGCCGCCCTCGAGCATCTGCCCGAGCAGGATGAAGACGACCCCGAGGAGGATCCCCAATATCGTGGTGATATCCATTTATTGTCCTTCGCGAACCGGGCGCAGATGCGAGATCTGGTGGACCGACCGGCGGTAGGCGGTGATGCGCTCGACGACCTCTTCGACCGACTCCTTCACCAGGATCTTGGTTCCGTTGACGAGGATGAGCAGCGTGTCGGGGGTCGCCTCCACCGTCGCGAGGAGCTCCGTGTTGACGGCGATCTCGCTGCCGTTGAGCCTGGTGACGAAGATCATGAGAACTCCAGGTGGGCGGCGGCCCCCCCCCCCCGCAGCGAGCGGGAGGGCCCATCCCTGCGATCAGCGCTTCAGGGAGATCAGATCCGAGAGGAGCTGATCGGCGGTGGTCACGGTCTTGGAGTTGGCCTGGAAGCCGCGCTGGGCCTCGATCATGCGGATGAACTCGGTGGCGATGTCCACGTTGGACTGCTCCAGGGCCCCTGCGACGATGGACGCGCGGCCTCCCGACGAGGCGGTGCCGATGGTGGCCTCTCCCGCCTGCGCCCGGGAGCCCAGGAGGTTGCCGCCCAGGCGCTCGAGCTGATCGGGGGCGGAGAAGTTCGCCACCGCGATCTGCCCCAGCGCGCGGCTCTTGCCGTTGGTGAAGGAGCCGACGACCATCCCCTCCTGATCGATGGTGATCGCCGCGAGGTCGCCGGCGGCCCAGCCGTCCTGGTTCAGGAAGGAGGTGGCGGAGGGGTTGCCGAACTGGGTGATCGCGTCCATGTCGAAGTTCAGCGGCTGTGGGGCCGTGGCGCCGAGGGGGTTGAAGGTGCTGGCCTGGGTCTGGTTGATGAGGACGCCGTCGCTGTCGAACTCCAGGGTCCCCGATGCGACCTGGGTTGCGGTCCCCGCGGTTCCGCCCTGGAGCCCGCCGCCGTCCGCCATGGCGTGCCACTCCCAGGTGCCGTTGCCGGTGCGGCGGTAGAAGACCTCCACCGCGTGGGCGATGCCCAGCGAGTCGTAGACGGTGACGCTGCTGGCGAAGTTGGAGGTCTCTCGGGGTGAGGCGGGATCCCAGGCGCCGAGGATCTCGGCGTCGCTCTGGAGGTTGGCCTTGATGGTGATCAGGTTGGTGGGCTTCGGCGCCGACGAGGTGCCGGCGATGGGCAGGTCCCCGAGGCCGCCGCCGATGGTGCCGACGGCGTCGGCGGTCCATCCCTGCACCCGCAGGCCGTCGAGGTTCACGAGGAAGCCGTCGTTGTCCACGGTGAACTGGCCGGCACGGGTGTAGTAGGTGCCGTCGCGGCCGCCGTGGTTCCCGGCGACGACGAAGTAGCCGTTCCCCTCCAGGGCGAGGTCGGTGGCGAGGCCCGTCTGGATCAGGGCGCCCTGGGTGATCATCCGCTGCACGGCCTGGATGTTCACGCCGAGGCCTCTGCCACCTGCGCCCATGAGGCTCTGGGCCAGCGCCTCCTCGAAGGCCACGCGGCTCCCCTTGAAGCCGATGGTGTTCGCGTTGGCGATGTTGTCGCCGACGACGGAGAGGTCGAGGCTGCTCGACGCCAGGCCGCTGGCGCCCGTATGAAGCGAAGAGAAGAGGCTCATCGGTGATTCCTTCCCCGCGCGTCGGCGCGGCGCTCTGGGACTCTGGATGGGGCTGGGACTACGATTCCTTCAGGCAGATGCATCGGTGTCATTGCTTGATCTCCACGATCTCGGAGAGCTTGATCTTCTTCGTGCCCAACATCAGCTCGGGGTAGCCGTTCTCGAAGGAGACGCCGGTGACCTGCCCCCTGGCCCGGGAGTCGATGGCCACGCTCTTGCCCTCCTGGTTGGCGGCGGCGAGCTGCACCTTGTAGCTGCCGGGCGGGAGGCGCTCCCCGCGATCGTCGAGCCCGTCCCACTCGTGGTGGAGCGGCCCCGCCTCGTGCTCGCCGAGGCGGATCGTCCGCACCACCTTGCCGCTGCTGTCCAAGATGGTGACGGTGACGCTCTGGGCAGGGGCGGCGAGCTGGCCGTGCAGCTCCACGCCCCCTTCCGCTTCGAGCTGGGCGGTGTCGGTGCGGTAGAGGAGCTCGCGTCCCACCAGAGAGGCGGTGGCGGTCTGGTTGGCGGAGGCCTGCGCCAGCACGAGGCTGTCGAGCCTGCTGCCGATCCCCTGGAGCTGCTCGACGCTCGCGAACTGGGCGAGCTGGGCCACGAAGGCCTGGCTGTCCATGGGGCTGGTGGGATCCTGGTTTCCGAGCTGGGCCATCAGCAGCTTGACGAAGTCGTTCTTGCCGAGCTCGTTGGCGGGGGCCTGCTCCGGGGCGGGGCGCCGGATCTGATCGATTCCGATTTCCATGTCGTCACGCCTTGATGTGGACGGAGGTCGCGGCGCGTGCTTCCGCAGGATCCTCCGCCTGGTGGGGGCCGCGATCCGCTGCGCTCACGCGGCCGATCTTCAGATGGGCAGGCTCCGCCCGCGCCCTGCGCTTCGCTTCGTCGGCCTCCACGAGGGAGGCAGCCGCGAGGGGGCGATCCGCCGATGCGACGGAGAGCTGCCCCAGCCGAAGGCCGGCACCCAGGAGCGCCGCCCGCAGATCGCTCTCGTGGGAGGTGAGGAGGGTGGCAGCGGTCCCGCTCGCCTTGATGTCGAGGGCGCCCTGGTGCAGCCGCAGGTCGAGGGCGATGCCGCCAGCGCCCGTCTCGCGGAGGCTGAGCCTGGCGCCGCCCGGATCGAGGCGCAGCGCGACGCCGCTCTCCTCCGCCGCCTGGAGGAGGGTGTCGCGCAGGACCGTCTCCGCCACCCGGAGGGTGGGCGAAGTGGACTCTCCCGACACGGGCTGTGAGCCAGACGGGATCGGCGCCTGGGCCGGCTCGAAGGGTGCGGGCTCCAGGCGGATCTCGAGGGGTAGGGGGACGCCGCCGCTGCGATCGCTCGCGCGGGGCTGCGCCCTTGCAGCGGTGCCTGGGAGAGTGGGATCCACCTCGGCGACCGCGTTCCCGGCGGCAGCGATGGAGTCGATCCGCGCGCCTTCGGCGACGAGGTCGGCGCCGGGCGGCAGGCTCGATCCGAAGGAGGGGGCTGCACCCTGGGTGGAACGGGCGGCAGGTGCCTGTGGGTCCGCAGCGGCACGGAGCGCCCGATCGGCGGGCGCTCCCTGCGCCGGTCCGCCCTCGTCCGGGGCCGGGCCGAGGCCTGCTGCCCGTCGGGGCATGGCGCCGGAGACAGGAGCGACATCGCTGCCCGCCGCGCCGGTCGGCGCTGCTCCGGGCGCAGGTCCGGACGAGACGACGCCGCCCTTCTGCAGGCCGCCTGATCCTGCCTGCTGCTGTACTCGCGGCTGTAGCTGTGTGTGTGCCTGCGGCCGGCCCGCGGAAAAGGCGCCCGCGCCGGGGGCTCCGGCTCCCGGCTCCTTTGCATACTTCGGGCGCTGCCCGGTCCCGCTCGCGTGGAGGGCGGCAGGGGGCGCCGCTCCCTGGGCCCGGCCCCCTTTCGCTGCCGGGGCGGCTGGTTCCGAGGCACCGATCCCGCTGCCTTCGAGGGAGGCCGCGCCTGCCTGTCCCTGCCCGCCGGATCCAGCCGCCTCCACGCCGGGGCCGCGGACGGTCGAAGCCCGCTGCGCCGCACCGCTCCCGATCGCCGCCTCGGAGCCACGCCCCCCGGCGCTTGCAGCGTGAGGCCGCATCGATCCCGGGCGGACGCCTCCCTGTAGCGCCCGGGTCTGGAGCTCCGGGGCCGGAGCGCCCGATCGCGCCGCGCCGCTGGATGCGGTGGTGCCGTCGCCGCCGGTCCCGGGCGTAGGCGGGATCGGCTTCGCTGCGCCCTTCCTCTCTCCTGGGGCGCGGAACCCGCCGGGTCCCTTCGCCTTACCCTCGGCGCCTGCTGCCGGTTCTCCCACCGAGCCCGCCGCCTCGCCGTCGCCAGGGAGGGGATGAGCAGCGGCGGCGGTGCGTGCGGCGGCAGCGGTGAGGCCCCTCGATTCTGTGCCTCCGTCATTTCGCTGGCGCCCGATCGCAGCGGCGCCAGCGTCAGGACCTTGACTCGGCGCACCTCCATCTTCCACCTGCTTCGCCTGGGGACGGGCGCTCCAGCCCAGGATCCCCTCCGCCGGGAGCTCGCCTCCTGCAGCGGGATCCTTCGCCGCTGCGTCGCCCTGGAGAGCGCGCTTCTTCTTCCGCGCCGGATCGGTGCCACCCGCACCCTCGGAGCCGGTGGAATCCTGCGTCTGGGCCTCTCGATCGCGTAGATCGGAAGCGCTCGCGGTGGAGGCAGCGGACTCGAGGAAGGGTGCAAACGAATCGTCGGCGGACGCGACCTCACCCCTGGGATGGCGGCCCAGGTTGGCGAAGGGATCCTCGACGCGAAACAACTTCATGGTCTCTCCTGCAACGGCAGCCTGGCGATCTCCTCGACGAGCGCGCCGGCCTTCTCGGCCGGAAGCTCTGCGAGGATCGAGCCAGCGTCCGCGGGCCGGAGCTGGCTCAGGATCCGCGCCGCCAGATTTCGATCCAACCTGCCCACCAGGGCAGCTGCCTTCTTCGGCTTCATCCCCCGAAGCGCCTTCCCCAGATCTTCGAGACGCCGGGCTTCGAAGCCCGCTCCGTCTCCCCCTCGGGACGGGCCCGCCGGGTTCGAAGTGTCGAGCCCTGATTCTCCTGGTGAATCGCCGCGGCCGGACCCTGACGAAGCCGGAAGCGAGCGCCCGGGACCCGAAGCCCCCTTGGCCCCAGGCGCCTCCTTGCCGCCGATCCCCGGGCCCCGCGAAGCGGACGCCTCGGCGGCCTCGGCTGCCGCAGCCCGCTGGGCCTCGAGGAGGCCTTCGAGCCTGGCGGTCTCGAGCCGCAGTGCCTCGCGGGCAGCCTCGAGCTCCGCACCCAACGCCTCCAGCTCGCCTCGCTCCGCGGCGACCCGCTCCTCCTCCTTCTTTCGCTTGGCGGCGCGCTGCTCCAGCTCTTCGAGGAGCGCCGCGCCGGAGAGGGAAGGGGGGCGGGGCAGCCCGCTGGCGTCCACCGCGGCGAGCGTCTCGTCCGGTGGGAGTGGCTGCACAGGCCGCTCGGGGGGAGAGGGCGTCTGCGGAGCGGGAGCCTCCGCCTTCTCGGCCTCCCCCGCAGGCGCGGTCTCGAGGGCAGCGTAGGCGCCCGCCGCGCCGAGGATCACCACGGCAGCGCCGATCACGGCGATCCACCTGCGATCGTTCATGCGCTGCCTCCCTCCTCCCCGGCGCGGAGCACGGAGGCGAGGCGCGCCAGGGTCTGGTCGAGGGGCGTGCGATCGGCGGGCTCCTGCCGCAGGAAGGCGTCCAGCGCGGGCATGAGGCGGATCGCCTGATCCACCTTGGGATTGGAGCCCGCGGCGTAGGCGCCGACGTCGATCAGATCGGCGGCCTCCCGGTAGGTGGACAGGGCCTGCCGCGCAGAGCGAGCGAGATCCAGATGCCGCGGATCCGCCACCTCGGTCATCACCCGGCTGACGCTGGAGAGGAGGTCCACCGCAGGGAAGTGTCCCGCCCCTGCGAGCTTGCGGGAGAGGACGATGTGGCCGTCCAGGATCGAGCGCGCCGTGTCCACCACCGGGTCGTTGAGGTCGTCCCCTTCGGCGAGGACGGTGTAGATGGCGGTCATGCTGCCAGCGCCTGCGTCGTTGCCGGCCCGCTCGAGCAGCTTGGGCATCAGCGCGAAGACCGACGGCGGGTAGCCCTTCGACGTGGGGGGCTCGCCGACCGCGAGGCCGATCTCCCGCTGGGCCATCGCCACCCGGGTGAGGGAGTCGAGGAGCAGGAGCACCCGCTTGCCCCGGGAGCGGAAGTACTCGGCCACCGTGGTCGCTGCCATCGCCGCCCGGATCCGGATCAGCGGGGGCTCGTCGCTGGTCGCGACCACCACCACCGAGCGGGCCAGGCCGTCGAGGCCGAGGTCGCGCTCCACGAACTCGCGCACCTCGCGGCCTCGCTCGCCCACGAGGCCCATCACCACGACGTCGACCTCGGCGCTGCGGGCGAGCATGCCCAGGAGCACGCTCTTTCCTACCCCGGCGCCGGAGAAGATCCCGATCCGCTGCCCTTCACCCACCGTGAGGAAGGCGTCGATCGATCGGATGCCCAGCGGGAGCGGATCCGTGATCCGCCGCCGGCTCATCGCGGCTGGGGGGCGCGCCTGCAGGGGCACATGGCTGCGGAGCAGCGGGATCGGGCCGCCGTCGAGGGGGCGCATGCCTGCGTCCACCACCCGGCCGAGGAGCTGGGGTCCCACCGTGAGATCCGACGAGGCGGCCCGGGGGATCACCGCGGAGCCCTCGCGGATCCCCTGGACCTCGCCGAAGGGCATCAGCAGCGCGGTGCTCGAGTGGAAGCCGACCACCTCCGCGTGGACCACCTTGCCGGCTGGGGCGAGGATCTCGCATTGGGTCCCCATCGCCACCCCGGGGAGCGCAGCCTCGAGGACGAGCCCCGCGGCACGGACGATCCGTCCCTGCACCACCAGGGGCTGGCTCGCGGCGAGGGCGCTGCGGATCCGCTCGTGGTCCACCAGGCTCATCTGGGGTCCTCGTCGAAGGTGGAGGTGACGGCCCGACGCAGCTCGGCGAGGCGGCCGTCCAGCCTGCCGTCCACCGTCCCGAAGTCGGCCTCCACCACGCAGTCACCGCGGGAGAGGAGCGGGTCCGCCACCAGCTCGACGGCGGCGACCACCAGGGGATCGATCCGCTCCGCACCTCCCTGGCTCTCGATCAGCGCCTTGTCTGCAGGGTGGAGGCGCACCTGGAGGCTGCGGGACTCGCCTGCCCGCCGGATCGCGGAGCGCACCAGGGAGAAGAGAGACTCGGGGCTGGTGGAGAGCTCGATCTCCAAGATCCGTCGAGCCACCTGGAAGCCGATCTCCAGCGCGTCCGCGCGGGCCTGCTCCGCCAGCCGCTCGCTCTGGAGCCGCAGCACCTCGACGGACGCCCCCAGCCTGCCCAGGAGCTCGGCCTCCGCCTCGGTGGAGCGGGGCTCTGCCTGCCGCTCTTCCCGAAGGGGCGGCTCTGCGGCCTGCTGCATCCGGGGGCCGGGGGCGGGCGGCTCGTGGTCGCCGGCGCGGGCGGGGCCGCCCTCGTCGATCCCACGTGCCCCGGCTCCAGGGGCCGGCCCTCGGGATTCCGAGGTGCCCGGCTCGCCCGGCGCGGGGAGCAGGGGTGCTGGTTGCTGCGACGCAGCGAAGCTGCCGCCTGGAGCCGGGCCGGCGCCGCCAGGGGCGCGATCTTCGGGGGCGACGAGCTCGTCTGGCTCGCCGCCGGAAGGCGGAGCCTTCTCCTCCACGGGGCCGCGCAGCGGTCCCCGCTCGCCGCGGGGGAACGCGGCGTGCTTCGGGTCGACGCGCTCCGGTACCGAGGCGAGGAAGGATGGCCTCCTGACGATCGGCTGCGGTGGGGGTGGCTGGTCGGTGGAGCGTGGAAAGGACAAGGCGGTCTCTCGACGAACGGGTTAGAGCATCTGGTCCGAGGCGGAGGCGATGGTGATGCGGCCCTGGTCGGCGAGGTCGCGCGCGAGGCGCACCAGCTCGGCTTGGGCCTCCTCCACCACCGAGAGGCGGACGGGCCCCATCGCCACCAGATCCTCCGCGAGCATCTCGCCTGCGCGGCTGGACATGTTGCGGATGATCTTGTCGTGGAGCTGGGGGGTCGCGCCCTTGAGCGCCACCGCCAGCCGGTTTGCGTCCGCCTCCTTCAGGAGGGCCTGGACGTCGCGGTCGGTGAGGTTGACCAGGTCCTGGAAGGTGAAGAGCTTGCTGCGGAGGTCGGCGGCGAGCGCCGGATCCATCTGCTCCAGCTCCGCCACCAGCTCCGCCTGCAGCGGACCCTCGGTGCGCCGCAGGAGCTCGAGGGCGGCGCCCTTGCCGTCGACCCGCCGCAGGCCGCCTGCGCTGGAGGCCTTCAGCTCCGCGTTCACCGCCCGGGCGACCTCCGAGAGCACCTCCGGCGAGATCGCGTCCACGCCGGCGACCCGCCGGAGCACGTCGGCCCGCTTCTCGTCGGGGAGATGCGAGAGGGTCTCGTGGGCGAGCTCTGCAGGGAGAGCGCTCAGGATCAGCGCGATGGTCTGCGCATGCTCCCGCACCAGGACCATCGCCAGCGCCTCCGGATCCGCCTCCGCGAGGGGACCCAGGGGATCGTCGGGCTCGAACCCCGTCCGCTCGAGATCGAAGGCTCGTCTGGCGAGATCCGCGCCGTGGGATCGCTCGGTGAGCTCCCGCAGCAGATCCTCTCCCGCCATCACCTCCCCGCCGATCCGCTCCATCGACTCGACGAAGCCGCGCAGCGCCGCGGGCACCTCGCTGGAGGCGCCGTGTCGCAGCTCCTTCGCGGCGAGGGCCACCTTGCGAACGTGCTCCTCGTCCAGGAGCCGGAAGACCTCCTCCGCCACCTCCTGCCCCAGGCCGAGGAGGACCGCAGCAGCCCGCCGCGCCCCCGAGCCTCGGGAGCCCACCGCAGCCCAGCTCGCCGCCGCGTCGGCCTGCGATCCCTGGGCGGCGGGCTGGCTGCCAGGGGTGCCCGGAGCCGCTGCATTCGCCGCCTTCGCTGCCGCCTCCGCCTTCGCGGCGGCGTCGGCCCCGCGGGCCGGATCTGCCTGTCGCTGCTGCTCGGTCGCCACGGCTGTCTACGCCTCGCTCTCGTTGGTGATCCAGGCGCGCAAGAGGTGCGCCGCCCTGGCGGGATCCCGGCTCGCCAGCTCCCGGGCCCGATCCCGCAACATCCGCTCGGGATCCAGGAGCGCCGGAGGGGCGTAGGGAACGCCCAGGGGATCGGTCTTCGTCTGGGCCTGATCCGATCCTTCCTCGAGGGCCTCGAGCTCGCCCAAGGTGATCCCCGGTCGAATCGGGGGGAGGAGCACCGAGGTGCCGCGCCGGCGGCGCAGGGCGATCACCGCTCCTGCGATCAGCGCCAGGGCGAGCAGGGCCGCGATCGCGATCCAGTGGGGCGCCGGGACCTCGGTCCACTCGGCGGCGGGCGGCCGCTCGATCTCGTCGGTGGAGCGGGTGAAGACCACGCTGGAGATGTCGAGCTGATCCCCCCGCAGCGGATCGAAGCCCACCGCGCTCTTGGCCAGCTCGCCCAGTCGGGCCACCTCCTCGGCGGATCGCGGTTGCCCGTCCACGCCGTCGATCAGCAGGGCCACCGAGAGCCGCTGCAGCCGCGGCGCCCGATCCGCCTTGCGGGTCACCGTCTTGCTCACCTCGTAGTTGCGGGTCTCGTCCTCGGTGTTCGACGACGAGCCCGCGTTGTTCTGCGCGAGCTGCTGGCCTGCCTCGGGAGGTTGGTTGGCAGCCGCCCCCGCGATCCCCCCGGGGGTGGGCGTGGTCTGCGCCTGGGTCTGGGTCACCGTGCGCTCGCTGCGGATCACCGGGCTCTCCGGATCGTAGACCTCGCTCGTGGTGTCCACCTGCGAAGCGTCCAGGACCACGGTGGCCCGGGCCACCACGGCGCCCACGCCGACGGCGGGCTCCAGGAGCCCCACCAGGCGCTGCTCCAGATCGCGCTCGAGCTCCCGCTGCTGGAGCGAGATCCCCCAGCTCTCCTGGCCCCCGAGGACGGTCCCTCTCCCGTCGACCACCGTCACCGTATCGGTGACGAGGCCCGGGACCGCCGCAGCGACCAGGTGGCGGATTCCCGCGAGCTCCCGTTCGCCGACGCTGCGCCCCGGGCGCAGGTTCAGCACCACCGAGGCGGAGGAGCGGCGATCCTCGTCGCGGTAGAGGCCGCGCTCGGCGAGGGAGACGTGGACCCTGGCGGAACGCACCTCGGAGAGGTTGCCGATGGTCCGCGCCAGCTCCCCTTCGATGGCCCGTCGCAGGTTCACCCGCTGCGTGAACTCGGAGACGCCGATGTCGCCCCGATCGAAGAGCTCGAAGCCCACCCCTGCCCCACGCGGCAGCCCCGCAGCAGCGAGGAGGAGGCGGGCGTCGTAGACCTTGTCCGCCGGGACCGCGAGGGCGGTGCCCCCCGCCTCGAGGCGGTAGGGGATCCCGGCGCCCTTGAGCTGGATCGCGATCTCGCCGCCGTCCTCGGTGCCGAGGTTGGTGAAGGCGTACTGGTAGGCGTCACGCTGCCCCGCGGTGCTCTGGTAGACCACGAGGAAGACGACCAGTGCGAGGATCGCAGCCGTGGCGATCCTGACCGTGGCGGGCATCTGGCGGAAGCGGGCGGGGAGCGCCCGCAGCTCTTTCAGGAGAGGTTCCAAATCAGGGGCCGGGTCTTGCAGTGGCGGAGGAGCCGGTGGCTGTGAACGACGGGTTCACGCTCGACTCCCGTGTGTGGTTCGGGTCATGGAAACAGTCGACTCGCTCAGATGTTCATCCTCATGATCTCCTGGTAGGCGTCGACCAGCTTGTTGCGGACCTTGACCGCGGTCCGCATGGCGATGTCGGCGGTCTCCAGGGCGAGGGCGAGCTCGTGGAGGTTCCCGTCGCCCCTGGCGAGGGCGGTCGCCTGGCGATCCGCGTCGACCTGGAGGGCGTCGATCTTGGAGATGGCGGTGCCCAGCTCCTCGGCGAACGACGACGCCGGGTTGGTCGCCGTGGGTCGCTCGATGGAGCCCAGGCCCTCAGGGGAGATGCGAATCGATACCGGTTCCATCGCTTACCTCGTGATGTCCAGGGCGCGCTGCGCCATGCCCTTCAATGTCTCCACCGCGGTGGCGTTCGCCTCGTAGCTGCGCGAGGCAGACATCAGGTTCACCACCTCGTGGATCGGGTCGACGTTGGGGAAGGTGACGAAGCCGTCGGGATCCGCGTCGGGATGCCCCGGGCTGTAGAGCCTGCGCCCGGGTGCCTGATCCTCCACCACGGTCGCCACCCGGACGGCGGCGCTCCCGGGGGACGTCGCGGCTCCCAGCACCTCGTCGAAGGGGACCGCCTCCAGCACGGGATCGAGGCGCTTGTAGGGCTGGCCGTCCGGACCACGGGTCGACTCCGCGTTGGCGAGGTTCGACGTGGCGAGGTCCACCCGGGTGCGCTGGGCGGCGAGGCCCGAGGCTGCGATCTTCAGCGAGGTGAGGAAGCTCATGTCTCGATTTCTCCAGATCCGGACGAGGCGGCAGGCGATCCCGGGGGATCTCAGCCGACGCCGTCCGAGGCGACGTAGCGGAGGATCGCCAGCTTCTTGCTGACGGCCTTGGTGGCGGCGCCGTAGAGCAGCGCGTTCTCGGACATGGCCACCATCGTGCGATCCAGATCGACGGTGTTCCCGTCCAGGCCCGGGGAGCTCCCCGCCAAGGGGACGACGGCGTCGGGGCCCGCGGCTGATCCGCCAGCGGGGGTAGGGAGCGGTCCGCCGACGGCGGCGGTGGGGGGCGGCAGGATCTCGATCCAGGTCCGCCCTTCGCCGCGCACCCTGCCGCCCTGCGGCGCCCCTGGCTGCGACGCCGCCGGACGCGCCGGGGGAACCAGCTGGGCGCGGGCCATGGCTGCCTCGAAGTCCAGATCCTTCGCCTCGTAGCCGGGGGTGTCCGCGTTGGCGATGTTCGCCGAGAGCACCTCGTGTCGGCGCAGGCGGACGTCGAGCGCGAGTTGGAGATCCGTCAGGGTCGAGTCGATCAGCTTCATGGAGTCTCTCCGGCGGCGCTCCGGTGGCGCGCCTGTCTCGGAACCCGTGGAGGAATCGTCCGCGCAGAGCGGGGGGCGACTCCGTCAGCTCGCGCTTCTCGCGAGCGGGCTCCTCTTCGTTGTTTGCTCGCCTCCGGCTCGGGAGCGTCCGCGAGAGATTCACGAACGCTCTGCGCCTCCCTGCTGCCTACTGCGAATCTCGTGCCGCCGATGTGTCATTTTCTTGGCTCCGCAGCGCCGCCCGCCGCGCAGCGTCCAGCGCCGCCTCGACCTCGGCTCTGTCGCTGGGGGGCGGCAGGGGCGGCGGCGCGGAGCTCGCGTCGTGGATCCGTGCCGCGAGATCCCTCCAGTTCGCGCGGGCCATGACCTTGCGACCCAGCCTCTCGGTCGAGAAGTCGAGGATCACCGAGGCCCGGATCGGATCGCCTCCTTCGAGATAGAGCTCCGCCGCCCGGTGCAGGTGACCCTCCAGCAGCCTGGCCGGCGCGAGCTCCACCGAGGTGGCGAGGGTGTTGGCAGCGAAGCGGGGGGCGCCGAGCTCGGCGCTGATCCGGGCAGCGGAGGCGGCGAGCTCGTATCCGATCGGCTCGGGGTTGCGATCGCGGAGGCCCAGGTAGAGGCCGAGCCCGGCCCTGGCGTCGGCGCCGCGCTCCGAGCGCATCGCCGCCAGGGCGATCCGTGCACAGAGCAGCTCCCCCGCCTCACAGGCCCTGGGGTTTTGGGACAAGGTCCGCGCCGCGATCTCGTACGCCTCCTGGAAGGCGAGCGCGCGGGACGCCCGCAGGATCAGCTCGCTGCGCGCAGGCTCCGGGAGCCCCGCTGCGTCGAAGACCCGCACCTCCCGAATGGTTCCCAGGCAGCCGCCGAAGAGCTCGCAGATCCGGGCGGTGGCGATCCGCCCCCAGGGTCCCTTCGTCCCCGCCCGCTGGTAGCGCTCCGCTGCCAGGACGCCGTCCTCCTCGAGGCTCGCCAGATCCCCCAAGCGAATCCAGGCGGGGCCCGCCGTGTCCATGAGCTCGGTCGCCGCCTCGAACTCGCGGACCGCGTCCTCCCTGCGCCCCTCCGCCCAGGCGCACTCGCCGCGGGAGAAGGGGACCGTGCCGGGGCAGGCGTCACCGAGGCCGAGCTCCACCGGATCCCAGAAGACCCGCGGAAGCGCATCTGCCGCCTCGCGAACCGGCAGCCCCCGCAGCTCGTGCAGATCGACGAAGGTGCTCGCGCCCGAGCGGACGACGGTGGCCTCGAGGCGCCTGGTGCGGCAATGGAGGATCAGCCGATCCTCGTCGAGCTCCGTCTCGGGACAGATCGAGCCGGAGCGCCTGCCCAGCGCGGCGGCGAGGCGCCTGGCGGAGGGCATCCCCTCCAGGATCACCCGCTTCCCCAGCGCATCCACCCGGACCCGCAGGTTCGCCGCATCACCGGCGACGGGGAGACGCTCCCAGGAGAGGGTCCGCGACAGCTTCGACAGCGGCTCCTCTGCCGTCGAGGGGCCGGCGGCAGCCGGAGCGGCGGGTGCCACGAGCGTCAGGATGATGGCGAAGGCGAGCATCGATCTTCGACGCTGCATCTGCCGTGCCTGATGTCTCGATTTTCCAGGGGGCGGATCCCCGCCTCGATCGCCAATGCGTTGACGCCGGAGGCGTGATCCGCGGCGAGGCGACTGCGGAGCCTTCGGAGGGGTCGCCCCCGCCGGCAGCGGGCCAACTCGTTCAGCTCGCGCTTCGCGCGAGGCGGCTCTCTCTCGGCTGCTCGCCTTCGGCCCGCGGGCGTCGTGAAGGACTCACGAAAACGCTCAGCCGGGCCTGGCCGCGTCGCGGTTCTTGCGCTTCAGCTTCTCGACCAGGGTGGTGCGCTGGAGTCCCAGGAGCTCGGCTGCTGCCTTCTTGTTCCCGGCGGAGCGCTCGAGGGCGGCGTCGATGTAGCGCTCCTCGATCTGCCGCAGGAGCCCCGGGAGATCGAGGGGCAGCAAGGTGGCTGCCTCTTCCGGAGCCACCAGCGGCGACTCTTCCTCCACGGACGGTGTCTCGTTCGACTCCGTCGCCGGCGCCTCCGAGGCGAGCGGGGCGGCTTGGGTCGCATCCGCCTCCGCCACCGTGGCATCCCCGGCCTCCTCACTGCCAGCGGCGACGTGGTCCTCTCCCAGCGCCTTCTCCTGCGCGGGAGGCCACGGGGTAGGGGGCGGCTCCACCACCCCGGAGCGAGCGGTGTTCGGCGTCGCGACCTGCAGCGCCGCCGCCTCCGACGCCTTCTCTCCCTGCACCTGCGCCTGCTTTCGGAAGGCGTCGAGGACCAGGGGCGCGCGCCGGATCTCCTCCGGCAGATCCTCGAGGCCGATGACCTCGCTCTCGGAGCAGATCGACACCCGCTCCACGAGGTTCTCCAGCTCGCGCACGTTCCCGGGCCAGTCGTGCCCGGCGAGGGCTGCCAACGCCGCGGGAGCGATCTCGCGCTTCTCACCCCTTCGGTTCCAGAAGTGGAGGAAGAGCGGCGCCACGTCCGCGGGCCGCTCTCGCAGCGGCGGGAGCTCCACCGGGCAGACGTGCAGGCGGTAGTAGAGATCCCTGCGGAAGCGCCCCTCCTCCACGTCCGCCGCCAGATCCCGGTTGGTCGCCGCCACCAGCCGGAAGTCCGCTGGGACCGGCTCGGTGCTCCCGACGGGCTCGTAGCTTCGCTCCTGCAGCACCCGCAGGAGCTTCGCCTGCAACGAGAGGGGGAGCTCGCCGATCTCGTCCAGGAAGAGGGTGCCCTTCTCCGCCAGGGCGAGCCGTCCCCTCCGCGACTGGACCGCGCCGGTGAAGGCGCCTCTCACATAGCCGAAGAGCTCGCTCTCCAGCAGCGCTTCGGGGATCGCGGCGCAGTTCACCGGGACGAGCGCACGCCCGGCCCTGGGGCTGTTCTCGTGGATCAGTCTGGCGAAGACCTCCTTGCCCGTCCCGGTCTCTCCGGTGAGGAGCACCGTCGCCTCACTCGAGGCGATCCGTGCACAGAGCCGTGCGATGTCCCGCAGGGGGGAGTTCGGGCCGTGGACGAGGCGTGAAGATGCAGAGCCAAGCGACGCAGCCGTGACGCTCATTTTCAGTCCTCAGGTGGGGTCCGCCGGGAAGCCGCCGGTAGCACGAAGGGATCTGCCAGTGACGATACGTTGCAATATAGTGTAAGCGGATTGCCCCCGTCCACCCACAACTGGCCCGCGTGCAGCGGCAGCGGCCTCGGGTGGCGCGCTGCGCCTCCCGCTCCCTCCTGTTTCGCCCCTGACCCCAGTGGACGGTGAGGATCGGGGCGGGCCGGTGGAGCCGAAGTCCGCTTCACGCCGCGGAGAAGGGATGTACGCCATGTGCTGCGTCCTCCTTCCCCAGCTCACATCCCCGCAGAACCCGAGCCGGAAGCGCCCGGGCCCCGCCCTTGTCTCGATCTCCTCGGGGCGTATGCTCGAGGGTCTCGAGAGAATAGGAGGGTGGAGATGGAGCGGTCGAGGCTGGGGACGTTCTGGGGGACGGCGCTTCTCACTGCAGTTTTTTCTTTCCTCGGTGCGGGGTGTGGCACAGAGACACCCGAGCCTGCGAAGGGGGTGAAGATCCTCTCCTTCCAGGCCTCGCCCCCTCGGCTCGAGAGCGCCGGCACCACCACCCTCTCCTGGAAGACGGAGAACGCCACCACCATCCGTCTCTCCCACGGGGACCTCGCGGTGGTGCTGGATGACGCCCCTGTCGCCGAAGGGTCGATCGAGGTCTCCGTCGCGGAGACCACCGTCTTCGAGCTGGTCGCCGCAGATCGAAGAGGGCGGACCGCGTCTCGGACCATCACGGTCGAAGTGGAGAACCGGATCGATCTGCCGGTGATCGGGAGCTTCTCGGGACCCGATGCCGTCGCCGCCGATGGGCTCGGAGTGGGGAGGGCGCTCCTCGAGTGGACCGGCGTCGTCGGCGCCGACACGCTGGTCCTCGAGGCCGACAACGCGGACCCGCTTCCCCTCCACCTCGCCCAGACACCGGACGGCGAGATCGAGGTGAAGATCGACGCGACCACGGTCTTCACCCTGGTCGCCACCAACGCCGGCGGCGAGACCACCGCCGAGGTCGAGGTGAAGCTCGCGCTTCCCCCCGCGATCGACACGCTGACGGCGAGCCGGCTCTGGGTCGGGAGCGGGGAGAGCGTGGAGGTGAGCTGGACCACCCGGAACGCATCCGCCGTGGAGCTCCGGGTCAACCAAGAGAAGGTCCCATCCGTGGACCCCACGCTGGTCGACGGATCAGCGGAGGTGGCCCTGAACTTCGACTCCACCATCGAGCTCCGCGCCTACAACGAGGTCGGCGAGGTGAACTCCGAGACCATTGACGTGAAGGTGGCCCTCCCCCTGCTCGAGTTGTTCGAAGGGAGCAGCACCTCCCTCTGGCTGGGCGAATCCGTGGACTTCGAGTGGGAGAGCCAGGGTGGAGCCCGCGTCACGATCACCCTGGACGGGGCCGACGAGACGATCTGCGCCAGCGACGATCCAGCGGTCGTCGACGGCTCCACCTGTCGCTGGTCCCCGCCGGTCGGCGACCACCTGGTCTGGATCAGCGTGGAGAACGGATCCGGCGTGGCCTCTGGATCCTGGTCGGTCCAGGTCGCGAGCGGACCCGCGATCCTCGACTTCTGGGCCTCCCCCACGGAGGTGAACCTCGGCGACGAGATCACCGTCAACTGGAAGGCGGGGCCCGATCCCGCCGGCCAGGATCCGGTCCTCACCGTCCGAGACGGGAGAGGTGGCACCTTCGCGATCGACGAGCAGGAAGGGAGCATGAAGGTGCGCATGGACCAGGGGGTCGGTGCCTTCGTCCTCACCCTGGAGGCCACGACGGATCATCCGCTCTCCATCCCGGCGGAGGCCGCCGCCGAGGTCTTCGTCCACGGCCCGCCGGCAGCGAACCTCACGGCGACGCCCGCCCACTTCGATCACCAGGTCGAGGACGTGGTCCTGAGCTGGACCACCGAGTTCGCCGGGGAGGTGGTGCTCTACGCCGTCGACGGAGAGGATCTCGTCGAGGTGCTGGTGGTTCCGACCGCCGACCACGCCAGCGGATCCCACCACGTCGCCCCCCTCGAGGACACCCTCTACCGTCTCGTGGTCACGGGACCCTTGGGGCCGGTGGCGGCGGACGAGGTGGTTGTGACGGTGGCGCCGCCGGAGGTGCTCTCCTTGACGGCGGATCAGACCGAGGTCGGGATCGGGAGCGCGGTGCTCCTGACCTGGCAGACCCGGATGGCGGACGAGATCGCCCTCGACATCTTCGGGCCGACCTACGTCGTGGGCGAGTCCACCGAGCCCTACATCGACGCGGCCGCCCTGGGCGGGACTCACTTGCCGTTGACCGACGAATGCAACGGCCCACCGCTGATCTTCGGTTGCGTCCGTCTCACATTTCCGGACGGGTTCACCTTTCCCTTCGACGGGTTGCCGCGGCACGAGCTGCGCCTCTACCACAACGGCTACGTGAGCTTCGACGCGAACCACCTCGGGCTCCTGGGCTTCCAGAACACCTTGATGCCCGTAGCCCCCACGTCGTTGGACACGCACATCCATCTGGCGGTCCTCTGGGATTGGCTCGGATGGGATGCGGCAAAATACCCCGAGGGCAACATCTACTACCTGCTGCGGGACGATCCGGTGAAGGGTCGCTCGCTGGTCCTCCAGTGGAAGGACGCGAACCTCTACAACAAGCCGCCTCCCCAGGTGAGCTTGAACTTCGAGATCGTCCTCTGGGAGCAGGGGGGCTTCGAGTATCGCTACGGCCCCATGGATCCCGGGAACAACCCGACCGAGAGCCGCATCGCAGATGCGCAGGGGCACGCGGCCACGATCGGATACCAGGACGGCTCCCTCGTCGGGCACACGATCCGCTTCGACCAGACCGTCGAGATCTTCGGGAGCCTGGTCGATCGAACCTTCACCTACACGCCCACTCCGACGATCGAGAAGAGCGGGAGCTACCTCTGGTATCCCCTCGCGTCGGCTGAGACCGTCACGGCGACCTTGGAGGCGCGGCGCGCCTCGAGTACCGCGAGCCGCACGGTGGAGGTGAAGCTCCTCGAGACACCGGAGGTCTTCATCCGCGAGCGTCCTGCCGGGTCCGTCCTCGCGGGCGAGACCTTCCGCCTCGGTTGGTCGGCGGGCAACGCCACCTCGATCGAGGTCGAAGACGGCTCTGGGACCGTGCGCTGTACCGCGATGGACGAGCTGGCGGTGGAGCAGGGCTACTGCAGCCTCCAGGAGTCGAGCGAGGGTGTCTACACCTACTCCGTCCGCGCGGTGGCACCGAATGGCTCGGTCCGGGAGAAGCAGGTGGAGGTCGCGGTCTATCGCCCCTTCGAGATCGTGAGCTTCCAGGCGAACCGAACGATCCTCGAGCCCGGCCAGAGTGTCGTCCTGAATTGGGTCACCTCCGGCGGACAGGAGCTCAGCCTGAAGGCCAACGGGGTGGAGCTCCTCGCGCCAGGGACCGCAGGGGGCACGGGCTCCTTCATCCAACCCAACGTGACCGCGGCGACCGCCTACGTGCTCCGCCTCACCAACTCGATCGGGATGTTCGTGGAAGAGCGGATCGACCTCTGGGATGCGACCCTCGACGTGAACGTCAGCGCGACCGTAGTGAGGCCAGGGACGCCGATCACGGTGAACGTCGGCGCTGCAGGCGTCGGCTCGGCTCCACCCCCGGCGATCCTCGGGACCCTCCCCATGAAGGAGGTGCCGGGGTCTCCCTACGTAGACATCTCCGCCGCCGGCATGGCCTCCGAGATTGGTCCGGGGGAGGCGGTGATGTTCCCGTCGGGCTTCGAGTTCCCCTTCTTCTCCGAGAGATACACGGGGGTCCGCGTCTCCGAGAACGGATACCTCTCCTTCCGCCTGGAGGGAGGAGAGATCGCGGAGAACCAGCTCCTACCCCACGAAACCGACGTACATCTGGCGCCGTTCTGGGACAGCCTGGAGCGGGGGGCCGGCAGCTCGACCTGGGTGATGCAGCCGGACGCCGACTCCTTCGTGATCCAATGGAAGGATTTCAACCAGAAGGTCGGCTCGAAGGTGATCCCCAACACCCTGAACTTCCAGGTGGTCCTCAGCCGAGATGGATCGTTCGAGTATCGTTACGGATGGATGATCCCGCCGTTTCCTCCCTTCGAGGACGACGCCTGTCTGCCCAGCACCTGTATGAACGAGGCCAGCGGCTCGAGCGCGACCATCGGCTACCAGGCCCCCGGCAGCTTCACGGGCTACACCCACCACTTCGGCGGCAGCGGGCAGAGCGCGTCGAACGTCCCGTTTCCCGACGGACTGTCGGGGAAGACCTTCCGCTATGAGCCCCTGAGCGGCTCGGGGACGCTGGAGTGGGACGTCGCCCGGAGCCAGACCCTGATGTACTGCCTCTCCATGCCCTGGGGGCAGGGATGCAAGTCGGTCGAGATCGTGGCGGACGCAGGGGTCGATTCCTTCACGGTGGACCAGCGGTCCGTGCGCTTCGGGGAGAGCACCGACCTGCGGTGGACGACCCACGGCGGCATCCACCTCCGCGTCCTCGACGAGTCCGGCTCCCTGATCTTCGAGACCACCTCCCTCGCGGAGGTGGACAGCGGCGGCGTGTCGATCGCCCCGACCGCGAGCCAGACCTACACCCTCGAGCTTGTGACGAACCTCGCCAGGCTGGCGGAGACCGTCGCCGTCGAGGTGGAGCGGATGGTGATGAACGTCACCGCCCCCGGGACCTCGCATCCCGGGGCGCCGGTCGCCATCCAATGGGACCTCTCCATCTCGGATCCGAGCTTGAACCCCGTGGTCCTCACGCCCATGGAGGAGAAGAGCGGGCTTCCTTTCAGCGCGAGGGACATCTCCGCCGATCCGGACGCGATCGAGATCTGGGGGCCCGGGACCACCGCGGGGATCTCGGAGCACCAGTTCACGGACGGCTTCACCTTCGACTTTCTCGGCACGACGATGACCAGCGCGCGGATCTCCGTGGAGGGCTACATCAGCTTCGACTCCACCGCGACGAGCAGCACCGGGGTGAACCAGTTCATCCCGAACAACTCGACCTCATACCGGCGCGTCCACCTGGCGCCTTTCTGGGACGATCTGAGCACCCTGACCAAGGGGCGGGTCCTCGCCAAGCAATGGGACGCGGATACCTACGTGATCCAATGGAGCAGCATGAGCCTGAACCTCGGCTCGACCGGATCCACGAACGAGTATTTCCTCAACTTCCTGGTCGTCCTCCATCGGAACGGGGACTTCGAATACCGATACGGTTTGATGCTGCCCCCGCCGGTCCCCACCACCTCCTCCACCGCCTGCTACCCGAGCTCCTGTGAGAACGAAGCGAACGGGGCTGCGGCGACCATCGGCTACCAGGAGCCCTCTGGGCAGGCTGGACACCTCCTCCACCTGGGCGGCCTCACGCCGAATCCCGGCAACTCGCCGATGCCGGGGGGGCTCTCGGATCGAAGCTGGAAGTTCACCAAGACCACGGCCAGGAGCGGGTCGGTGGAGGTCCGTCCTTGGGAGGCGACCTACTACGACATCTGCGCCCTCGAGCCGACGACCGGGGAGCTGTTCTGCCCCGGCGGCTCGTTGAAGATCGACGCGAGCTGGGGTATCGCAGCCTTCGACGCGATGCCTTGGGCACCCGCCCGAGACGAAGCCTTCACCTTGACCTGGGACGTGGTGGGGCTGGACGAGCTTCGGCTCTATCGGAACGACGTCCTGCTCTTCCGTCAGGTGGGCGCGGAGATCTCCAATCCGGGCAGCCTGCAGCAGACGGCCACCGAGAAGGCGACCTATGTCCTGGAGGGGCTCTCGCTGGGCAGGGTGGTGCAGGTGGAGCGGGTGGTGGAGCCTCGCGGGTTCGACCTGAACGTGACCGTCCCCACGGGCCCCTTCCTCCCTGGCTCCGCGGTGCAGATCGGTTGGACCCTGACGGCGCGTGAGCCCGGCTTCGCCTCTGTGAACGCGCCGATGGTGGAGATCGGCGCTGGCCCCGGGGCCCCCGGGGCTTTCGTCGATCTGAGCAGCGTGAGCGGCGCCAACCTCCGGCCCCTCTCCGAGATCGTGGACAACGACAGGCTGGAGGTTGAACTCCCCTTCGCCTTCCCCTACTTCGGCGGGAGCTACGACAGGTTCCTGGCATACGTGGATGGCTACATCAGCTTCGACGTGGCCAGCGTCACCGGGATCGGCGCCAACACGGATCTGCCCAACCGAGGTGCCAGCCAGTCCCGGGTTCACCTGGCTCCCTTCTGGGACGATCTCACGGTCCGAGGTCCGGAAGAGATCTGGACCCACGCCCCGAACCCAACCACCTTCATCATCCAGTGGCGACACTTCAGCAGGACCGCCGGCTCGGACGCCGACAACCGCTACGATCTGAACTGGCAGGTGGTCTTCTTCGCCGATGGCAGCTTCGAGTACCGCTACGGCCGCATGGCAGCGCCCCCCCAGCCCTTCGCCTTCCTGAACTGCTACCCGAACAGCTGTGCACTCGAGGCGCAGGGCTCCTCGGCGACGGTGGGCTATCAGAAGGTCGACGCCAGCTTCGGCCATACGCTCCACTATGGAGGCGAAGGGGTCTCCGGCGTGGTCCCCTTCCCGGGCGGGCTCGGGAACCGGACCTTCCGCTACCAGCCGCAGGCCTCCGGAACCATCGACGTCCTGGTGGATCGCACCAAGGAGGTCGAGATCTGCGGGGCGCTCGGGAGCTTCCAGGCCTGTGAACTCGTGACCTTGCACACCATCGCCGCTCCGGGCGATCTGATGATCACGGAGCTGATGCTCGATCCAGCCGGCGGCCCGAACCAGCGCTGGTTCGAGCTGCGCAACCTGACGAAGGAGGCGGTGGATCTGCGGGACTTCGAGGTCCGGAGCCTCCGCGGGAGCTACCGGGTGGATCGCTCCGTCGTGGTTCCCAGCCTGGGGTTCGCGGTCTTCGCAGCGTCGACAGTGCCGGGTCGCACCCCCGACGCGGTCTTCGGCAGCAGCCTGAACCTCGACCCGGTGGTGGACAAGCTCGAAATCTACGCGGGCGGGACGCGGATCGCCGGGGTGGAGTGGGCCTTCGATTGGGACGTGCCTCCGGGGAAGACCCTCTTCCTAGACTCGGGCGCCCAGCTCCGGGGCCGGATCTCCTCCAGCTTCCCCGATTGGTGCGAGGGCAGCCAGCTCGGCAGCCCGGGTGCCGGGGAGCTGGGCTGCGTGGGCGACTACTACGCGGTGGATCCCAACGGCAGCGGCGTCCTCATCGACCTCTCGACCATCGGGATCCACATCGGCGCGTTCCAGGCGGCGAACAAGGTCGCGGGGCTGCGCGCACCGGACTTCAAGTGGGTCTTCTTCGACCAGAAGGTGACGAACGTCTTCGCGGGTGGAAACGGCTGGCTCTCCTTCGCGGAGGGATCTCCGACCGGCGGGGCGAACCGCAACTCGGCCACGCTCCCCCGAAGTCCCACCGTCACGCCCCCCAGCCCGCTCCTCGCCGCCTTCTGGGATCAGCTCGTCTGCACCCCGAAGGTCCACGACTGCTCCTTCCGCTATTATTACGGTGACATCGGCGGGGAGAAGGTCTTCGTGGCGGAGTGGAGGGACTTCCGGCGCACCACCGCCGTGGGCGGGATCACCTTCCAGGCCCAGCTCTATCCCAATGGGGACGTCAAGGTGGTCTTCGGCGACGCATGGTCCGCCGATCACCCCGATTCGGTGAACGCAGGCTATTACCGGGGCTCCACCGGCTGGATAGGGTTCGAGAACGTGGGGCGGGTCGATTACGTCACCGGCCTCCTCTACGAGGAGGTCGACCTGGCGGATCGGGTCTTCCACTTCGTGCGCAGGTAGCCTGCACCAGCAGGCGCGCCGATTCCGCCCGGCGCACCCTCCGGACGCCTTGACGATGGTCACGGCGAAACGTAGGGTGCGCCGACTTTTATGCGGTTTCAACGGCGCGTTCCCGCCGGATTTCCTCGATGAATCGGGAGCGCGAGGAGAGGTAGATGGCGGAAGACAGCACGCCCATTGGATCCTCCTCTTTGGAGGCCCAGCGGGTGGTCCGGCTCGAGAAGGCCGAGAAGCTTCGTGCCCTCGGCGTGCACCCCTGGGGCAACGGCCGCAAGGTCGAGCACGAGGCCGGCGCGATCAAGGAGCGCTTCGGCGACGCCGCCACCGAGGTGGTGGAGGAGGATCCCACGGTCTTCTCCGTCGCGGGCCGCGTCATGATGGTCCGCACCTTCGGCAAGATGGCCTTCGTCGTCCTCCGTGACACCACCGGCGACATCCAGGTCCAGCTCCGCAAAGACAAGCTCGGCGAAGAGGGCTACGGCCTCCTCAAGCTCCTGGACATGGGCGATTGGGCGGCGGCCAGCGGCAGGGCCACCCGCACCCGCACCGGCGAGATCACCGTGGTCGCGACGAGTGGACCATCCTCACCAAGTCCCTGCGCCCCCTGCCGGAGAAGTGGCACGGCCTGGACGACGTGGAGATCCGCTACCGCCAGCGCTACCTCGACCTGGCCACCGATCCCGAGGTGCGGAAGGTCTTCCAGCAGCGGACCGCCCTGGTCCGCTACATCCGCCGCTTCCTCGACGAGCGGGGCTTCATGGAGGTGGAGACCCCGATGCTCCACTCCCTGGTCTCCGGAGCGGCGGCCAAGCCCTTCGTCACCCACCACAACGCCCTCGACATGGATCTGAACCTGCGGATCGCGCCGGAGCTACACCTGAAGCGGCTGGTGGTCGGCGGCTTCGAGCGGGTCTACGAGCTGAACCGCAACTTCCGCAACGAGGGGCTGTCCACCCGGCACAACCCCGAGTTCACCATGCTCGAGTTCTACATGGCCCACGCCACCTACGACGATCTGATGGATCTGACGGAGGAGCTGATCGCCGGCGCCGCCCAGGCGGTCTGCGGGACCACCCGGATCACCTACCAGGGACAGGAGATCGACTTCAGCCCGGGCTGGAAGCGGATCCCGATGGGGGACGCGGTGGTCGAGGCCATGGAGGGCAGGCTGGAGAAGGGCGACCTGCAGAACCCCGACAAGCTCCGCCCGCTGCTGCTGGAGACCTTCAAGGGGACGGAGCCCGAGCGCAAGGCGATCGAGGGGATGTCCGCAGGGGAGCTGGTGGGTGCCCTCTTCGAGGAGCACGTGGAGCACAAGCTGATCCACCCCACCTTCATCACCGAGTTCCCCACCGCCATCAGCCCCCTCGCCAGGCGCAACGACCGGAACCCCGAGATCTCCGACCGCTTCGAGCTCATCTGCGCCGGGCGAGAAATTGCCAACGCCTTCTCGGAGTTGAATGACCCGATCGACCAGAAGCGACGCTTCGAGCTGCAGGTCGAGGCGAAGGCCAAGGGTGCAGAGGAGACGATGGACTACGACGCCGACTACATCGCGGCGCTCGAACACGGCATGCCGCCCACGGCGGGGGAGGGGATCGGCATCGATCGTCTCGCCATGCTCCTCACCGACTCCGCCTCGATCCGCGACGTGATCCTCTTTCCGCTCCTCAAGCCCAGGTAGGCCAGCTTGCAGCAGACGCCAGCATCCGAGCCCTCGGATCTCCGCATCCCGGCGCCAGCCCCTGCTCCCGGCGGTGCAAGGAGGCCTCAACGCCCAGCGCTCCCTCGCCTGGGGTGGAAGCCGCTCCTCGCTTCGGCCACGCTGCAGCTCGGGGCTCTGGCGATCTACGGCGTCTCCCGCCTCGCCTTCGCGAACCAGCTCGGCATGCGCCTGGAGCAGGCGGAGCTCCTGGCGCTCATCCTGGGAACCCTGGGCGCCATCGCCGCAGGCTGGACCACCGCCGCCGTCTCCAAGCGGGTGGGGTTCTGGGAGCTGATGATCGGCGCGCTCCTCGTCACCCTCGCAGGCTTCGGGCTCCTCTTCTTCGGCGGCGGGCTCGCCCACGAGCTCTTCTCGTCGATCCCGGAGGGCGGCCTCTACTTCGCGCCGCTGTTCTTCTCCGGGGGGATCCTCCTCGCCTCCAGCCTGGCCTCCACCACGGCCTACATGCTGGGGGCCGGGCGCTCCCTCGATCTCAGCTTCGGCTACGAGCTCTTCGTTGCGAAGAGCCACCTGCGCCTCTCCCGGTCGCTCCTGATCGGCCTCTCGCTCCTCACCCTGGGGATC
>Ga0180215_1001354_pt1 | contig 27282 bp, 24 predicted proteins | sample eDN3rd37CBELigBY_FD_128871 | JGI IMG/M metagenome (GOLD analysis project Ga0180215, IMG submission 128871) | Enriched backyard soil microbial communities from Emeryville, California, USA - eDNA 3rd pass 37_C BE-Lig BY (version 2) (version 2) | ecosystem: Environmental > Terrestrial > Soil >...
AAGTGTTATGCGATTACCCGAAGACTTTATAAGAGCTAGGCATAAAAAAGAAGGGTTAAGTTTAGATCAATGCTTTTCAAATCCTATCATACATAGGGAGATACATGGGAATAAGGTATTCGTTCCATTAGATTTAAAGAGAATTTGGAATCAATAAAAGTTTTTAGCAATGAAATATAGCAACCGTTTTGATTATACGGCTATTTTATATATAAGGGGTCCCACCAACAAAAAGCGCTTAAAACATACGCTAAGCATAATTCGTCATTAATAAAGCCGATTTTTCCTCAACTTATGAGAAATAATCGGCTTTATGGATAAGGGGACAATCGATTGTCAAAATGAATCCATTCCTAAATACTATTTAAAAACCGGTTGATGTGAAACCATTACCATAATCTAAAAAAAGAGTATTATTCGGGGTGACACAAAAATAATTTATTCAAGTGGATTAACGGACTAGTGCGCCTAATATATGTGATATATATAAAGATATCTTACCATAGTGTAACGGGAGGGTAGTGATTTAGTACAGGATATCTGATGTTAAAAAGACTCCGGCAGGAGGAACGCCGTTCTGATATATAGGAGGTTCAGTGAGTGCTGTATCAGTTGTAGCAATCCAAGTTCCGTACTCACCTGCAAGCAAAGAGGGAGGTTTCATAATAAACCGTCCACTTAAAACGAAATGACGAATTCTAATCGAGGGATCATCAAATATAGTTAAGTTACCATAAAATGAGGCATATGGTGAATCAAAACTTATTTGTTTGATGTTTTCTTCCCAATACCCATTAATTTGAATAGGTGTACCACGAAAATTAATTGTACCAGATACTTTATTATTACCTGTAATAGAATTAATGATGAGTACTCCCCAAATAATGGGTCGACCGGCTATAGAAGCCGAAATACCCCATTTTGATGGAAAAGGTATACTAACCATGAGTTTCTGTGCAGTTTGCAAAAGTTGATTCCTCGTTTCGTAATAATCATAAATACAAGAGTTTAAAGTTTAATTTCTATCTATACATCAGAGTGTTAAAAAAAGAAAGAAAGTCTAATAAATTATTTTAATATTTATTCATTTCGAATCTTCCATATTCGGTTTCGAACATTTCATTTACTTCCCAAGATTCAACGGTTTTATAAGCTGTTTGTTGATCAAAGCCTTTTCCCAGAAGGTAGGCCATTGCGGCAATTTCAGTTAGCGCATGTTCATAGGAAGTAAGAGCAACTTCTTTTAGACCATAATCAACAAAAGGCTTTATTGCCATTAATGTTTCACTTTTCAAATCCTGATCCGAATTTTCTCTCTCATCGGATTCATTACCCTCTAGATTTGGATGTGCTTCTTTGTATAGCACCTCCCACTGTTCATACAGACTTGTAGCTGTCTCAAAGTCCTCAGAGTCTACTGTTAAATTTTTTTGTAATTTACTCATTAAATTACGCCATGTCTCTTCCCATTCCTCTAAAGTTCTTAAGTCAAAGAGTTTTGCGAACTTCGGTTTCACACTTTCCCAATGAACATAAATGTCGGTACACCATCCCAATAAATATTTATAGTTTTCCGTTTGGGCTTCCATTTTTTTATCACCCTTTTTAAATTTTTTCACTTCTAAAAAAAGAAGCAATATCGCGTGTAAAATGAGGTTAAATACCTTTTAAAACCAATTTACACTTCTATGGTATGTTTCACTTATGTCCCTAGACTAGGCATTTGTCTCATTTAACAAAATAAATTTTGTTTTCTTTCCAAACGGATAAATATGTTGCATTCTGCAAGGATAATTTTCCTTTGCAAACAAGGCCGGTGTTAAAAGTATAAAGGCATTTTTAAAACGTTCTTAACAAACAGATAAAGAGCAGGTAAGCTGAGGAACTTGATAAAAACCTGAAGGAAAGCCAACTCAATCGATTATGAAGTATATATAGGGGTCCTGCCGACAAAACGCGAATATTATACGCTAAGCAGATGTATTAGAATAAAAAGTCAATTCCATACATTAAGAATTGACTTTTGTGTAATTAATGAAGCTCCTTCTATGTAATTTCGCTACTTAATATAGTTCCAGAATTACTCTTTTATCGTTCTTAATAATGTCCGTCTTGGTATTTCAATTTTCCTGAGTTCACTAAATTAACTTGAATGTTGATTTGCTCGATACTATCCTTATTTAAGAAAAATCGCTTTTCTTTTATCTCTTTATTCCATTTCTGGGGGTTCTCACGATATAATATTTCTCCTAACTTATAAACATCCGAATTTATCTCTACTCCTTTCTCAAAAGTCTTTAAAATCTCATCCCTTATTATTTTTTCAGTGTTAGCAATTAACTTATTTTCACTAATTTCCTTTAACTTTTCGTTTATTCCAGCTTGTACGACTATGTTAATGTTATATATCACTTGTTCGTTATGGATAACAGGTGTAATTTTTATCTTGGGTTTTTCTAATACTATAGAAACAATAGGTTGGTCATCTTCAACTATCCACAAAGGAGATCGAACAGTTTTTTCATCCATCCATCTTAGACCGTTTAAATCAGATTCAGAAAGCCAGCCTTGCAGATGCTTATTCCTTACAAAGAAAGCACCGTCATTTCTTAACAATGGTGCTTTATTATCTTCCTCTTTCCAATTTTCAGTGGATATTTTTATAGAAGGAATGTAAGCTGTTTGCCCAACAGGATCGCTATCTCGTATGAATTGGAAAAATTGAATAGGTTGTATGTAGGATCTTTGCTTATATCCTTCTCTTGGTTCGTGAAGAATGGTCGAAAGTCCAGATAAGGTGAAAAATGATTTTGTTTTAAATACATCTTCAATGGATTCCTTTGTAGCATACAATAAGATATTATATCGTATTTCCCGATACCGATTAATAAAATCAATAGAGGTTTTAATATCTTGCTCAAGTAGTTTATTGCTCAAAATTAGTGTAGACACATGTCCCCAAAAAAGTCTTTGTTGTGCATCCTTGTATAATTGATTTAATGCTTCTGTCATCGTAATTCCTTCACCTCTCCCAATCCAAACCGGTGGCTGCTTATCAGGTCTGGCGCCTTCTAGTCTAGCCACATTAGAAAAGTCCAGTAATTGAGCATAGGCTATATATTTTCCATCTTTATAGTCCATTCCAAGTGCTGCAACATAGTAAGTATCTTGTACTTCTTTGATATTCCAACATCCCGATAACACCGAACTAAAGAGAGTTATTATGCTTATTAAAAAGAGTTTACGTTTTTTCAATATCGTCACTCTCCTTCATCCGTCTTTGAGCTATCACGAGTACGAACATAACTTACTCGCTCTCTATAACTTTTCCATGGTAATCGAAACAGTGCTTTAAAAAAATCCGAACTAAACTTCGGAAATACTAAAGCTAAGTAAGGGATTCCGAAAGAACGTAACCTCGCTATATAAATAACGATAACAAATCCTGCAATCATAAAACCGTATAGACCCATAAAAATCGAACAAACAAGAACAAAGCCTCTGAGAATAGATATTGCACTTGCTAATATTTGGTTCACTAGTGTATACCCTGAAATGGCAGAAAGAGCCGTAATAACAATGACTGAAGGAGAAATAAAACCCGATCGAATTGCAGCGTCACCAATGATGAGTCCGCCCACCACGGAGAGGGTTTGTCCAAGAGGTGAGGGTAATCTTTGGCCAGCTTCACGGAACATTTCAAAAAGGAATAAAACAAACATAAGTTCTAATGGTGCAGGAAATGGCAAACCCGATCTTGCAACAGTTACAGTCGCAAGAAGAGGAAAAGGAATCTGATCTTGATGGTATGCAAGCAGTGCCATCCAGAAGCCGGGTAGGTAGACAGCTAAAAGAAATCCTATCCATCGATAAAATCGAGCTAACGAAATGGGTAAATAGTTAAAATGTGAATCTTCTGCTGCTTTAATCAAGAAAGTAATGGTTACAGGAGCAATAATGACTAACGGAGAGCCATCTACTATTACGATTATTCTACCTTGTAATAAACAATCTACTGCAAAGTCAGGTCTTGATGTATCAGCAGAAAGTGGGAAGATGGATAGAGACTGTTTGGACATCATTTCCTGCAATTGAGTTGAACTAATAATTCCATCAATCTCAACAATAGATAGTCGATTTTGAATGGTATCCAGCAGCTCCGTATTAACCACATCTTCTAGATATAATAACCCCACCTTAGTTTGAGATCTTTTTCCTATTGTATAAGATTGGTAAGATAGCGTTGGCGACCTTAGCCTTTTTCGAATTAGTGCTATATTTGTTGAGATATCCTCTGTGAAATTATCTCTTGGCCCACGTACAGATACCTCATAACTGGATTGTTCGGTTGAACGGTTTGGTTTATTGGATGCACTGACAGAAAAAAAAGCACTAAATTTCGGAAAATAAATAACTAAATTACCATCGAATATCTCTAAAGAGATGGAATTTAACCCTGTTTCCACCTTTAAAGGTGTCCATTCCAGCTCTTCGTGATTCCATTCCACTCCATCTTTAAATATTTTAGGGTGATTGTTTGTTATCATTTTTTTAAGTTGTGGAATGATATATTGATTTATTTGTTTCTTGTCAACTAAATTATCACAATAAATAAAAATGGCATCTATTTCTTGTTGTTCATCAGCAAATTTATGGAGTACAACTTTAACATCCTCACTATTTTGATAAGTAGAACGAATGATTTCAGCAGTTACTTCGTCAGTTGATTGAAAGGAAATATGATTAGAGTTTTTTTTCTTTTGGTATTTATGGTTGGAATTTCTCAAGGATTAACTCCCCTTTACGCCTTTTAGAAAAGCTAAAAACCCTATGCATAAAGAAAAAAGAAGTAAAAATAGAAAAGATAAATAAAAATATACATTTTGCAAAAATCGAACAAATTGCATATCGCTAATTGGCAGAATGACAGCTAACAATGTAATTAGTGAGCTAAACCCTATTAATAGATGTCTACTCTTATCTTTCTCAAAGGGGAATAGTTGCCCCATTATAAATAAACCTAAACTTATTCTTATAAATCCACCCGATAGCCATTGATAAATGGAAAAGAAATCTACGTGTTCAATATACTGCCCAACTTTTAATAGCCGCCATTCTTCGTATGCAGGGTACCGTTGATTAGCAGCCTCTTCAGGACCAAAAATAGCAATGGAACCTAATAAAGGACCAAGTGTTAATCCTATTAAGATAATTCCAAGAAAAAGGATACTCCGAACTTTGATATCAGGTTTTAATTTATGTTGTAAGAAGAGTATAAGTGCAACCTCCAAAAATGAACCTGAACTATAAATTATGCCTTTCAAAACAGGATTCCAATCATTTTCTAATATAGGGAATATTTGAGCATAATCTTTGTATGGAATATTGAGGCTCATGACAAAAAAACCTAAACCAACAACAAATACAAGTAAAAAACCTGAAATAAGCGATAGTGTAGTAAAGCTAGATGTCGCAGCAAAAAAACAAATGATTAGAAAAACTAATGCTAGGATGGGAGCTGGGCTTAGAGGGAAATAGGATGTAACTGTCCAAACAATCATATCCTTTAAGGTAACTCCAATTAATATAAGGATAAAAACATATGCACACGAAGAAAGACCCCAAGCAACAATTTTACCAAATCGCTCCTTCAACCAAGTAAATAAATGGGTAGAGTCTAATTTTTTTATAATTGATTGAAGAAAAACTAGCCACCCCAAAAATAATACTCCTGAAATTAGTACAGATATCCAAGAATCCCTCTTGGCTGCGCTTAGTAACATAGGTATCACCATTACATGGTTCATTAATCCTATACTCATCATAAAAAGAACAAATATAGTTGAAAACTTTGCTTTATTTTGATCCATTTTCAACCCTCTTACCCCAATTTTTATTTTAAATATCTAACATGAATTTCCTTTTTGTTACACCATTCAATATAATTACCTATTCTTCAATTTTTTACCCAACTAAATAAAATAATTCTAAAAACGACCGTTTTTGGTTATGAAAAAGCGATTCTTAAAAAAAGACATAAAAACATAAAAATACATGACCGAAAATATAACCAAAATCAAATTACTAATACATATGTCCAACACCCCTTTTTGGTATAATGAAGGTAGTATGTAAGGGGGAATTAGTATTGAAATTTGGATACGCACGGGTAAGTACGCAAGATCAGTCATTAACATTACAACTTGATGCATTGAAACATTATGATGTGGATCAGATTTTCGAAGAAAAAGAATCGGGAAAAAAGAAAAATCGCCATCAGTTAGATGAGCTTCTAAAAATCCTCCGTAAAGGTGACACAGTGGTTGTCTATAAATTAGATCGTATTAGTCGGAGTACCAAACATTTAATTGAACTCATGGAACAGTTTGAAGAAAAAGGAATTCATTTCGTTTCTATTCAAGATAAAATTGACACAACGACAGCTATGGGACGATTCTTTTTCAGGATGTTGGCTAGCATAGCAGAATTAGAAAGGGACATTATTAGTGAGAGAACAAAAGATGGCTTGGTGGCAGCTAGAGCTAGGGGAAGAAATGGAGGTAGACCGAAGGTTGGATCAAAAAAAATCCTGCTTGCTTTAAAGATGTATGAAAGTAAAGACTACTCCTTATCACAAATTAAAGATGCTACAGGAATAGGAGCAACAACTTTATATCGTTACTTAGGAAAGAAAGAAATATCTAACGAGGAGCTATAACATGAGAGGAAAAGAATTGTTGACCTCTGATCAACGAAATATGTTTATGTCCATTCCTGACGATATGAGTGATCATGACATAGAAATGTACTATACCTTTAACTCAGAAGATCTTGAATTTATTAATAAGCACCGAAGAGACCATAATCGTATAGGGATTGCCTTACAGCTCGCTGTCCTCCGTTATCCTGGGTGGACTTTATTTCAGATTAAAGATATTCCTAACAAAATACTCGATTTTGTCGCGAAGCAAATTAATGTCTCCCCTCAAGATTATAACCAGTATGCAAAAAGGTAGCAACTCGCAATGAGCACTTAGAGGAACTTCGGCAACATTATGGTTACCAAAGTTTATCTTTTAGTATATGTGGAATAATTGCACAATATACTAAAAGATGCTCACTTGTGGACGGAAATACAGATTACTTGATTCGCTCAACAATTGAAAAATTAAGAAGACAAAAAGTAATTTTGCCAGCCATGACAACAATAGAAAGAATCGTGTGGGGGGCACGTCAACACGTAGCAAAGTTCGATATTCTCTCCACATAAATAGCATGTATGAATTTAAGATAAGGCTAATCCAAGCATGCTATACATCTATAGTTTTGTTTAGGTAAGATACAAATTTTGAATCAGAAAAGTGTTAATGAAATACATTGATTTATCCCTCTTTTAGTCATCAAATAATGTTGCAAAACTACTTTTAAAATCCAGGCTAAGACTCTGCTGTTTGTTCTGTTCATTTATGGAAATCACATTATCTCGTATTCCTTTTTCTCGCCTAACACTTGGATTAGAACTAGCAATTACAAGACTTTCATAATGTTTAATAATGGCTTGCTGTTCCTTTATTTCTTTTTCCTTTTGTTTGATGATCTCCTCTAAGTTTTCTTTATCATTTACTTTTTTATTTAGCTTTAGGTTTTGTTCATAAAGAGACTGAATGACTTCGTTTAAATGAAACAGAGCATCCCTTAATCCTTTTTTATTTTTCTCAAACCTAGTAATATATTCATCTATATTTGGAAGGGGGAGAGAATGATTTGTTGTTTCTAAGGATTGACTAATGGTAGGTTGATTCAATCTATTAATTACATGAGCCATTCTCCGTGACCAAACATGGCGTTTGATTTTGGTGGCCTTCTCTAATTGTAGGTAAGTTACTCTCCCAGGATTATCTTGAACATATTTCTCAAGAATCGATTTAAGTTCGGCATCTGTAAATATATTAGGACGACCTTTTTTATTTTTTTTTGTTGCCATCTTGATTCACCTCAAATCTTTTTGGGATTAGCGAGTCTACCATAGCTTTTTGTTCCATCATCCTATTAAGTTCATTTGCGGTAGAAGATAGTTCTTCCTGATCAATTGTCGAATAATAGTTTGTATCTAGATTAAATTTCATATTTTGATTAATATGTTCTAATAGCTTAATTTGATCACTGATACGACGGTCTAATAAGTCTGAACAATCTGTTAACCAACGAGTTCCATCTGTGTAATTTTCCTTTGGATAGAAATGATAGAAATCACAAAATCGACAATCCCCAGTACAGTTATTTGGGAAATCTGAATCTGTGCAATATCCATATTCAACAGGTCTTAGTGTATCAAAGTCACTAAGCTCATAAATGCGATGTTTATCGAGTTTGCTTTTAACAGTAAATATACCGTCTGACATCGATTTATTTAATCGGTCTAATCGATTATTCTCGGACAAAACATATACCCATGACTCTGCAAAATATTCAATATGTCCCCAGTAATTTTGTTGAGTTCTTAATCGTCTATGTCCACCCATTTTAGCAATGGATAGCATGTTAAACCCCTGTAGCATCATGTTGCAAAAGGCAAAATGTCTTGTGTCACCAGGAGATACTTGTTCTACTTCTGAATAGTCATATTTACCTTGAACAATTTTTTTATAAAAATCATCCAATAAAGTTTGGAACTGGGACAATAATAAAACATTACGATCCCTCTTATAGGTATCTCTTTTTAAATCTAAATACTTATAATAGGTTTCATACGACATCAAATAGTTTGGCTTATAATCATTTGGTAGCATGTCTTGGTATGTTTTTACTAATTCATATATTGTTTGGTTAATTTGAAGCGTGTTTTCAATATCGATATCACTATAACTTTCGTATTTGCGTTTCTCCCTTGGGACTGTGATCCAATATGAATTGTCTTGTTTTTTTGTTATACAATTTTTCTTTAAAAGAAGAAACTCACTGGGACGTAAAGGAATAATTGTAGTAATTTTCCACCACAATAAGACTGGATAGTATTTTGCATGCTCATGTTCATTACAAGTGTTTTCAAAGTCAGTTATCACATCATCAAATAATAAAATATATTCATATTTAGGAAGTTTTCTATTTCTTTGCACATATTGATATAATGGGGTACATTTTTCAATAAACTCAGCTGCATTTGTGTGATTGATAAAATGCAGAAACCTGACAGTATACAGAGCAATATTATTCCGTTTACTATACCCAAATTGATTAATGTATTCTTCCAACTCCGGTAAAGCCTCTAAGCTAAATCCTTTGCTAATAAATATTGCTTCTTTTATTGAGGCAACAACAGTTTGTGTATGATGGATTGTAAATTCGGATGAAATTTGAAGTAGAGCAAAGCACTTCAGAGCAATATTTAATTCGCGAAATAGTTCAAGTTCGAACTTCAAAGATCTTGTGTTTCTAAAACGGTCATAAAGTGTCCAAATAGTATCGTCAAAACTATCAGCTTCTAGATAACCTTTTAATCTATATTCCATAAAAATATTATAGTAATGAGAGATATTTGTTTTATCAAAGCTATGATTTTCCATGATATTAATATTCATTGATTTCCCTAAATCTTTTATTCTTTTTTGTGAGATCACAAGTCCACAACCTTTATACTTTAGTTTCTGATACCTTAGATGTAACAGATAAATTATCTTGAATATCAATTAAAGAACTCTTTAAATCCCGTAAGTCAATAAATGTTCCAATATACTCTTTACCTAACTCAACGGCTGCTTGATCTAAAATAAATAAAACCTTAAATAACAGAGATGAATCTCTTTTTCGTATTGCCTCAAATTTCGTTGATTTTATTGATTCAATCAGTCTCTTTAATTCCTCACCTATTGAAAATAATAGGTAGTCTTTTGGTATAATATATTCGCAATTTAAACAGGAGGTAGCCGTTTTATTACTACATTTAGGAAATATAAAGCATTGAGCATGTTTCATTTTAGCAGGCATTTCTCCGTGGAAAATCTTCTTTAATTTAATTTCTAATTCTTTTTTTGACATCATTGCTAAGCGCAATGGTAACGAATTCTCATTATTTTGTTCCTTTAGTAAGAAAGACGATAGACCTTCCAATTGAATAGGTGCATAGCTGTCACGGTATAACTGTATCATCTTTGTTCGTTCTTCTAGTGTCTGTGGACTCTGCTCCGTATATAAGTTAATCATACTATTATACAACCAACCAAAATGGCCGCGATTAAACAGGTTAAGAGAAACTTTATCTAGAGGCCCATCTTCATTGGTAAATTGTATATAAACAGTTGTTGAGTCTTGATCTTTATGATATCGCATCGTTCGTGTTAATTCGTATGAAATATCAGCATCTTTTCCTGATTCATTAATGTGATGAAAATAATAGGTTAGTAGAGTTCTGTTCATTTTTAAACTTTTAAAATCCGACAAATCTTTCTTGTGCTTAAAAAACTTTTTGTTAATGAAATTGTGCCTGATGGATTCTAGTAATAAGATATCTTTCCATTTTCTACGGTGCAATTCAACAATTACTACGGCAGTTGCAAATGGAACGACAAGATCGTTATGACACAAAAACTGTCCAAGTGCACCCGTTTTGGAAATCTGCAATTTTCCTACTTTTAAATAGACCTGATTCACAATTAATTGGGCTTGTTCTTGCGAAAGTCTTTCTTTTTCAAAGTAACTAAGCGAGTTGACTTTGATATCATCTAGATCAATGGAAGGAAGCCCGTGAATAATATCTGATTTACGCCAGGCATTAATCATATGCATTAAAACAAATAACCACGTTTGAGCAATTGTTTTAGTTTTTATTGCTTCTGAGACATGAACCTCAATATTTTTTACATAATTGTAGTAGTCCATAAACTTTTCAAAGCTATATATACTTTTGTCTTTGGGATCCTTGTTTGCCATATTATAATTATTTTTAAAATTACAATTTACACGTTTTGCACAATATTGAAGAAAAGAAACAAAGTATTGTTTAACATAGTCAGGAGTGCTTTTTGATTGCAGTATTCCTTCAATTTCTCTGTCTGTAAGAAGATATACTTCTCTAGGAATAATCGATATTATAGCATCAATTGTATTTGCGTAATAAACCACTTTCTTGTTTAGTGTGTCTCCATTTGCTTTACTATTAGATAGCGTGTGATTAACAAACTCCATATACAAATCAAATGAATTTTGGAGTGTGTTTGGTATTTCCAAGTTCAATGATTTGTATTTAAACTTATTGATCGCATCGAGAGTGGTGAACTGACCTTTTGTTTCAGGTGTAAACTGCTGATACAGTGAGGTTTCATAATTAGCAATATCTGCTTCTGGTATAACCCAACTTCCTGTTGCCATTTTATAAGCTCTTGGGAATCGATTATTTAATATAAGCTGTTTAGTATAGCCCTCGCTAAATTTTAACCTTTCAGCAACTTCACTAATGGTTAAATAGCCAGGAGGTATTGATAAGGCTAACTCAAAACTTTCAATATCTGTTTCCGGGATAAAATAGCCCTCTCTTCGTGCCCTTAAGATAGCATTCGGGAATTTATTTACTTTTATATATTTTCTTATAGTATCTGGATGACATGCCAATCTTTCAGCAGCTTCTTTGATTGTTATATGTCCAGGTAACTTATTTGGCCTTTGCATTTCAAGTAATTGAATATCTGTTTCTAATATTAAGTATTCATTTTTATGACCGCGAATATAGTTAGGAAAGTTTCCTTTTCTGATATGTTCCCTAACTGACTCCTCATGACAGCTGAGTTTCTGCGCAGCTTGAGACACAGTTAAGAAGCCATCAGGTATCACAAGAGATTTTTCATATGCTGAGATATCTGATTCTAAAATTAAATAACCTTCAGTTTGGTTTCTGAAAATAGTGTTTGGAAATTTGTTAACTTTAATATAATCTCTAAGGGTAGCTATACTAATACCTAATATTTTTGCTGCTTCTTTTAATGGTATGTATCCTTCTGGTAACGCCAAATTTCGCTTCAAATTATCAATATCCAATTCGGGAATGAGATAACCTAGACCTGCCCCTCTTAAAACAGAATTAGGGAGTTTATTTGTTCTAATGTATGTTAAAATATGACTTTCACTCCACAACATTCGTTTAGCAGCTTCTTTAGTTGTTATATATCCTTTTGGTATGCTTAAATCTTGTTGAAGGTTAAGTATATCCTTTTCAAGAATCCAATATTTCCGCCCAACTTTGTGATTAGAAAGTTTGTTATCATTTATATAACGAAGAATAGTATTAGTGTTTAATGATACCATATTAGCAGCGTGTTCTAAGGAGACATAACCGTCTGGTTTAAGGGCTTGTTCGAAATCTTCTACATCAGACTTTGGAATTAATCTGCCTCGACCGTGTTTTTTTTCAATTGTATTAGGGAATTTTCCTTGTTTGATATAAATTCTTATGTTGGAATCAGAACATGACAATCTTGATGCAACTTCTGGAATTGTTAAGTAACCTTCGGGAGTAGTTGTAAGCTCATCTTTGAGCGTATCAATGTCTGATTCTGGTATGAGATAGGAACGACTATTTTCTTTTTGAAACGCATTAGGAAGTTTGTTTTTTTTTATATAGCTTCTAATTGTACTTTTGTTGCAAGAGAGTATTTTAGCTGCTTCCTCAACATTTAAATAGGACATTATTTGGCACATCCTTTTAAAGTCTATGATTTTAACTTTGGCTAGACTCTGGTTTTGTAAGGTCTGGACTGTTTGATCCATATAAAGTATCTAAACGGTTTTCTAGTTTTTCTTTCATTCTTGTTGTATTCGCAAAGTAGGGCATAACGGATTCAAAGCTACTGTCTCCACGAGGAAATGAAACTTCATAAAGATTTTTCGCTTCTTCAGCTAAAAGATTACTAAAAACACCTCTTCCTAAGTGCGTTGACCACTTGAAACTTGCTAAGGTCAGTGAGGCCATTTTATCATCAGCATTATTTGAGCTTCTTAAGTATGAAAGAAACTCTTCCTTTAATTTATTAAAATAATATCTGTAACTTTGTCCAGTTAAAGCGTAGCCATGTTTATTTATAAAAAGTGGATCGGAACCACTTTTAGCAGGATATATTTCAAGATGAGTTTTATAAAAAACCTTTGCCCAATTTTTGTATCCTAATACCAACTGATACCTAGGCTTTTTAACATAATTTGATCCAGATGTATTACTAAGATCGGTTCTTAGGGTCCGACTTTCAATGTTAAGAACTAATCCATTTTCACCATAGGACCCAAGAGTACTTACATCCATTAGACGTAAGTTTACAATTTCACCTACCCTTAATCCCCCAAAAAATTGCATATACACCCCTAATGCAATTACACTTTTGGTTTGAAAGGCCATTTCTAAGAAATATAGAATATATTCATCTGGTAGGGTATGTAAAATATTATTCTTTTTATCACCTAGGTAATTAACTTCATGGAAAGGGGAGACATAGTAAGTTTCGTATTTATTGTATGGTTTAGTTTTTTTCTCGAATGTATCCATTTCAATAGTGATAAAATTTCTTTTTGCTAAATAAATATAGAACTCTGTAAGGGTTCTTTCTATTTTTTTTACTGTACTACGAGGAACCTGATTATAAGTTAGCTCATTTAAAAAATCACTACCATGTTCTAAGTTTAAGTCGGTTAAAGAAGAAAGATTGTAATAGGTCTTATTTTCAATAAGGAAATTAAGGAATTTAACAAGGTTATAGGCATGAGATTTCATTGTATTAAAAGCACTATACTTCCACTTATAAAATATAAAGTCTGTTAAAGGATGAATCATGGACTTATTGTTTCGTCTATTTTTTATTGCAATAACTGCAAATTCTTTTTCATCCGGGCTCCCGTCTTTGCTTTTAGCAATTTGTGACCAAACTGAACGAACAATAAATTTGATGTATCCACTTTGGTCAAAGTCAACTACATTTTTATTTTCCATAAGAATCCTTTCTTGTATTAAAAAATAGGAAACTGGTAATCTTCCTAACAACCATATCACTTAATAGATTAATGCACAATAAAACCAATTGATTTTTTTGATAAAACATTAATAAAATAAGGATTATCGACTATTAATGCACAGAAATTATTTATGTACATTTTTTTATAGATACCGGACAGATTCTCGGTATTTAACTACGGATATGGAAGCAACGATGGTCGACCGTCTTCAAGGCATCCTTTCTGGTTATAAGGAAGAGGCACGCCCTGCCTTGAATCAAAAAGGAAAAGTACTTGCTCGCCGCGTGTTCAATAATGAAAAAGTGACCGATCACCATGCGATTATTCCAACTGAGGAACGCCTTCGTCTAGGAGACCTTGAGTCCGATGAGCGCAAGCTTTACGACCTGATTGTCCGCCGTTTTCTTGCACTCTTTTACCCGGCATATGAGTATGAAACCATCCATGCCTTGTTTGATGTTGAAGGTGAAACGTTGACTGCTCGTGAATCAAATATCCTCGAGCCAGGCTTTAAAAAGGTAACTGGTAAAGAGGAAGATACAGGAGAACGCAAGCAAAGTTTAGGCCAGCTAGCAAAAGGCAAAACGTTTAATGTTGGCGAGGTTACTTTAAATAAAAAACTAACCGAACCGCCATTGCGCTATTCAGAAGCCGATATCCTTGGAAAAATGGAGAAGTTTGGACTTGGTACACCTGCAACGCGTGCTGATATCATTGAAAAATTGATTTCGTCTGAATCAGTCGAACGGCAGAATGGCCGCCTCTACCCTTCTAAAAAGGGAAAACAACTGATTGACCTGGTGAACGATGAACTAACATCCGCCGAGTTGACAGCCAAGTGGGAGAGAGAGCTAGAGGAGATTTCTCGTGGCAAAGGAAATCCTAAGGCCTTTAAAGAGCGAATTCGTAAGCAAACTGCTCAGCTTGTGTCAGAAATCAAAGCAAGTGAGAAAACCTATCGTGCTCATAACTTAACAGGCTCAAAATGTCCTGAGTGTGGGGAATTCCTCAAAGAACGCAAAACAAAAGATGGCCGAGTTCTTGTTTGTTCAAGCAGAGAATGTAGCTACCGCAAGCATAAGGATCCAAAGCTTTCCAATAAGCGTTGCCCTCAATGCCACAAGAAAATGGAAATGCATAACGGAAAAGCTGGTTTGTACTTCCAGTGTCGCCGCTGCAACATTGTTGAGAAAGCCGACGTTCAAAAGAAAAATAAGAAGGTTTCCAAGCACGAAGAACGCAAGCTCAAGCAAAAATATAGTGCTGATAACGACAACTTCGGTACTTCGCTTGGAGATTTGCTGAAAGCAGCAATGGAGAAGAATGATTAAGAGGTTTAAGGTTGAGATTAAAATTTGTTTCTGATTATGAAGCGGTCTTCGGGCCGCTTTTTATTATTTGCCTAACGATTTAGGGTGTGTTTCCTTGCTTCTTCATACAGCCTCTTTGGATGATGCTCTATGATTCTTTCTTACAGCACTTTTTTCTGGGCAACTCCACTTTTCCTGCTCTATGAACTCTTCATACAGCACTTTTTTCTGGTTTTCTTCACTTTTCCTGCTCTATGAACTTTTCATACAGCACTTTTTTCTTGGTTTCTCCACTTTTTCTGCTCTATGAACTTTTCATACAGCACTTTTTTCTTGGTTTCTCTACTTTTCATGTTCTATGAACTCTTCTTACAGCACTTTTTTCTTGGTTTCTCCACTTTTTCTGCTCTATGAACTCTTCATACAGCACTTTTTTCTTGGTTTCTCCACTTTTCATGCTCTATGAACTCTTCTTACAGCACTTTTTTCTTGGATTTTCCACTTTTCCTGCTCTATGAACTCTTCTTACAGCACTTTTTTCTTGGTTTCTCCACTTTTCCTGCTCTATGAACTCTTCTTACAGCACTTTTTTCTTGGTTTCTCCACTTTTCCTGCTCTATGAACTCTTCTTACAGCACTTTTTTCTTGGTTTCTTCACTTTTCCTGCTCTATGAACTCTTCATACAGCACTTTTTTCTGGGTTTCTTCACTTTTCTGCTCTATGAACTTTTCATACAGCACTTTTTTCGGGGTTTCTCCATTTTTATGAAAACTTCATAGCTTATATAGAATTCCTCCATCACCTTTTAAAACTACTACTCTATGAATTTTGTTTTTTCTCTACATAAAGGAAATTTTCTCTATAGATTTATGCACTTTCTCTACGCTATTAGCGTTCCACTCTACAAATCCCATTAGAATATCCAAATAATTTAACCTTGTAAACTTCGTTTAAAGAATAGTATGATACATCTTAGAACTTGCCGCCCCCCCCCACTAACGACAATGGCTGGGCTTGTATAGTTAAATTTTATTAAAGAGGACAAATCATGAGAATCAGAGATTGGGATCGTAACTTGAAAGTTCGCCTTTTCGGTGAATTTTTACTAAATATAACCTTTTGGATGTTTTTCCCATTTTTAACCATTTACTTTGCTGAAAGTTTCGGGAAAGGCTTGGCTGGATTTTTACTAATCTTTTCACAAGTATTTTCGGTACTTGCTAGTTTAATGGGTGGGTATTTTGCTGACCGATTTGGTAGAAAGAGAATGATGGTGATTGCAGCACTAGGACAAGGTGTCTCTTACCTACTCTTTGCAGCTGCCGTTTCACCTTGGTTCACCTCCCCTATTATTGGGTTTATCTCTTTCACCGTCGTTGGTATTTTTAGCTCATTCTACTATCCAGCAAGCCAAGCAATGATTGCCGATCTTGTTGATGAAAAAGAACGAAGCAACATTTTTGCCGTATTCTATACATCTATTAATATCGCTGTCGTGATTGGACCTATCCTTGGGGCGATATTCTATGTTCATTACCGTTTTCAGCTTTTAGTAGCAGTGGCCATCATTTGCATTTTATTGGCCCTTCTTTTATCCAAACTCGCTCGCGAAACACTTCCTGCTTTTACAAAGAAGGTTCAACATAATGAAAAATGGTACTCCTTTCTAAAGAATCAAGTGGCTGATTATAAAGTAATTGTTCAAGATAAAGTCTTTCTGCTATACATTACTGCAGGGATCTTAGTTGCCCAAACCTTTATGCAACTCGATCTCCTACTTCCGGTTTATATAAAGGAAAAGGTTAACCAACAAACACTATTTGATATTGGTAGTTGGAACATAACACTACACGGAGAGCAGGTTTTTGGCTTAATCCTCTCTGAAAATGGCTTTTTGGTTGCTTTGTTTACAGTTGTGGTGACAAGGTGGATGACAAAGTACCGCGAACGAAATGTGTTCGTTCTTGCCTCTATCGTCTACGCCGTTTCAATGTTTCTTTTCAGCCGAACAGAAATGATCTGGGGACTGGTAATTGCCATGGCAGTATTTACCCTAGCTGAACTGATGACTGCTGGCCTTGCCCAAAGTTTTATCTCAAAGCTTGCTCCCGACCATATGAGAGGTCAATACTTCGCAGCTGCCGGTCTTCGTCACACAGTCGGACGGACAATCGCGCCGATATCAATCCCCCTTACCGTTTGGGTTGGATATGAGTGGACCTTTATCATCCTAAGTGTACTAGCTCTCATAAGCGCACTGCTTTACAATCTGATGTTTACCATTTATGAAAAACAGAATGCAGTTCAAAGGAGCGTCTCCTAATTGGTGACGTTCTTTTTTATAAAAACGGTTAATAAAATAACGAAAAATCCGTTGTAAAACCTCATCGTATCTTTTTTTATCGAGAATGGTTAAAATGAAAGAGAAGATTCTGAAAAGGAGAATGAAAATGAGCGATTTCCAAACTAATCTTGAAAAATATGCTGATTTGGCTGTAAAAGTAGGCGTGAACGTCCAACCAGGCCAAACGCTAGTAGTAAATGCAGGGATTGATTCAGCTCCACTAGTCCGCCTTATTACCAAAAAGGCTTACGAAGTGGGTACTAAAAATGTGGTTGTCAACTGGAACGATGATATTGTTACCAGAACAAAATATGAACTAGCACCAGATGAAGTATTTACTGAATATCCAGAATGGCGCGCGAAAGAAGTAACTGAACTAGCTGAGCAAGGTGCAGCATTCATGTCAATCGTTTCTTCAAGCCCAGACCTACTAAAAGGAGTAAATCCTGAGCGAATTGCCAATAACCAAAAGGCAGCTGGAAAAGCCCTTTCTACATACCGTCAATACATGATGTCCGATAAAGTTAGCTGGACTGTCATTTCCGCACCATCCGAGGGCTGGGCAAAAATGGTCTTCCCTAATGAATCAGCGGAAAACGCTGTAGAAAAACTATGGGATGCTATTTTTACCGCAATTCGAGTAGATACAGAAAACCCTGTTGAGGCTTGGAAGCAGCATGATGCGAACCTTCATGAAAAAGTAGATTACTTAAACAGCAAGCGCTATAAAAAGCTTCATTACACAGCACCAGGGACAGACCTTACAATCGAGCTTCCTGAAAAGCATTTATGGGTTGGAGCTGGAAGCATCAATGAACAAGGTCACGAGTTCATGGCGAATATGCCGACAGAAGAAGTATTTACTGTTCCGTTGAAAACTGGAGTAAACGGCTATGTTTCTAGCACCAAGCCTCTAAGCTATGGCGGAAACATCATTGATCGTTTTAAAATTACCTTTGAAAATGGTCGTATCACGGAAGTTCAAGCAGAAGAAGGCGAAGCGATTCTAAAACAGCTTGTAGCGACAGATGAAGGTTCTCACTTCTTAGGAGAAGTTGCGTTAGTTCCTTACAACTCACCAATTTCACAATCAAACATCTTATTCTTTAACACACTTTTCGATGAAAATGCTTCTAACCACCTGGCGATTGGCAGCGCGTATTCTTTCTGCCTAGAAGGTGGAAAGAAAATGTCAAAAGAAGAGCTTGAAGCACATGGGTTAAATGAAAGTATTACACATGTTGACTTCATGATTGGTTCTGCAGAAATGGATATCGATGGAATTAAGGAAGATGGCACAACTGAACCTGTTTTCCGTAATGGAGATTGGGCAGTTTAATCTATAGGTGAAAACATACTTTTAGCTTATGAAAGTGAATTTAAATGAGACCTAGTTCTGCTTTTTGAACTAGGTCTCATTTATTTTTCATTTGGGGACTTTTGGTGCCGAAAAAAATTATGCGCCAAATTTCCTTGAGGAGTCTTGTCATAGACAAAATTATTCTTCATAAGGTACTTATTGTCTTTGAGACACCTTCTCATAGACAAAACTCTTCTTCAAACTGAACTAATTGTCTTTGAGACACCTTCTCATGAACAAAACTCTCCATCACACTGAACTAATTGTCTTTGAGGCTCCTTCTCATAGACAAAACTCTTCTTCATACTGAACTAATTGTCTTTGAAACCCCTGCTCATGGACAAAACCCATCCTCATATTGCACCAATTGTCTTTGAGACCCCTGCTCATGGACAAAACTCTCCTCAGATTGATTACACTGATTGTCTTTGAGACCCCTACTCATGGACAAAACTCTTCCTCATATTACACTTATTGTCTTTGAGACCCCTGCTCATAGACAAAACTCTTCCTCATATTGCACTGATTGTCTTTGAGCTCTCTTCTCATGGACAAAACTCTTCCTCATATTGCAGTAATTGTCTTTGAGGTCTCCTCTCATGGACGAAAACACTCTGCAATATGCTCTATTTGTCCTTGAAAAGATAATCAAGTAGATACAAGATAAATACACCTACGAATTCCCGCAATTTTTATAGTGAATAGTATGTGATATGCACCACTTTTTAATAAATTGCACCACCAAAAGAGGTAACCTACGAAGGCCTCTCCCCTTATACACCTCATACTATACTGACCCTGCCTTTGTTGCTATAATATAGGTGCATAGGGTATTTTACATAATTACAGTTTTTATAAAGAATAATCTGGGGGCGAAATCTTGTTACAATTACAGATCGTTGTTTCAGGAAAAGTTCAGGGTGTTGGCTATCGGTACTTTGCTCAAATGAAGGCAGTTCAATTTGGAATAACTGGTTGGGTAAAGAATCGCACAGATGGAGCAGTTGAAATGGTAACCACCGGAACAAAAGAAAATTTGGACCTATTCATCGAGGAAATCAGCAGAGGCAACCCTTTCTCAAAAGTGGACCAGATCGAGATCAACGAAATCTCACTCGCTGAGAAATATCAATCTTTTACAATTAAATATTGAAAAGTGAACTGAGGGCCGCACTTCCTCAGTTTTTATTTGTGAAAATCGACCTATTTCTTCTTATCGACTTGCTTTCTTATGTGAAAGACAGGAAAATAGTGAAGGAAAACTGAATAGCAGGAGGACAAGATATGTGGGAAGAGTTTAAAAAGTTTGCATTAAAAGGAAATGTTTTAGACCTAGCTGTCGGGGTTGTCATTGGTGGCGCCTTCGGTAAAATTGTCACATCACTAGTAAATGACATCATTATGCCAATCTTCGGCTTACTATTTGGGGGCGTTGATTTCTCAAATCTTACCTATCCAGCTGGGGCTGGCGAGGAAGGACTAAAATACGGTGCTTTTATCCAAAGCGTGGTTGACTTCTTCATCATTGCCTTTTCAATATTCCTCTTCATTCGTCTCATCAACCAGCTTAAACGTAAAAAAGAAGTAGTTGAAGAGACAAAAGAGGAAACCGAGTCTGATGCAAAAGAAGAACTATTAACTGAGATCCGTGATCTCCTTAAAGCTCAGGCAAAGGCTGATGAGAGGTAATTATTAGGGTATCTCCAAAAAGCTTGCGACCTATAGATGGTTCGCAAGCTTTTTTCCATTCACCTAACTCTTTTACAGTCAAAATGTTTTAGCAACAGGAATTTGGGGAAGGTAATCTATAAGACGCTGTTTGATATCCAGAATAAAAGGAGGACACAATCATGCAAACAACCCCACTAAAATCTTTCCTATTAATCGGTGCAGGCGCAGCGGCCGTTTGGATGGCTACGAATCCAAAAGAAAATGGTGCAAGAGTTCGAAATATGGTAACTGGACTAAAAGAAAGATTTACTTCAACTAAAGAACAGGAAGGATTGCCGATACAGCAAGCTGCACACCCGGATCCGTATGATTTCGATAATAATGAGATGGTCAGTGAAGGCTCCGTGTACGGAGTGAATTATTATAACGAATCTTTTCAGTAGAATATGATATAGATTTAAAAACAGCTTGCGACCCTATAAGGAATCGCAAGCTGTTTTAATCGAACAACTAAAAGATGTCTTCCTATTCGCCACTAACGGCTAGGTTCTCATATACCTTTCGCAGCTCTCCAACCCCTTCTTTACAAACTCCGTATTTAAGCCAGGAACACCCTTCGCATAGAAAATCGAGATCTTCCGGCTCCACTTTTGCTGCCGTTTGTTTCAACAACTCTGACTTCTTATAGCTTTTCCCCTCTACTAACTCCAAGTGGTTAATTACTTTCCGGTCCATTGAAAGAACATGTTCATTTGAACCTTCATTCGCTTCGCACTCCGTTCGGCCCCTATGCGGACAAGCCATACAGGCGTCATCAAACGCAGCTACAACTAGAATGTCAAAATCCTTCTCCTTATCCCGAACATCGTCAACAATGGTTCCCATCTTCTTGATAAAACCTGGGCTATAGCCCATCCCCCTAAAACCATGGACACAAAGGAGATGGTGCCCGCGCAATACCTTTTTCACACTACCACTTCCATTAATCTGTTTTTCTAGTTAAATTCGTTATCATCTAGATAAATTCCTTTAGACTTTTCGATCAGAAGTTTTTGATGGCCAAACAACCCCAATTTTTTTACTAATTGTTAAAATATGCATTAAGGTTAAAAGGACGGTTCCTGCATTCATGCCAATAATAACTCCAGACATTTGCCAATCTGGTCTCGAACCCAAGAAATACATCACTGTAAAACTAACAACCGTTGACCAAATAATATGATAAAACGCATCCTTCACTAAGCCTAAACCAATTAAATAAGCCTGCATTGGGATGACAAAAAAGTGTAGCAGAAAATATGGCCAAAGAATCTGGAGAAAATAAGCGGCATTATTAGAGTGAAAAAACATACTCGTTAGGGGCTCAGCAAAAAAGTAAAAAATAGCGACCGCTGGAACTCCGTATAACAGTGTTAAGAGCATGACATGTTGTAACAGCTTTTGAAGTTTCTGGTACTCTCCGAGTGAGTGGTGTTTCGCAACGGTTGGAATCAAAACAATTGTAAAAGAATGCGCAATAAAGGCCGGGAAGAAACCAATTGACATTGCTACACCGGCAATCATTCCAAACTGTTCATTGGCCACTTCCGCTGGAACACCTGCATGAATAATCGCTGCCTTAATTAAAAAAGGCTGTACTGCATGAGTAAGGGAATGAAAAATTCTCATTGCTGTGGAAGGACCAGAGATTGCCAATAAGTTTTTCCTTAAATCCCTTTTGTCCACATTTTTACCCGGGATTTGTTTCAAATTGCGATAGTTTAATAAAAATAAATAAAATAGATACATAAAAACAACTAGTTCACTCGCTGCTAAGGTGCAAAATGCAATGAAAACCGCTGTTGTACGATCAAAGTCAAATAACTGGTAAACAAACGCTAAAAGCAAGAGCTGGACCAACCGTCGTAACAAATTGGCAATTGCGATTTTCCCCATATGGTGTTTGCCCATAAAATAGCCTCGAGCAATGGAGGTAAACGACATCAACGGAATCATTGATAGAACGATCCATTTTAGCAGCGGATGATAGTCTTGAAATATGGACACATTCGGAAGGGCCACAGCCACTACTACAAACAAGGCTGCCGATAAAACAATCGTAAGGTGAAGCACGTCCCTTAGCATTTTTTGATGATAGGTTGCATCCCTCTCTGCCACAATCTTCGAAAGAGATACAGGTAATTCAAAGCTCGCTAGCATCATAATGAGGAAAATCAGCGGTAAAATCGTCATGTACGTCCCCATGCCGCCCTCGCCGAGTTCCCTTGCCAAAATCATATTGATTAGAAACTCCGCACACTCGCCAACAAAAGCGGCCATCACCAAAACCATCGTACCTTTAATAAATAATTTCAAGCTGTTTCACCTCTGTACTTTTCCTACTTTAGATACATATGAGACAAGTCCGAGAATTATTTTATAAATTGTTATCACGATTGTTAATCAAACGTTTGATTAAATTGGTTACGACGGTTCGTAGTGCAGTAGTATTCACTCCATAAAAAAATCGAGACCAGAAATTGCCTCGATCTTTACGGGTGATTCCCCCAACAAGTTATTACTTCACTAGCGAATGCTTAAATGCATAAATGACCGCTTGCGTCCGGTCCTGAACTTGTAGCTTACTGAGGATATTGCTCACATGGGTTTTCACCGTTTTGAGCGCGATAAACAATTCATCGGCAATTTCCTGGTTGCTCTTTCCTTCTGTCATTAACAAAAGTACTTCCATTTCTCGTTCCGTCAATTCTTCATGTGGGAGGACAGGCTGTTTTTGACGCATTTTCATCATCATTTTACCGGTCACTTCTGGTTCGAGAACCGGTTGACCAGAGTATGTAGCCCTAACTGCATTGGCAATATCGCTGGCTTTTGAGGTTTTCAACATATAGCTTGTCGCCCCTGCTTCAAGCGCCGGATACACCTTTTCATCATCTAAAAAGCTTGTCACAACAATGATTTTTGCTTCTGGCCACTGTTCAATAATCTTCGACGTTGCCTCTATCCCGTCCATTTCCTTCATGACAAGGTCCATCAAAACAATGTCCGGCCTTAGCTCCAAAACGAGTTCAACCCCCGTTCGGCCATTATCCGCTTCCCCAATCACCTCAATATCAGGTTGTGCTGACAAATACGATGCCACCCCAATTCGGACCATTTCGTGATCATCGATAAAAACGACTTTAATCATGCTTGCTCTCCCTCCCACTAGTTAAAATTGGTATCTTTACTTCAAGCTTTGTTCCCTTATTTTTAATACTAACAATTTTCAGTGTTCCACCAATCTCGCCAGCACGTTCATACATGTTTTGCAGGCCATAAGATCCCGCTTTTGAATCTTCCACATCAAAGCCAATTCCATCATCAGAAATTCTCATAATCACCATTTCATCGCGGTTAATAAGTAATACTTCTAATTTAGAGGCCTTTGAATGCCGAAGTGTGTTGGAAACTGATTCCTGAAGGATTCTGAACAAATGATCCTCGACGCCTTTATCAACCTGAAAGTTCTCGACTTTCCAGTGAATGTCCATCGTGACTTTCTGTTGAAGTTCGAGGAGAAGTTCTTCAATTCCTTCCTGTAGAGACTTTCCTTTTAAAGCAACTGGACGAAGGTGAAGAAGGAGGGCGCGCATTTCAAGCTGTGACTGATGAATCATTTCCTCCACCATTTTTAACTGCTTTGCTTCCCGCTCAGCCGCACTATTTTTAACAGTCTGGTTAGCGACTCCGTGAGGAACTCCCTCCTGGGCAGCCATGGCTGCCTTCGTTTCATTGATCGCCGACATCATCATTGACGCTGCAAACAGCTGCTGACTAACAGAGTCATGTAATTCGCGCGCAAGGCGATTTCGTTCTTGTGAAATCATTTCTTGTATTTTAGACTCTTGCTCTTCTGCCTTTTCATTCGCAAGCCTTTGGGCAAGCTTAGCTTTCTCAGCCATTTGCTTTTGAACCCGTTGAACTCGCACAGAGATGGCTTCTAACTCTGGTAACTCCCCATTACTAGGTTCAGTCATCCTACCTTCCTCAAGTTGAAACAGCCAATTTTCAATTGTTTGCAGACGCTTCCGCCAATAAAAGGCTAATAGCAACCCAAAGATTAGCCCAAAACTTAGGCTAACCGTAGCTGTCAGTAGAATAAATGGGATATCCATCAGCTCTCGTTCCCATAGCTCGGACCAATGTCCTAAAGGATGAATATAAAAATAAGAGCCTGTTAAAAAAAGAAACAACACAAAACTAAAAGCGATTCCCCAGCCCATTTGCCGTTGCACAGCGTTCATAGTCTTTTCACCTCTATGTCCCCTATCATCATCGAGGTGAGAATCTTAATTCTTTGTTCCGCTTGATCATAGCCAGGAGTTTTTACAGCTAACATCTGATTAAAGCTTCGGTTTTTTTGATAGTCTAGCACTTGTGCTGAACCTGCAAGGGCGGAATGACGAAGACTGACTTCCGTATCATATGGGATAAAAATTTTAATATTCCCCACAATATTTCGAATAAAAATGACGGTTTCACCATTTGGGAGAACGGTATTGCTTAAATCGATGACAGTGTCCCCTACCCCCGTCATGATGTTGACATCATCCCATTCGTAAACATGCTGAGGGGTGCTTTGATTTCCAAAAAGACTGTTTTTAAAGAGAGAAGATTGTTCGATCATCGTTGTTTCTGAAGAGATTGGAGCTGGTTCTTCAAAAGACGGACGAATCACTTCTGGTTTCTTTTTAGACTGAGCAAACTGCATGATGAAATAAATTAAAATAGCTAGTAAAAATAATCGGAACGTCATCATTCCAATGACGCTGCTGACAAGACTAAAAGCTCCAAGCCAAAATAATATCTTCCCTGTTGCACGACGATAGAGCTTGCGACCAAAATAAATCATGGCTCCCGACACAAAGAGGGAAAAGATTAGGCCCTGATTAAAAAATGTAACTTCTACTAATAACACCAATATGCCAATTAAGACAAGCCAACTGAACGAATCTTTTTCGAATTTATTTAACACAATCTTTTCCTCCTTTCTAGCGGGCTACAATGATGGGTTTGAAATTGTAAGGAAGAGGCGCTGTTTCAAACTGCGCCCCTTTTAGCATACCATGTTTAGATTAAGATATAGTATGAGATTCTTGCTTTTTCATTTCTTTTTCAAGAGTAGCGATTCTGCCATCTATTGTGTTGCGGTAGTATGAGCTGTTCACTTCCTGCTCAACACGGTCTAGATAGGATTCAATTTCTGCAAAGCGAGAATAAGACTTATCTGAGTACAGATTGTTATCAATTACTTGATCCATCTGGTGATGTGCACGAGTGACATTTTCTCTGCCCATTAGTTCCAAGCGGCGAATATGCATATCCTTCAGCTTGTGCTTCATATCTTCATACTTTTGCTCTAGTTCATCCTGTTGTTTTGTTGCATTGGCAAGTGCTTCTTTTAATCTAGTAGTTCTTTCTGCAAAATGCGTTTGTTCTTGAGCTGCAAATGTATAGAGGTCTGTTTCGCCTGCTTTTTGAGCAATTTCAGCCTGATGACCACGCTTTTCAGCCATTTCCACTGCTTGGTGGTACTCACGAGTAAACTGGTCCTTTAATTGATGTTGACGTTCTAGCAATTTGCGAACCTTTTCAGTTTCAACTTCACATTCGCGAAGATATTGATTTAACATCGCAATTGGATTTTTACGTTCCTTTTTATCAAGTGTTTCATAAAGGTCCGCCATTACAGTGTTTTTGATTCGAGTAAATAAGTTCATTATTGATTCTCTCCTTTTATTAAAAATTAATTTTGGATGCTATTTTTACGGTTTTGTTACCGAGCTAGTTGGATAAGCTTGCAGTTGGTTTGTTACCTTTGCTTAGAACTTTTTAAGTTCTGACCATTGTTTTTCAAAGTTTGCAAATGGATCGTCGTTTTTGAAGCTGGTTCTTTCTTCCTCGTTCCATTTTTTATAAACAAGGTAAAGAACATAGGCTGCAACGATTGCCAGGATTGCTGGTACGTTAGAAGCAGTGGCCATTAAAACGAAGAGTCCGAAAGTACCCCAAGCAATCTTTTTAAAAGTAGAATCTGTTTTCAAAAACTGTTTAAGGATAAAGTATAGAACCACCAGGCTAAGCGCTAACCCGAACAATGGGCCAAGGTTTGAAAACAGCACCAGTGCGGCAATCCCTCCTGCGAGTAGTAAACCAAATTTTTTCATTTACGTTTCCTCCTTTCTTCTTGATATCATCTTACCTCGATTACGAATTCGTCATAACGAGCCTCAGCTTGATTTTCAACTAGGTCCTGAGGCTGATAGGGGGTAGGACTGTGTGGGTTTATTGAGATGGCGGGGGTTCTAGTACAGGGGTGGTAGTGGAATATCGGTGGTTTATTGAGTGTTTTTTAGTAGTATTTGATTGGATTGGTGGACTTTTCGCTTCTTCTTGCACCGACTAGGGTTTCAATCATCCTTATTCATGACCTTTCTTCATCCTCTCGTGCCTACTTAGGGCTCCTATCATCCTTATTGATTACCTTTCTTCATCCTCTCTCGCCTACTTAGGGCTCCTATCATCCTTATTGATTACCTTTCTTCATCCTCTCTCGCCTACTTAG
>Ga0180215_1001357_pt1 | contig 27223 bp, 19 predicted proteins | sample eDN3rd37CBELigBY_FD_128871 | JGI IMG/M metagenome (GOLD analysis project Ga0180215, IMG submission 128871) | Enriched backyard soil microbial communities from Emeryville, California, USA - eDNA 3rd pass 37_C BE-Lig BY (version 2) (version 2) | ecosystem: Environmental > Terrestrial > Soil >...
CGCAGGTCCGGTTGTATCGATTTTGTCCCAGCTCGATCAGCTCCCGGCTCATCGCGAGCGGAAACCTCTCGACGTAGGCTCCGTTCTCCCGGATCCCGAGGGTGAGGGTCTGGGGACCCACCAGCCGATCCCTGGCGACGGTCTGGGCGGGAGGCGGTTGCATCGCCCTGCCGTCAGGGAAGCCCTTCTCCGCGTTGAAGTCCGTGTACTTGGGCTGCCGGACCATCCGGTTCAGGCTCCAGTCGAGGGGGGCCAGGTTGTTCTCGTCGTTGCAGCCGGAGGCAGCGAGGAGGAGGAGGAGCCCCGCGAGGGCCAGCGAAGGGAGTCCCCTCATGCGTGCACCTCGCTCCCCTCGTCCTGCGGGATCCAGCTGACCCGGACTGCCCCTGCGTCCCCCAGGATCCGGCGCGCTTCGTCGGGGTCGAAGGCAGGGTCGCTCGCGTCCAGGGCCAGGAAGTAGCGGTCGATCGTCGCCCGCTCGAAGCCCTCCACCCCGAAGACCGGCGAGGCGATCTCCGGGAGACCGGAGAAGCCGAAGAAGGCCAGGACTGCCCCGAAGGCAGCGAAGAGGACGGTCGCCTCGAAGGTGGCGGGGATGAAGGCGGGCACCGACCCCAGCGGCCTCCCGCCCACGTTCAGCGCGTAGGAGAAGCCGTTCATCCAGTACTGGATCAGGTAGCCGTAGGTGCCGCCGGCGATGCCGCCGAGCAGGCAGTAGAGGGGAACCCGGGAGCGAGGCAACTGCAGGGCCTCGACCACGCCGTGGATCGGGTAGGGCGTGTATGCGTCCATCTGCACGAAGCCGGAGCGCCTCATGGCGAGGACCCCCTCGAGGAGGAGCTCCGGCGACTCGTACTCAGCGATCAGTCCGGCGCGCATGCCCGCTCCTTTCGAGCCGCTCTTCTTCGCTGACGAGGATGTGTCGGATCTCCTTGGTCTCGCTGATCGAGATGAAGGGGACGAAGCGCAGGAAGAGGAGGAAGAGGAAGAGGAAGAAGCAGATGGTGCCGAGGAAGATCGAGCCGTCGATGAAGGTGGGCGTGAAGTTTCGCCAGCTCGAGGGGAGGAAGTCGGAGGCGAGGGAGGCGACGATCAGCTCGAAGCGCTCCAGCCACATGGCGACGTTGATCAGGATCGAGATCACGAAGAGCCAGATCGGGCTGGTCCGGACCCGCTTGAACCACATCAGGTTCGGGCAGACGAAATTGAGCACATAGACGGTCCAGACGGCCCACGCGAAGGGTCCCGAGAGGCGCCAGACCACGATCTGGTAGAACTCGTACTCATTGCCGCTGTACCAGGAGATGAAGGTCTCGACGGCGTAGGTGTAGTAGAGCACCGAGCCGGTCACGAGGATCATCTTCGCCATCGCTTCCAGATGTCTCGTGGTGATGATGTCGTGGAGGCGGAAGATCCGCCGGACCGGGATCATCAGGGTGAGCACCATCGCGAAGCCGGAGTAGATGGCGCCTGCGACGAAGTAGGGTGGGAAGATCGTGGAGTGCCACCCTGGGAGCTGGGTGATCGCGAAGTCGAAGCTCACCACGCTGTGGACCGAGAGCACCAGCGGGGTTGCCAAGGCGCCGAGGAGGAGGCAGGTGATCTGGTAGTGTCTCCAATTCCTGGAGGAGCCCCGCCAACCCATGGCGAAGATGCCGTAGAGCCGTCGCTTCAACAGGGTGGGGGCGGCGTCCCGGGCGGAGGCGAGATCCGGGAGCATGCCCATGTACCAGAAGAGGAGCGAGACCGTGAAGTAGGTGGAGATCGCCGCTGCGTCCCAGGGCAGGGCGCTCCGGTAGTTGGGCCAGACGCCCATCGTCGAAGGGTAGGGGAGGATCCAGTAGGCGAACCACGGCCTCCCCAGGTGGAGGGCCGGATAGATCGCAGCCTGGATCACGGCGAAGATCGTCATCGCCTCCGCGAAGCGATTGATCGAGTTGCGCCAGGTCTGCTCGAGGATCAGGAGGACCGCAGAGATGAAGGTCCCGGCGTGGCCGATCCCGATCCACCAGACGAAGTTGGTGATGGCGAAGGCCCAGGCCACCGGCATGTTGTTGCCCCAGGTGCCGATGCCTGCCAGGACCGAGTAGAGGATCACCGTCCAGGCGAAGAGGGTGCCGCCGCCGGTGATCAGGAAGGCCAGCTTCCAGCTCGGCCCTCCCTGGAAGGCTGGGGCCAGGAGCCTCGCGGTGAGCTCCCCCTCCGGCGCCCGGGTGAGGAGGATCGACGGCTCGTCGACCGCCTTGGCGTACTCCGGCGAGACATGCCTGAGATCGATGGTTTCAGCCATCGCCGTCGAGCTCCGGATTGGGGTTGCGCAGGTACGCGAGGTAGCGGGTCCTGGGCTCGGTGCCGAGCTCTGCCTGGAGCACGCCGTAGGAGCGGGAGAGGGCGTGGAGCTTGGAGACCGGACTCTCCGGATCCGAGATCAGCCCGAAGACGATTGCGTTCGTGGGGCAGGCGACCTGGCAGGCGGTGCGGACCTCTCCGTCTCGAAGCTCGCGCTGCTGGATCCGCGCCTCGATCTGGGCGCCGCGGATCCGCTGCACGCAATAGGTGCACTTCTCGATCACCCCTCTGCCGCGAACCGAGACATCCGGGTTCTTCAGCATCTTCAGGGTCTCCGGCATGTCTTCGGCGTTGTATCGGAAATAATTGAAACGCCGGACCTTGTAGGGGCAGTTGTTGGAGCAGAAGCGGGTGCCGATGCAGCGGTTGTAGACCATCTCGTTGAGGCCGTCGGGGCTGTGCACCGTGGCGTTGACCGGGCAGACGTACTCACATGGGGCCTTCTCGCAGTGCTGGCACATCATCGGCTGCGGGAGCAGGCGCATGTCGTCGTCGCTCTCTCCCAGCCGGTAGCGATCGATGCGGATCCAATGCATCAGGCGGCCCTTGGTCGCGTCGATCCGCCCCACCGTCGGTGTGTTGTTCTCGGCCTGGCAGGCCACGACGCAGGCGTTGCATCCGATGCAGGTGTTGAGGTCGACGCTCATCCCCCACTGCTGGCCGGTGTAGCTCCAGGGCGAGCCGTAGAGGTCCGGGACCTCCTCGTCGTTGGGGAAGACGAAGTCGGGCTTCGCCCGGTAGGCCTCCAAGGTCGCCCCCAGGAGGATCGGGCGCTCGTGCATGTCGAGGTTGGTCTGCGCGATGGCCAGGGTCGTCCGCGTCGGCTGGGGCGGGAGGAGCGGCGTCTCTTCGCCGAGGCTCGCCCGGATCGAGCCACCGCTGAGGATCCAGGGGCGCTCGCTGGAGCGCAGGGGGTAGACGCTCACCCCCGCGGCTTTGTGATCCTTGGAGAAGAGGCCTCGCTCCCAGTCGCGCAGATGGGAAGGATTTCCCCAGCCGAGCCGAAGCGAGATCAGCCGATCGGCCATCCCCTGGACCGGCAGGAGGGGGAGGCGGATCGAGCGATCCTGCCAGGAGACCTCGACGAGCTGACCTTCCGCCAGGCCGAGCTCCTTCGCCGTCGCGGGGCTGACCTGGGCTGCGTTTCCCCAGGAGAGGCGGGTGATCGGATCCGGGAGCTCGAGGAGCCAGTCGTTGGGACCCTGCTCCCCGCCTCCGATCTTGAGATCCGGTCGGATCGAGATCTCGATGCCCTCGGACGCTTCGGTGGATCCCGCTGCCGAGAGGGCCGCCCGCCCCGCGTCGACGCTCAGCTCGAGCTGGGCCTCCGGGAGGGCGCCGGGGATGAAGCCCCGCTGGAGGGCCTGCTCCCAGGCCTGCCTCGGGAGCTGGGCGTAGGAGGTCCGCAGGAGGCGCGAGCCGTCCGGGTTCTCGTCGCCGAGGAGGGCCGACAGGATCTCGGCGGGCGAGCGTCCGCCGTAGAGGGGCCGGATCAGGGGTTGGATCAGGGAGACGGTCCCGTCGTAGGCGCGGCCATCCCCCCATTGCTCCAGGTAGTGGACCCCGGGCACGAACCATTCGCAGGCCTTGGATGTCTGATTTTCCCAGAGGCCGCTGTACACCCGCCTCTTCGCCAGTGGGAGGAGGGTGGAGAGGCGGAGCTCGGCGGGGGCGTCGTAGAGCGGATCCACGCCGAGGACGAGGAGGGTGCCGACCTCCCCCCGCTCCAGGGCAGCGGCGAGGGGGCCGACGCCCTGGTCGAGCCGCTCTGCTTCGAAGAGGATCGGCTCGGTGAAGGTGACGGTCTCCCCCAGGTTCCCCAGGAGCTCGTTGAGGAGGTCCGCGAGGATCTGCGCCTCGGCTGGCTGTCGCTCCCCAGCGAGCACCAGCCCCCGCCCCTGTTTGGAGAGGAGGTCGTTGGCGAGGGCGCGGATCCAGGGGTGGGGGGCCTGGCCCCCAGCGGCGTCCGGGAGGAGCCGTCTCCACTTCCCCGCGCCGGGACCCGAGAGCCGAGCCTGGCGGCGGCCGATCTCGGCGAGGAGCGAGCGCAGGAGGGCGGTGATCTCGCTGGGACGGCAGCGGAGCCGGTGGTCGGCGAGGGCTCCTGCCAGGCCCAGCTCCCCCTCCGCCACGTAGAGGCGGCTCATCCCGTCTTCGGCGGAGTGGACCCGGCGGTTCTCGGCGAAGTCGTGGGCGTAGCGGACCCGGAAAGGGGGATCCGCCAGGAAGTCCGAGTCGAAGGAGGCGATCACCTGGGCCCGCTCGAAGTGGTAGCGGCGCAGCAGGGGCCTGCCGAAGGACCGCCGCAGCCCCTCCTGCTCCGAGGGGCTGTGGAGGGGGTCGTAGAAGTGGAAGACCGCGTCGGGGAGCTGCTCGCGGAGCCTCCCGAGCTGGGCGATCAGCAGCGGCGAGCTGGTGGGCCCCATCAGCACGTGGAGCTTCTCGCGCAGCGGTCCCCTCGCCTCCTGCAGGAAGAGCCGCCAGCTCGAGGCCTGCCCCCCCTTTCGGAAGCCCGATGCCCGCGCGGGATCGTAGAGGTCGAGGATCGACGCCTGCTGGTTCGGCCAAGACCCGCCCCCGGGGGTCGCAGGGTGCTCGGGATTGCCGTCGACCTTGGTGGGCCTGCCCGAGGAGCTCGTCGCCAGGATCCCGGTGGCGTAGCCCCGCTCGATCATCGAGGTCGCGTAGATCCGCGGCTTCCCCGGGACCACCTCCCGCGGTTGGCGGGTGTAGGGGACGATCTCGCCGCGGGGGGATTCGCAGGCAGCGAGGCCGCCGAGGAAGACGCCGGCACCCAAGAGCTCGAGGAAGCCCCGGCGAGAGACCGCCTCGTCGTCCTGGACGATGGGGAGTGGGTGGCGTTCGCTCATGGCTACCTGTGGCAGGCGGTGCAGTTGGTGGGGGGAGAGATGGAGAGCCGCGCCTGCATCTCTCTGCCGAAGGCGAGCTGCTCCGCCGGAGGAAGGGACCAGTCCATGTTCGTGATCTGATCGAGGGGCCGCAGGAAGCGCTCGGGCCTCCGGTGGCAGTCGAGGCACCAGCTCATGTGCAGCGACTCGGCGGCGCTGACCGCCGCCATCTGATCGACCCTGCCGTGGCAGGTGGCGCAGCCCACCCCGCGGTGGACGTGGATCTGGTGGTTGAAGAAGACGAAGTCCCCGACGCCGTTGACCCGGGCCCACTCGATCGGCCTGCCGGTGAAGAAGCTCTCGCGCAGGGGCTCGAGGATCGGCGCGTCGTTCCAGATCTGGCCGTGGCAGTTCATGCAGAGCTCGGTGGGGGGAACGCCGGCCCACGGGCTCCGGTCGGCGAGGTAGTGGCAGTAGAGACAGTCGATCCCGTCGTCGAGGACGTGGTGGCGGTGATCGAATTGGATCGGCTGGAGCACCTCCCGGGTCTCCATGGTCACGTAGGGCGACCGGACGAGGACCATCAAGGCGACGGGGATCCCGAGGACCACTGCGAGGAGCAGGAGCGTCACCGCCCATAGCGCGGAGTTTGCCCAGCTAGGGAACAGAGGTCGCATCTCGCGGAAGAACTCCCGAACGCGGCTTGGGTTTGGGGCAGGCTAGGCACTCCACACGGAGCGCTGAACACCCTGTCCGGGGGGAGAGAGTCGGACCCAGACAGTTGCCGTCGCGAGAGGGGCGCTCTCAGGCGGGAGCGGAGGGGGCCTGTCCTGCAGCGGCGCCGAGGTGCTCACCGAAGAAGGCGGCGGCCTGGCGCGCGACCTCCTCCAAGGTGCCCTCCTCCCGGAAGAGGTGGGAGGCGCCCGGGATGATCCGCAGGTCGCTGGGGCTGTAGAGCCGCTGGAGGGCGTCGTAGTTGAGCATCACCACCTCGGGATCCTTCTCGCCCACGAGGAGTAGGGTGGGGGCCTGGACCATGGCGAGGGCGTCTCCAGCCAGATCCGGCCTGCCGCCGCGGGAGACCACGGCCGCCACCGTCTCGGGCCTCGCCGCCGCCGCGACCAGCGCTGCCGCCGCTCCGGTGGACGAGCCGAAGAGGCCGATCGGCAGCGGCGGGACCACGCCGCTCGTGCCCAGCCAGTCCACCGTCGCCGCCACCCGCTCCGCCAGGAGCTGGACGTTGAAGCGCAGCTCCCCCGTCAGCCGATCGAGCTCCTCCTCCGCCGGGGTGAGGAGGTCCAGGAGGAGGGTGACGAGGCCCGCCTCGCGAAGGACCCGCGCCACGGAGCGGTTGCGGGGGCTGAAGCGGCTGCTCCCGCTGCCGTGGCAGAAGACCACCACGCCTGCAGGCTCGCCCTGCGAGGGCACGCCGAGATCCGCCTCGAGCCTGAGGTCGCCGAGAGGCAGGACGATCGTTTCGATTCTTCCTTCACCCATGGTGCTCCCTGGCAGGCGGGCAGCCCGGACTCCCTCCGGATCAACCATCGGCACGATCCTCCGATCGTGCAGCGTCACCGACCTCGATTCCGCTGCTCGGACCGGCGCAGCCGAGGCCCTCGCGAGGCAGCCATGATTCTTTACTCCGCCCTACCGATGCGGTAGTTGCGGGCGGCGAGCGGCTCCTGCCCGCGCCGGGCACGGAGCGGTCCGACGGCGAGGCGGCGTGCAGCGGACTTAAGGCGGCGCGGGCGCTGCGATTGGGTTATGTTGCGCGGGCCTCGTGTGGCCTTCTTTTCTGGAGTCGTTACGGAATGGGATTCGGTTCAGAAACGCTGCCCAGCTACAATCTCCCTTTCATCGAAGAGCTCTACGCCCGCTATCTCGAGGACGAGTCCTCGGTCGACGAGGGGTGGAGGGCATACTTCCGCAGCCTCGGAGACAGGGTCCCGCCCAACGGACCTGCCTTCGCTCCCAAGAGCATCTTCGCCCCGCGGGCGATCAACGGGGTCTCCTCCGAGTACGAGAAGCGGGTCGTCCGTGAGGCCGAGCAGGATCGGGTCGCTGCCCTGGTGCAGCGGTATCGGCACCGCGGCCACGCCTTCGCACACCTGAATCCGCTCGAACCCGCCCCGGCGGCGCAGGTCAGCCACTTCGATCTGGCCGAGTTCGGCCTGGACCCCTCGCTCCTCGACAAGACCTTCACGGCTGGCGGGCTGCGGGGCACCCTGCGCGAGCTGATCGCGCACCTCGAGGAGACCTACTGCCGCACCATCGGTGTGGAGATGGCACACATCGAGGACGTGGAGACCCGGGAGTGGCTCCAGTCGCGGATGGAGACCACCCGCAACCACGTGGCCCTGGATCGTGACGAGCAGATCAAGCTGCTCACCGATCTGACCGACGCGGAGATCTTCGAGCAGTTCCTCCACACCAACTTCATCGGCGCCAAGCGCTTCTCCCTCGAGGGAGGCGAGAGCCTGATCCCCATGGTCCAGCTCATCATCGAGCGGGCCGCGAGCCATGACGTGAAGGAGGTCGTGATCGGCATGGCCCACCGCGGTCGCCTCAACGTGATGGCGAACGTGATGGGGATGCCGGCACGGGAGATCTTCGCCGAGTTCGCCGACGAGGATCCCAACCTCTACATCGGTCGCGGCGACGTGAAGTACCACCTGGGCTACTCCAACGATCGGAAGGTCGGAGACAAGAACGTCCACCTCTCCCTCTCCTTCAACCCTAGCCACCTGGAGTTCGTGAACGCGGTGGTCGCGGGGCGGGTCCGCTCCAAGCAGGACCGTCGAGGCGACACCAGCCGCAACCAGGTCCTCCCCCTGCTGATCCACGGGGACGCCGCGTTCGCGGGGCAGGGGATCGTCGCCGAGCTCTTCAACATGGCGGACCTGCGGGGCTACACCGTCGGCGGCACGGTCCACGTGGTGGTCAACAACCAGGTGGGCTTCACCACCGATCCGGAGGACGCCCGCTCCACCCGCTACTCCACCGACATCGCCAAGATGCTGGAGATCCCGATCTTCCACGTGAACGGGGAGGATCCCGAGAGCGTGGTGCAGGTGGTCCAGCTCGCGGTGGACTACCGGGCGCGCTACGGCAAGGACGTGGTGATCGAGCTCTGGTGCTACCGGCGCCACGGGCACAACGAGGGCGACGAGCCCATGTTCACCCAGCCCTTGATGTACAAGAACATCCAGCGCCAGCCCACGGTGCGGGAGCAGTTCACCAAGAAGCTGGAGGCCATCGGGCAGATCACCCGGGAGCAGGCGGACGAGATCGCCCAGGCCCGCCGCAACTCGCTGGAGGAGCAGCTCAACGAGCAGCGCAAGCACCACCAGCGCAAGCGGCCCTCCGCCATGGCGGGCCTCTGGGCCAAGTACGCCGGGGGCTTCGACCGCGACACGCCGGAGGTCCCCACCACCTACCCGAAGGAGAAGCTCGAGGCCCTGGCCGACAAGCTCTCCACCCTGCCGGAGGGCTTCACGCCGAATCCGAAGATCGTCCGCTTCATGAGCCATCGCAAGGAGATGGGCCAGGGGAAGCGGCCGCTGGATTGGGGCATGGCCGAGGCCCTCGCCTTCGGCTCCCTCGTCGCAGAGGGGACCCGGATCCGGCTCTCGGGCCAGGACGTGGAGCGGGGCACCTTCAGCCACCGCCACTCGGTGCTGCACGACTACGAGACCGGCAAGGAGTACACGCCCCTGAACCACTTGGCCGAGGGGCAGGCGGTCTACGAGGTGCGCAACAGCCCCCTCTCCGAGGTCAGCGTGGTCGGCTTCGAGTACGGCTACAGCCTCGACACGCCCGACGGCCTCACGATCTGGGAGGCGCAGTTCGGTGACTTCGCCAACGCCGCCCAGGTGATCACCGATCAGTTCATCTCGTCCGGCGAGGACAAGTGGCACCGGCTCTCCGGGCTGACCCTGCTCCTCCCACACGCCTTCGAAGGGCAGGGGCCCGAGCACTCCTCGGCCCGGATCGCCCGGTGGCTCAACCTCTGCGCCGACGACAACATGCAGGTCTGCAACGTCACCACCCCCGCGCAGATCTTCCACCTCCTCCGGCGCCAGGTGCTGCGCCCCTTCCGCAAGCCGCTGGTGGTGATGTCGCCCAAGAGCCTCCTCCGTCACCCGGAGGCGGTCTCCACCTTGGACGAGCTGGCGGAGGGCTCCTTCCAGCGGGTCATCGACGATCCCCTCTTCCTCGAGGGTGGCGAGGGGGACGCCGCCAAGGTGAGGCGGGTGCTCCTCTGCACCGGCAAGGTCTTCTACGACCTGATCGCCGAGCGTCGGAGCAAGCAGATCGACGACGTCGCCATCGTTCGGTTGGAGCAGCTCTACCCGAACCCGCTGACGGAGCTCGAGCAGATCCTCGCCCGCTACCCGAACCTCGCCGAGGTGGTCTGGGTCCAGGAAGAGCCCGCCAACCACGGCGCGTGGCTCCACATCTGGAGCGCGCTGGCGCAGAGCGGGATCCTCCGGGTCCCCCTCGCGCAGGTCTCTCGCCCTGCGGCAGCGAGCCCCGCGACGGGATCCAACGCGAGCCACAAGCTCGAGCAGCGCCGGATCCTCGATACTGCCTTCGCCCCAATCCAGAGTCCCTCCCGCTAAGAATTCCAGACACGAGAGACATCCATGTCCGTGAAAATTACCGTCCCCTCCCTCGGTGAATCGATCGTCGAGGCGGCAATCGAGAAGTGGCAGAAGAAGGTCGGCGACTACGTCGAGCGCGGCGAGACCCTCGTCAGCATCGAGAGCGACAAGGCCACCCTCGAAGTTCCGTCCCCTGCCGCTGGCTACCTGCGCAAGGTGCACAAGGGCGACGGCGAGATGGTGGAGATCGGCGAGGAGATCGGCGAGATCGAGGAGTCCGCCGACAAGGGCGCCTCGGCGAAGCCCGCCGAGGAGAAGCCTGCTCCCGCCGCGACGCCTGCGGCCCCCGTCACCGCAGCCCCCGCACCCGCGCCCGTCGCGGCGCCGGCTGCCGCCGATGCAGCGAAGACCGGCCCCGCCGCGCGGCGGGTCCTCGCCGAGGGCGGCGTCGACGCCTCCCAGGTGGAGGGGACCGGCCCGGGCGGCAGGATCCTGAAGGAGGACGCGACCCGGGCCGTGGCGGCTGCCCCCGCACCTGCAGCAGCGCCGGCAGCGAAGGCCGCTGCCGCACCCTCCGGCCCCGCCAGCATCCCGGCGGTGGCGGCGATCCACCCGGGCCGGGAGGAGCAGGTGGTGCCGATGACCATGCTCCGCCGGACCATCGCGAGCCGCCTGCTGCACGCCACGCAGAGCACGGCGATGCTCACGACCTTCAACGAGGTCGACATGAGCCGGGTGATGGAGCTCCGCTCCATCCACCAGCCCCGCTTCCAGGAGCGCTACGGCTTCAAGCTGGGCTTCATGTCCTTCTTCATGAAGGCGGTGATTGAGGCGCTGAAGGAGTTCCCGGCGGTCAACGCCGAAATTCGAGACAACAGCATCGTCTACAAGAACTTCTACGACATCGGCGTGGCGGTGGGCGGCGGCAAGGGGCTGGTCGTCCCCGTGGTCCGCAACGCGGACATGCTCTCCTTCGCCCAGACCGAGCAGGCGATCGCGGACCTCGGCGCCCGCGCCAGGGAGAACAAGCTCAAGGTGGAGGAGCTGCAGGGCGGCACCTTCACCATCTCCAACGGCGGCATCTACGGCTCGATGCTCTCGACGCCGATCCTGAACCCGCCGCAGAGCGGCATCCTGGGGATGCACAACATCCTCAAGCGGCCGGTGGTCGTCGACGATCAGATCGTGATCCGGCCCATGATGTATCTCGCCCTCTCCTATGACCATCGCCTGGTCGATGGCAGGGAGGCGGTGCAGTTCCTCGTCCGGATCAAGGAATGCATCGAGGCCCCCGAGCGGATCCTGATCGAGGTTTGAGATGACGACCGAGAAGTTCGACCTGGTGGTGATCGGCGCGGGCCCCGGCGGCTACGTGGCGGCGATTCGAGCTGCCCAGCTCGGGATGAAGGTCGCCTGCGTGGAGAAGGAGAAGGCCCTGGGCGGCACCTGTCTGCGGGTGGGCTGCATCCCGTCGAAGGCGCTCCTGGAGGCGAGCCACGTCTACGCCACCACTCGAAGCGGCGCCGACAAGCTCGGCGTCAAGGCGAGCGGGGTCGAGCTCGACCTCGAGACCATGCTCGGCCACAAGGACTCGGTGGTCAAAGCAAACACCATGGGTGTCGACGGGCTCTTCGCCAAGAACAAGGTGAAGCGCCTCCTCGGCGTGGGGCGGATCGTGGCCCCCGGCAAGGTGGCGGTCCGCAACGAGGACGGCGCGGAGATCCAGGTCGAGACCGATCGGATCCTGATCGCCACCGGCTCCGCCGCCTCCGCGATCCCCGGGGTGGAGTTCGACTGGGACGTGGTGGGGACCTCGGACCAGGCCATCGCCTACCCGGAGGTTCCCAAGCGGCTGATCGTGATCGGCGGCGGGGTCATCGGCCTGGAGCTCGGCTCGGTCTGGAGCCGCCTCGGCGCCGAGGTGACGGTGATCGAGTACCTGCCCCGGTTGATGGCGGGGATGGACGACGAGCTCGCGTCGGCTGCCCTCAAGATCTTCAAGGCCCAGGGGATGAAGTTCCTCCTCGGCTGCAAGGTCCAGTCGGCGAAGGCCGAGGGCGGGGTGGGGAAGGTCGTCTTCCTCGACGAGAACGGCCAGGAGCAGCGCCTCGAGGCGGAGCGGATCCTGGTCGCCGTGGGACGCAAGCCCTACACCGACGGGCTGGGTCTGCAGGAGGCAGGGGTCGAGGTCGATCAGCGGGGGCGGGTCACCATCGACGACCGCTTCCAGACCTCGGTTCCGGGGATCTTCGCCATCGGCGACGTGGTCCGCGGCGCGATGCTCGCCCACAAGGCGGAGGACGAGGGGATCGCAGCGGTGGAGCTGATGGCGGGCAAGGCCGGCCACGTGACCTACGAGGCGATCCCCAACGTGGTCTACACCGAGCCGGAGATCGCCTCGGTGGGCCAGACCGAGGAGGAGCTGAAGGCTGCAGGGATCCCCTTCAAGAAGGGGAGCTTCCCCTTCCGCTTCAACGGCAGAGCGCGGGCGATGAACGCCACCGATGGCTTCGCCAAGATCCTGGCCCACGCGGAGACGGATCGGATCCTGGGCGCCCACATCATCGGCCCCCACGCCGGGGATCTGGTGGCGGAGTGCGCCTTTGCCATCGAGATGATGGCGAGCGCCGAGGACGTCGCCCGAACGAGCCACGCCCACCCGACCCTCGCCGAGGTGGTCAAGGAGGCGGCGCTGGACGTGGAGAAGCGGGCCATCCACAAGTGAAGGCCCGCGCGCCGCGAAGGCGATGGGAACCTGCCCATCCCCTCCGCGGCGCATGCTTGGAGCGGTCGATGCGCCGTGCCCCCCGCCTGCGCGGGGCGCAGCTCATTGGGATCGGTGCTGGCTCGACTCGCCGCTGCCGTATTCCCGCGCCTGGTGCATCGCTCCCTTCACGCCGGAGACGGCGCTCTGGGTCGCGTGGGTGAGCTTCTGCCGCATCTCCTTGCGGCGCGGCAGGAAGATCATCCCCAGCACCACTCCGGCGGCGACCCCGCCCATCACCAGCCCCAGGCCGCTGAAGAAGCGCGCCGCGGGCTTGGGCGTCCGCCGCAGCCCCACCACCTCCAGGGCGTCGTCCAGATCGTAGCCCGGGAAAGCGCTCAGCCGCTTGCCCAGATCCCGCCGGATCTGCCGGGCGTTCTTCCGCAGCATCTTCGAGTCCATGCTCCAGTTCATCGTCTCGTCCTCTTTCATTCCACGCGACCGATCGGCCGCTCGCAACATGCGCATCTCTTGGTCCGCCCGCCGCCCAGCAGGCATGAGCGACACTCCGGGAAGCTAGGTGCGGACCAGGGCGTTGAGTAGCGGCGCGGTCGGGGTGTTTGGAGCGCCCGGGCCGCAGCATGGGAAGAACGGGTGGCCCCGACGGGCCCGGGCAGGAAGCGTTGCCGCAGCGGGATGTTTCGGATAGGTAAAGGCCAGCATCCCCGTTTCGCGCGCAGCAGACGATCCGGATCGAGGGGCGCCCAGCCCGGGTGCCCCGGAAGCAGGTGAGGAAGACGATGTTTGGCCTCAAGACGACAGAGCTGGTGATCCTCTTCCTGGTGATCCTGATCCTCTTTGGAGGGTCGAGGATCGCAGGGCTGGGCAAGGCGCTCGGCTCGGGGATCCGCAACTTCAAGAAGGGGATCTCCGAGGACGACGAGGAGACGATCGCCGACTCCTCCGAGCCGGCCGCAGGCGAGGCGAAGAGTTCGTGATGGTTGCACGGCCTCCGCGAGCCGGAGGCGAACGAGCGACGACGAGCCCCGCAGCGCGAGCGCGTGACGCGGAGAGAGCTCCCCTGCGCCGCGCGTCCCCTCTCGTCGGGAGGCCGGCTTGACCCAGCCCCTCCGCGAGCGAGTCGCGGCCTACGTGCGTGAGCTGCAGGATCGGATCTGCGCTGCCCTCGAGTCGGTCGACGGCGAGGCGAAGTTTCGCGAAGACCGCTGGAGGCGGGAGGGCGGCGGCGGCGGGATCACCCGGGTGATGGAGGGTGGCGCCGTCTTCGAGAAGGCGGGGGTCAACACCAGCGAGGTCTTCGGCGCGGTGCCCTCCGCCCTCGCTGGCCACATGAAGGGGGAGGGCGCAGAGTTCTACGCCACCGGCGTCTCGCTGGTCCTCCACCCCCACAACCCCCACGTCCCCACCGTCCATGCGAACTACCGCTTCCTCGCCAGAGGCGACAGGGGCTGGTTCGGTGGCGGCGCCGATCTGACCCCCTTCTATCCGGTGGAAGAGGACGTTCGGCACTTCCATCGCACCTTGAAGGCAGCCTGCGACGAGCACGATCCCGCCTTCTATCCCCGCTTCAAGGCGTGGTGCGACGAGTACTTCTCCCTCCCCCACCGGGGCGAGATGCGAGGGGTGGGCGGCATCTTCTTCGACGAGCTCCCGGGAGACGAGGCGAGCTTCGACCTCCTGCGCTCGACCGGCGACGCCTTCCTCCCCGCCTACCTGCCGATCGTGGAGCGGCGCCGCGCCTCCCATTGGACCAAGGAGGAGCGGAGCTGGCAGCTCCACCGCCGCTCCCGCTACGCGGAGTTCAACCTGATCTACGATCGGGGCACCACCTTCGGCCTGCGCTCCCACGGGCGTATCGAGTCGATCCTGATGTCGCTCCCGCCGCTGGCGCGCTGGGGCTACGACGTGCAGCCTGCCCCCGGCTCGGCGGAGGAGCGGGCGACCGCGTTCTACCAGCCCCGCGACTGGGCCTGATCGGAGGCGCTGGCTCCTCCTGCCGGCGGGACTACGTCGCATGGCCTGCCGAAGCGATTGATCTTCGTCCGCGCGGCGAATACCAAGGCATGCGACGGCCTTGCACCTGCAACCGGACCACCCCGCGTGGTCGATTTCGTGAAGAGGATGTCGCACCGACGGTGGGCGCGCTTCCCGCGAGACGACCCGCGCATTCGGGGCAGTACGCCGAGCCGTCGAAGGCTTCTCCTCTAACGAAGGGATTCGAACGTGAACGATCGCTTTCTCCGGGCCTGCAGGCGCGAACCCGTGGACACCACCCCGATCTGGATCATGCGGCAGGCGGGGCGCTATCTGCCCCAGTACCGGGCGATCCGGGGGAAGACCACCTTCCTCGGCCTCTGCAAGACCCCGGAGCTCGCGGCGGAGGTGACCGTCCAGCCCATCGACTACCTGGGCGTGGACGCAGCGATCCTCTTCTCCGACATCCTGATCCCGGTGGAGGCGATGGGGATGAAGCTGGAGTTCCTCGACAACGAGGGGCCCTCCCTCCCCGAGCCCTTGCGGACCGCCGCAGACGTCGAGCGCCTCGCCGTCTTCGATCCGACGGACCGCACCCCCTTCACCCTGGAGGCGATCCGCCAGACCGTGGAGGCCCTGGGCGGGCGGGTTCCGCTGATCGGCTTCGCCGGCGCGCCCTTCACCCTCGCGGCCTACATGGTGGAGGGGAGGGGCTCCAAGAGCTGGCTGGGGATCAAGCGGATGATGGCCCAGGAGCCCGCCCTCGCCCACGCCCTCTTCGCCAAGCTCGCCGACACCATCGGCCAGTACCTGGTGGCCCAGATCGAGGCGGGCTGCGAGGCGGTGCAGATCTTCGACTCCTGGGGTGGCGAGCTGGGGCCCGAGGACTTCGAGGCCTGGTCGCTCCCCTACCTGCAGCGGATCGTCGCCGCCGTGAAGGCCAAGGCCCCCCAGGTGCCCGTGATCGTCTTCGGCACCGGGATGTCCACCCTCCTGCCCCTCCTGAAGAAGGTGGGCGCCGACGTGATCGGCCTCGACTGGCGGATCGACCTGGGGCAGGGCAGGGACATCCTCGGCCCCGACGTGGCGGTGCAGGGGAACTTCGATCCCGCAGCGCTCTTCCTGCCGAAGGAGGAGATCACCCGTCGCGCCAAGAAGATCCTCGACAGCAACGCCGGGCGCCCCGGGCACATCTTCAACCTGGGCCACGGGATCACGCCGCTCACCGATCCGGAGCACGCCAGGCACCTGGTCTCCGAGGTCCATCGGCTCGGCGCCAGCTGAGGCCGCGGAAGCGGGAACCCAGTCCGCGCCCGTCGTCTCACCACACGAGGCTCCCGCGTTCGCGGGAGCGACGACATAGAATGGACGGGAACCCGAACCGGGGGCTGTCGACGGCTCCGCAGGAGGTAGAGCGGTGAAGATCGCGGTGATCGGCGGCGGCATCTCCGGCCTCGCGGTGGCGGAACGTCTGGCCGCGGCAGGTGCGGAGCCGATCGTCTTGGAGGAAGCGGCGAGGGTCGGCGGCAAGATCGGCACCGTGCAGAAGGACGGCTTCCTCTTGGAGACCGGCCCCAACGGCTTCCTGGACAAGGAGCCCGCGACCCTCGCCCTCGCGTCCCGGCTGGATCTGGGGCAGGGGCTGCGCAAGGCGGGGAGCGCAGCGGGCAAGCGCTGGATCTTCACCCGCGGCAGGCTGCGCCAGGTCCCCGCTTCTCCGCCTGCCTTCCTCGCCTCCGACATCCTGCCCGCGCTGGCCAAGGCGCGGGTGATGTTGGAGCCTCTTTCGCGCAGAGTGAAGGCCGGCGTGGACGAGTCCATCGCCTCCTTCGGGAGGCGACACCTGGGCAAGGTGGCCACCCGCGATCTCCTGGGCGCGATGGTCCTGGGGATCTATGCAGGTGATGCCGAGCGGCTCTCGTTGCAGAGCTGCTTTCCCCGGATGGCGGAGCTGGAGCGGGAGCATCGCTCCCTCACCCTCGCCATGCTGCGGCTGCAGCGCGCCAGGAAGAAGGCAGGGGGCCCCGCGGGCCCCTCCGGCACCCTCACCAGCGTGGAAGGGGGCCTGGGTCATTACACCCGGCGCCTCGGCGAAGCCCTCGGCGACGCGGTCCACCTCGAGCATCGGGTCAACGCGATCGTCCCGAAGGACGGCGGCTTCCTCCTCCGGGCCACCGGCGCCGGCGACGCCAGGGAGCTCTTCGCCGACCGCGTGGTGATCACCACCCCCGCCGACGAGGCAGGGCGCCTCCTCGCGCCCCTCGACCCATCGCTTGGCGAGCTCACCGCCAGCGTCCCCTACGCGCCGATGGCGGTGGTCCATCTCGCCTGGCCCAAGGCCAGGATCCGCCACCCCCTCGATGGCTTCGGCTTCCTGCTCCCGCCCCACGAGTTCCGGCGGATCCTGGGCGCCATGTTCATCTCGTCGATCTTCCCCTGGAGGGCTCCGGCGGATCACGCGCTGATCACCGTGATGATCGGCGGAGCCGTCCACCCGGAGCTGGTCGGCTCGAGCGAGCAGGATCTCGCCGAGATCGCGGTCTCCGAGCTCGCCCCCATCATCGGCGCCCAGGGCGTCCCCTCCATGTGGGAGGTGATCCGCTGGGACCGGGCGATCCCCCAGTACGTCGTCGGCCACGCAGCGCTTCGCGACGAGGTGCTCGAGCGGGTCTCCCGCATCCCCGGCCTCCACCTGGGCGGCAACGCCTGGCGCGGCATCGGGGTCAACGACTGCATCGCGGCTGCCCAGCCCCTCGCCGACGAGATCCTCCGCGGCGGACGCTGAAAGGAAGAGACGGGCCTGCCGACGTGGCTGGCTCTCTATAGGGCTCTCCTTGGGCGGGCCGAAGAGAAGTCGGTCGGTGGTGTGGGCGTGCCCTTCCGCCAAGGGCAGGAGCTTCCTCGGCCTGCAGGACTGGAACGCGGGGCTCGACTTCGTGCTACACCCTCATCTCGATCCTTCAACGAGCAGACGAAGCGCGAACCGTCTGCGGAGCGAGTGTCACATGTCGAAGATGCCCGAAGTCGTGATCGTCAGCGCCGTCCGTACCCCCATCGCCAGACACGGCGGCGGCCTCGCCACGGTGCGACCGGACGACCTCGCCGCCGTGGCGATCCGCGCTGCCGTGGATCGGGCCGGCGTCGATCCCGTCGAGGTCGAGGAGGTCTTCCTCGGCTGCGCCAACCAGGCCGGCGAGGACAACCGCGATGTCGCCAGGATGGCGCTCCTCCTGGCGGGGCTGCCCCAGAGCGTCGGCGGCGTCACCGTGAACCGCCTCTGCGCCAGCGGCCTCACCGCCGTGAACCAGGCGGCCCGGGCGATCCGCAGCGGGGAAGGGGAGGTCTACGTCGCGGGCGGCGTCGAGAGCATGACCCGCGCGCCCTACTCGGTCCCCAAGAACCCCCAGGCCTTCGGCCCTCCAGGCAACGTCACCGCCTGGGACACCACCCTGGGCTGGCGCTATCCGAATCCGCGCCTCGCCGAGCTCTTTCCGCTGGAGGCGATGGGGGAGACCGCGGAGAACATCTACGAGCGCTCGGTGGAGGGCGGCATCCGGGGCGGCCCCATCAGCCGCGAGGAGCAGGACCGCTTCGCCCTCGAGAGCCACCGCCGCGCGGTGGACGCCATCGCAGGCGGGCGCTTCGAGCGGGAGCTCGTCCCGGTCCCCGTCCCCCAGCGCAAGGGGGATCCGATCCTCTTCGCCCGTGACGAGGGCCCGCGGTACCGGGAGAAGGACGGGAAGATCGAGCTCGCCACCAACCTCGAGCAGCTCTCCCAGCTCCGCCCCGCCTTCCGCAAGGGCGGCACGGTCACCGCCGGCAACGCCAGCACCCTCAACGACGGCGCCGCGGCGTTGGTCCTGATGTCAGCGGAGAGGGCAGCGGCGCTCGGCCTGAAGCCCCTGGCTCGCTGGGTCTCCTCCGGCGCCGCGGGCGTCGACCCGCGGGTGATGGGCCTGGGCCCCGTCGACGCCGCGCGAAAGGCGCTGCAGCGCGCAGGACTCGAGATGGCAGACATCGACCTCGCCGAGCTGAACGAGGCCTTCGCCGTGCAGGCGCTGGCCGTGCTGCGGGAGCTCGGCCTGAGCGAGGAGATCACCAACGTCAACGGCGGCGCCATCGCCCTGGGCCATCCGCTGGGCTGCTCCGGCGCGAGGATCCTCACCACCCTCGTCCACGAGATGCAGCGCCGCGCCGCGGCTGGCGAGAAGATGCGCTACGGCCTCGCCACCCTCTGCGTCGGCGTGGGGCAGGGCGACGCCACCATCGTCGAGGCGCTGCGGTAGGCCTGGGTTCGCGCGGCGAGGCCCCGCGGATCCCGCATCGGTCCCGTCGAAGGGCTCCGCTCCAGGCGGCCGCTTCCGCGAAGGGCTGCGCGCATGCGCTCCAAGGGAGGCGCCTGCCGGGCGTGACCGCCCCGGGCGACACCTCCGTCGACGAGAGGAGCAGGCCTGCGGAGGGGCGCAGCGCGGAGGCTCGGACGCGGTAGTTCAGACGCGGTAGTTCAGACGCGGTGGCTCAGACGCGGTGGCTCAGACGCGGTGGCTCGGACGCGGTGGCTCAGACGCGGTGGCTCAGACGCGGTGGCTCAGCGCGGTGGCTCAGCGCGGTGGCTCAGCGCGGTGGCCGCTTCCCCCGCGCTCGGGCGACCCGCTCTCGAAGCTGTCGCACGCGGTCGCCGATCTGCCGCTCCCACCCCTGATCGGAGGGCTCGTAGTAGGTCTCGCCCACCAGCTCCTTCGGCAGGTAGTCCTGGGCCACGTGGTGGCCCGGCTCGTCGTGGGGATAGCGGTAGCCCTCTCCGTAGCCGAGATCCTTCATCAGGCCGGTGGGCGCGTTGCGCAGCGCCATCGGGATCTCGAGGGGCCCCCTGTCGAGGACGTCTGCCTTCGCGCGCTGGTAGGCGGTGAGCGCCGCGTTCGACTTGGGGGCGGCGGCCAGGTAGCAGATCGCCATCGAGATCGGCAGGTAGCCCTCCGGCCAGCCCACGAACTCGTAGGCCCGAAAACAATCCATCGCCACGGTGATCGCGCGGGGGTCCGCGAGGCCGATGTCTTCGGCGGCGAAGGTCACCATCCGCCGCAGGACGAAGCGGGGATCCTCGCCGGCCTCGAGCATCCGCGCAGCGTAGTAGAGCGCCGCGTCGGGATCGCTGCCGCGCATGGACTTGATGAACGCAGACACCAGGTCGTAGTGCTGCTCGCCGGCCTTGTCGTAGAGCAGGGCGCGGCGGGCGATCGCCTCCTCCGCATCCTTCAGGCCGATCTCCTGGTCCGGGCGGGCGAGGGCGGAGGCGGCAGCAACCTCCAGGGCCGAGAGCGCCCGGCGGGCGTCACCCGCAGAGGCCTCGGCGAGGTGCTGGAGCGCCTCCGGGGCGGCGCGTAGCTCCAGCCCTCCCAGCCCCCGCTCGGGATCCTCCATCGCCCGCTCCAGGAGTCCCAGGAGCGCCTGCGCGTCCAGGCCCTTGAGCACATAGACCCTGGCCCGGGAGAGGAGGGCGGAGTTCAGGGCGAAGGAGGGGTTCTCGGTGGTGGCGCCGATCAGGGTGATCGTCCCTTGCTCCACGTGCGGGAGGAAGGCGTCCTGCTGGGCCTTGTTGAAGCGGTGGATCTCGTCGACGAAGAGGATGGTTCGCATCCCCTTCTCCGCCTGCAGCCTCTCGGCCTCCGCGACGATCTCCCGCACCTGCGCCACCCCTCCCAGCACGGCGCTGAACGGGACGAACTCGCTCTTGGTGAGCCCGGCGATCACGCGGGCGAGGGTGGTCTTTCCGGACCCCGGCGGGCCCCAGAGGATCATCGACGGCACCTGATCCCGCTCGATCGCCCGGCGCAGGAGGCGGCCCTCCCCGAGGATCTCCTCCTGCCCCACGATCTCGTCCAGCGTGCGGGGGCGCATCCGCTCGGGCAGAGGGGCGTCCTTGGCAGGCTCCTGTGCCTTCCCTGCCTGGCCGCTCCCTGCTCGTGCCTTCTTCCGACCCGGAGGACGGGCGCGCTTGCGTCCCCCCTCGTCCGGAGCGGGCTCGCTCCCAGGGGGTGGACCAAAGAGGTCGGGCTGATCGCCGTTCGTAGGCATGGCGCATCGTAAAGCCTGTCCCGCTCCTCGGGTCAATGGATCGGCGCCTCGATCCGGGGGGCCGAACGCCCGCTTCGTTCGCTTTCCTCCTCGCGCCGCAGCCGTCTGGCGAGCAGCGCTGGCGCAGGGGAACCCTTCTGCCCTGGCGCTCCCGCCTCCCGTGGTAGCATCCGCGCCCATGCCCACTTCGATCCAGCGGGTGGGGATCGTCCCCCGCAAGAATCACGCAGCGGCCACCGAGACGGCCAAGGCCCTCTCTGCCTGGCTCCTGGCTCGAGGCCGCACGGTGGTGGTCGAGGACGTCTCCGACGGGGACTTCGGCGCGCCGAAGGTCCCGAGCTCCGAGTTCCACCAGGGGATCGAGCTGGCGATCGTCCTGGGTGGCGACGGCACCCTGATCCACGCGGCGAGCCTGCTGCACGGAGAGCCGATCCCGATCCTGGGCGTGAACCTCGGCTCGTTGGGCTTCCTCACCGAGGTCCCCCTCGGGGAGCTCTACACCGTGCTCGAGCCGGTCCTGGACGGGAACTACGTCATCGACAGGCGGATGAAGCTCGACGTGCGGCTGATGCGCGGGGACGAGGAGGTGGGCTGCGGCCAGGTCCTCAACGACGTGGTGATCAGCAAGGGGGCCCTGGCGCGGATCGCCGAGCTGGAGGCGACCCTGGATGGCAGCCTCCTCACCCTCTACAAGGCGGACGGGATCATCGTCGCCACGCCGACCGGCTCCACCGCCTATTCCCTCTCCGCCGACGGACCCATCGTCTATCCCTCCCTGGAGGCAGTGGTGATCTCGCCGATCTGTCCCCACACCCTCACCCAGCGGCCCATCGTCGTGCCGCCGGATCGGCCGATCAACGTGGTGCTGAAGAGCGACAACGGCGAGGTCTTCCTCACCATGGATGGCCAGACGGGCATGCCGCTGCGGCAGGGCGATCGGGTGGAGATCCGCCGCTCGGAAGATCGCGCCCTCCTGGTGCGCAACCCCCACCTCGACTACTTCTCGATCCTGCGCACGAAGCTGCGGTGGGGGGAGCGCTGACGCAGCGGGCCTCGTCCCTCCCGTCCTCTCCCGTTCCACTCCTCCCTGTCGCCCCCACGCGACCTCTCGCCACCGCGCAGCCTGCAGGGGCTGCTTTTCCCACAGCCTCCTCCCGCCGCCTCCTGGCGATGTCCGGGTCCTCTGTTATGACTGGATCATCCGTTCAGTGTGAACGGAAGAGCAGGAGGATCCCATGCTGGCTGCGCTTCGCATCGACTCACTGGCGATCATCGAATCCTTGGAGGTCCGCTTCGAGCGGGGCCTCAACGTCCTCACCGGGGAGACCGGCGCGGGCAAGTCCATCCTCATCGACGCGCTCCAGCTCCTCCTGGGCGGCAGAGCGGACCCGGGGGTGATCCGCGCCGGCTGTGAGGAGGCGGTGGTGGAGGGCCTCTTCGTCGGGGACGGCCTCGCCGCAAGGGCCCGGGAGCTGGGACTCCCTGCAGCGGAGGACGAGCTCCTGATCCGGCGCACCCTCTCTCGCGGCGGCAGGAGCAAGGTCCACGTCAACGGATCCCTCGCGACCCTCTCGATCCTGGCGACCTTGACCAGGGGGCTGGTGGATCTCTCGGGCCAGCACGAGCACGTCTCCCTGCTGCGCCGGGAGCGCCACCTCGATCTCCTGGACGACTTCGGGGGATCGACGGGGCTGCGGCGCCGCTTCGAGGAGGCCTTCTCCGTGCTCTCTCATCGGATCGCGGAGCGGGACGCGCTGCGCCGCGCAGAGGAGGAGGCCGCCCGCAGGCGGGACTACCTCGCCTTCCAGCTCCGGGAGATCGACGAGCTGGAGCCGGAGCCCGGGGAGGAGGCCCTGCTCCAGGAGGAGCGGCAGCGCCTGGTGGGGGCGGAGCGCCTGCAGGGGGCGGCGCAGGAGGTGGAGGACGCCCTGGTCGGCGGGGACGACGCCATGGTGGATCGCCTCGCGCAGCTGGTTCGCCGCCTGGAGGAGGCGGCTGCCGTCGACGGGAGGCTCGCCGGTCTCTCGGAGGCAGCGGCGGGGGCGAGGGCCGAGCTCGAAGAGGTGGGGCGAAGCCTCGGGCGCTACGCCGCCTCCATCGACGGGGACCCGGATCGTCTGGAGGTGGTGGAGGAGCGGCTGGAGGCCCTGCGGCACCTCTCTCGCAAACACGGGGGAAGCCTCGAGGAGGTGCTGCGCCGGAGGGAGGAGATGCGCGCGGAGCTCCAGGGCCTCGAGCGCAGCGAGGAGCGGATGGCGGAGCTGGGGCAGGAGATCGAGGAGAGCAGGAGGGCAGCGCTGGCCCTGGCAGGACAGCTCACCGCCACCAGGCGCAAGGCGGCGAAGGCCCTCGCCGGGGCAGTGGCCCCCGAGCTTGCGCGCCTGGGCCTGGAGAGCGCCCGCCTCGAGGTCCAGCTTCGAGCCCATGAGCGGAACGCCCCGGACGAAGCGAAGGGGGAGTCGCTTTCCTCGTCGCGCAGCGGAGGAGGGTCGGCCCTCCCCTCCCTTCCGCCCTCGGACGCCCCCGCCCCCGGGGAGGAGGTCGGGCTGGGCAGGCGGGGGGCAGAAGAGGTCGAGTTCCTCTTCTGCCCCAACCCCGGAGAGGAGCCGAAGCCCCTGGCGAAGACCGCCAGCGGGGGAGAGCTCTCCCGGGTGCTCCTCGCGTTGAAGCGGGCCCTGGTCCAGGTGGATCCGGTGGAGAGCTACGTCTTCGACGAGATCGACGCTGGGATCGGAGGCGCCACGGGGGTGACCGTGGGGCGGATGCTCCACGAGGTGGCCCGTGACAGGCAGGTGCTCTGCGTCACCCACCTCCCCCAGGTGGCGGCCTTCGCCGACGTGCACCTCCACGTGAGCAAGGAGGTGCGGGGGGGCAGGACCCACTCGCGGGTGGAGCCCCTCGGCGACGGGGTCTCCCGGACGCGCAAACTCGCCCGCATGCTCGCCGGCAGCGAGGGGCCCGCTGCGCTGGCGGCTGCGGAGGAGCTCCTCGCCCGGGCGCCTGGAGCGCCGCCGAGGCCCAGGAAGGTTCGCAGGCCCGGAAAGAGCCTGGCGGCCTGATGGGCAGCGGCCGGTTCCGATCTTTTGGAGGTTGGAATCTTGCTCCCCGTGAAGCGATGCCGTTAGGCTCGGGGCCCGGATCGGGGCCGCGTCTTCCCCGCAGAGAAACGGAACTCCATGAGGATCGAGCACCGTGGGCTCACCGACGTAGGGCAAAAGAGGTCACACAACGAGGACTCCTTCCTCGTGAACGCGGACCTCGGCCTCTTCGTGGTGGCGGACGGGATGGGGGGACACGCCGGCGGCGGGACCGCATCGAGGATCGCCGTGGAGGTGATCGAGCGGATCCTACTGGATCGCCGCGCCCAGGCGGGAGGGCCCTTCGAGAGCAACGAGCCCCTGGCCAGCTCCCCCCTCGCGGCGCTCCTTCGCGAGGCGGTGGAGGCAGCGAGCTCCTCGATCTATGAGCACGCGCGCAGGGACCACGTCCTCGCCGGGATGGGGACCACCGTCACAGCGCTCCTCCTCCACGAGACCTACGCCTTCTTCGGCCACGTGGGCGACAGCAGGGCCTACCTCTACCGGGACGGCTACCTCGATCAGATCACCGAGGACCATTCGGTGGTCAACGAGCAGCTCCGGGCGGGGCTGATCACGGAGGACGAGGCCCGGAGCTCGAAGTTCAAGAACATCATCACCCGCTCGGTCGGCTTCGAGGAGCGGGTCCTGGTGGACGTCATGGCGGTGGCGGTGGAGCCGAAGGACACCTTCATCCTCTGCTCGGACGGCCTCACCAACTTCGTCTCCGACGAGGAGCTGGCAGCGGCGGCGACCCTGCCGGTGGAGGAGATCCCGTCCAAGCTGATCCACCTCGCCAACGAGAGGGGAGGGGACGACAACATCACGGTGATCGCCGTGCGGACCTGAGGTGCCGGACGGCACGCTTCTGGCCAGAGGCTCGATGGTGAGGAGCTGGGCCGGGGGCGCAGGAATCGAGGGAGCGAACCGGATGGGGCCTCCCTGCCGGGGCAGCGGAACGGCTCCTGCTTTGCAGGGCTTTTGCGATTGACGCACGGCGACCGGCCCGAATAGGGTCAGCCGCTTCAAACAGGGACGACGCGGCGCCGGGCCCCTGCAGCGGCAGCGGCTGATGGATGGCGGACGCGTCGAAGGAGAAGCTATTGCGGCAGCGTTATTTCACGGTCATGGTGGTGCCGGACCGCGACTCCACGACCCGCCGCTTCCGGGTCGGCCGCCGCTCGATCTACGCGTTCGTCGCGGTGGTCGCGGTCTTCCTCCTCACCTTGACCGGCTTCGGGATCCGCTACGCCGGGATGGTCAGCCACGCAGAGACGAACCGGCTCCTCCGCGACGAGAACAGCCAGCTCCGGGCCCAGCTCCAGCTCGTCCAAGAGAAGGTGGCGCACATCGGCGAGACCCTCGATCGGGTCGAGCGCTTCGATCAGAAGCTCCGCAGCCTGACCTCGCTGAACGACGCGTCCCGAGGCCTGGCGATCGGCCCCCTGGACGCGCCGCCACAGAAGAGCGGGGCGGTGCAGGCGTCGGCGGTCCGGGGGGGGGAGCTGGCCGAGCAGCTCGACAGCCTGGTGGACGAGGCCACGCGCAGCGAGCGGAGCCTCGCCGACCTGCAGCGCTACTTCGAGGATCAGAAGAGCCTCCTGGCCTCCACCCCCTCGATCTGGCCCGCGAGGGGCTGGGTCACCAGCGACTTCGGCGGCAGGCTCGACCCCTACACGGCCAACAGGCGGATGCACCAGGGCATCGACATCGCGAACCGCCACGGCGCGCCGGTGGTGGCCCCAGCGGACGCGGTGGTGGTCTTCGCCGGGACGGAGGGGGCGTACGGCAAGGTCATGGTCCTGGATCACGGTTACGGCGTGAAGACCCGCTACGCCCACCTCTCCGATCTGGGGGCGAAGGTCGGAGAAAAGGTGAAGCGTGGGCAGCAGATTGGCCTGATGGGAAATACGGGACGCTCGACGGGCCCCCACCTCCACTACGAGGTGAGGGTGAACGGGATCCCTGAGAATCCAAGAAAGTTCATCCTCGAGTAAGGATCGGGAACTCACGCCCCCGCTCGGCTGTTCTGCAGCTTTGGAAGCGTCACCCGGGGGGTGGACCGCCGCTTTCGCCGCAGAAGGGGCCGAGGATCGCTCGGTGGACGCTGTGCTTCGAAGGGGACCTTCGAACGGGAGCGCTCTGGCCCGATTCGACCGATCTTTTTCTCTCGCGAAGCGGTTTACCCCCATAGAGACGCGCCCGGGCATATAGTGCGCGCTTCGAGGAGCCTCTCGCCCAGGTCTGGCTCCCAATGACCTCGTAGCTCCAGGTGGCTGAAGATGTTCGATTTCATCATCCAGAAGTTCATCGGAACCAAGAACCAGCGGGAGCTGAAGAAGCTCCAGCCCCTCGTGGCCCGGATCGCCGAGCTCGAGCCGAAGATGAAGGCGCTCAAGGACGAGGACTTCCCGCTGCAGACCGCCCGCTGGAAGCAGGAGGTCGCCAACGGGCGCCCCCTGGACGATCTGCTCCCCGAGGCCTTCGCCGCCTGCAGGGAGGGCGCCCTTCGGGTGCTCGGACAGCGGCACTTCGACGTGCAGCTCATCGGCGGCATGGTCCTCCACTCCGGCCGCATCGCCGAGATGCGCACCGGTGAGGGCAAGACCCTCACCTCGACCCTCCCCGCCTATCTGAACGCCCTGGAGGGCCGCGGCGTCCACGTGGTCACGGTGAACGATTACCTCGCCCGCCGTGACTCCGAGTGGATGGGCCGGGTCCATCGCTTCCTGGGCCTGACCGTGGGCTGCGTGCTCCACGGTCTCACCGACGGCCAGCGCCAGGAGGCCTACGGCTCGGACATCACCTACGGGCAGAACAACGAGTTCGGCTTCGACTACCTGCGCGACAACATGAAGTTCCGGATCTCGCAGTACGTGCAGCGGGAGCTGAACTACGCCATCGTCGACGAGGTGGACTCGATCCTCATCGACGAGGCCCGCACCCCGCTGATCATCTCCGGCCCCTCCGACGAGGCCACCGACCTCTACTACAAGGTCGACAAGGTGATCCCCCACCTGATCGCCGACACCGACTACACGGTGGACGAGAAGGCGCGGTCGGCGATGCTCACCGACGAAGGCGTCGAGAAGGTCGAGCGCCGGCTGGGGATCCCCAACCTTTACGACCCCGCCGAGATCGAGACCCTGCACCACGTGGAGCAGGCCCTTCGCGCCCACGCCCTCTACAAGCGGGATCGCGAGTACGTGGTGAAGGACGGCGAGGTGCTGATCGTCGACGAGTTCACCGGCCGCATCATGCCGGGCCGCCGCTGGTCCGACGGCCTCCACCAGGCCATCGAGGCGAAGGAGGGGGTGAAGATCGAGGCGGAGAACCAGACCCTCGCCACCATCTCCTTCCAGAACTACTTCCGCATGTACACGAAGCTGTCGGGGATGACCGGTACCGCCGACACCGAGGCCCCCGAGTTCGCCTCGACCTACAACCTCGACGTCGTGGTGATCCCCACCAACCGGCCCATGATCCGCGACGACCGCGACGACATCGTCTACAAGACCGAGCGCGAGAAGTTCAACGCGCTGGCGGACGAGATCGGCGAGCTCCACGAGA
>Ga0180215_1001363_pt1 | contig 27165 bp, 21 predicted proteins | sample eDN3rd37CBELigBY_FD_128871 | JGI IMG/M metagenome (GOLD analysis project Ga0180215, IMG submission 128871) | Enriched backyard soil microbial communities from Emeryville, California, USA - eDNA 3rd pass 37_C BE-Lig BY (version 2) (version 2) | ecosystem: Environmental > Terrestrial > Soil >...
GGTCCCGCGGCAGATGCTGCTGGTGCTCGACAACTGCGAGCACGTGGTCGACGCGTCCGCCGAGCTGGTGGAGTTGCTGTTGCGACGGTGTCCGGGGGTGCGGATCCTGGCCACCAGCCGCGAACCGTTGGGACTCGGCGGGGAGGCGGTCCTGGCGCTTCCCCCGCTGGCGGTGCCGGATCCGGAGCGGTCGCTCTCGTTGCGGGCGCTGTCCCGCTTCGACGCGGTGAAGTTGTTCGTCGACCGGGCCGCGGCCGCGGTGCCGGGTTTTGCGCTCACGGAGGACAACGCGGCGACGGTGGCGCGGATCTGTCACCGGGTCGACGGGTTGCCGCTGCCGATCGAGCTGGCCGCGGCCCGGTTGCGGGCGCTCTCGCCCGAGCAGATCCTCGACCGATTGACCGACCGCTACGTGCTGCTGACCCGCGGCGGCCGGGGTGTGCCGACGCGGCAGCAGACCCTGCGGTGGTGCATCGACTGGAGCTTCGAATTGTGCACCGCCACCGAACAACTGGTGTGGGGACGGATGTCGGTGTTCGCGGGCAGTTTCGACCTCGATGCCGCCGAGCACGTGTGCGGGGAGGGTCTGACGGTGGGAGAGGTCCTCGACACGCTGACCTCCCTGGTGGACAAGTCGATCCTGATCCGGGAGGAGACGGGGTCGGTGGTGCGTTTCCGGATGCTCGAGACGCTGCGCGACTACGGCGTCGAGAAGCTCGAGCAATCCGGTGAGGCCCCGGCCGTGCGCCGCCGGCACATGGAGTGGTTCGAGGCGATGGCGCGGCAGGCGGAGGCCGAGTGGGTCAGTGCCCGTCAGCTCGACTGGATCGCCCTTCTGAAACAGGAACAACCGAACCTGCGCGAGGCCCTCGAATTCGGCCTCGAAGACGATCCCGCGGCAGGACTGCGCATCGCCGCCGCATTGTTCAGGTTCTGGACCTCCCAGGGCATCTACAGCGAGGCGCGGCGCTGGTACGACCGGTTGCTGGCTCGTTACAGGGGCCCACTCACCCTCGACTGGGTCAAGGCGCTCTACGCCGCAAGCGTGGTGGTGAACATCCAGGGGGACTTCTCCGCCGGGACGGCGCTCGTCGAGCAAGCACGCACGCTCGCCAAGCAGACCACCGACCCCCTGATGCGCGCGTACGTGTCCTTCGCCGACGGCACGCTCGGTCTCCTCAGCGGGGATCTCGAACACGTGTGCACCCAGCTCGAATCCGCCCGCGCAGGATTCGACGCATGCGGCGAGCGGGCGTCCGAGATCTCCGCCCTGGTCGCACTCGCGACGGCCTACGGGCTGTCCGGGATGACCGAGCAGGCGATCGAATGCCACGAGCGGGCCCTCGCGATCACCGGAATGCACGAGGAGAAGATCTACAGAACGTATTCGCTGTTCTCATTCGGAGTGGTTCTGTGGCAGCAGGGTGACGTCGATCGGGCCGTCCCGCTCCTCGAAGAGTCACTGCAGACTTCCCGGCAGGTCCGCAACCCCCACAACGTGGCAGCCTGCCTCGAAGCGCTGGCCTGGATCAGCTTCGACCGGGGCGATGCGCGTCGGGCCGCAGTTCTCATGGGCGCCGCGGACGGGCTGGCGCGGGAGGTCGGCATCTCTCCGATCATTCACTCGACCCTCGTTGTCCACCACGACGAATGTGCCCGCAGGGCCCGGGAGGGACTCGGCGACAGAACCTTCGAGGCGGCCCACCGGGAAGGTGAGCAGCTCGGCTTCGACGCGGCCATCGCCTACGCCCTCCACGAGCGACCGCCGGCCGCCTCCGCGACGAGATCCGACGCGCCGGCGCGACTGACCAAGAGGGAACGCCAGGTCGCAGCCCTCATCGGGGAAGGCCTGACGAACCAGGCCATCGCCAGTCGCCTCGTGATCTCACCTCGTACCGCCCAAGGTCACGTGGAGCACATCCTGGCCAAACTCGGCTTCACCTCCCGGGCGCAGGTCGCGGCCTGGGTCGCGGAGCAGTCGCATGACTAGGGCATCTCTGTAGATACAGGTATGTCTCCAGGTATTTCGGCCGTCGCTTCCGCGCGGCGGTGGGGGCATCGTGTGATTCGCCTCACCAATTCGATCGAAGGCCGACCCGATGCACCACCCACACCGATCGCCGATGACCCGAGCCGTCGACAACCCTGCGGCGATGCCCTGGACAACTGTTCGACTCGACGCCGGGACGGGGGTGTGCGGCGTGCTCGGACAAGGAGCTCCCTTGGTCTTCGTTCCGGGTGGGGGATCGACACCCTTGACGTACCGTCACGCCCTCGAGCGGCTTGCCCGCAGATACCGTGTCTACTCCCCGCTGATACCGGGCTTCGCGGGAGTGGCGGGCCGTCCACTCGATCGACGGACGCTGCGGGACTGCTCTGCCTGGCTCGGCCGGTTCCTGGACGCTGCCGATCTCGGTCCCGTGACTCTCGTCGGGCACTCGTTCGGGGGAGCGATCGCCATCCAGGCCGCCGACGCGGATCCGGATCGCGTAGCACGCCTCGTCCTGGTGAACTCGGTGGGTGGAGGGCCGTGGCCGGAGACCAGGAGCGCCGCGTCCCAGCTCGGTGACAGGAAGTCCCTGCCGCACCGGATGCGTGCCACGACCGTCCTGCCTCGCCACACGATCACCATGTGCAACAGCGTCCGTGATCCCCGGCCGATCCGGCCCAGCGCTCCGATCACCTCGGGCGGGTACCTGGTCGCCGAGCTGAACCGGATCGCCGCACGACCCCTGCCGGTGTCACTGCTGTGGAGCCGCGGCGACCGCTTGGTCACGCGTGCGCGTCTCGAAGCTCTTCGAGATTCCCTGGGTAGGCCACCGGTCTTCACGGTCGCGGGAGGCCACGACTGGCCGATCACCGCACCGGACTATTTCGGGAACGCGATGCGGACCGTCCTCGACTGGCTGCCGACCAGGTCCGAGCAAACCAGGGCCGCCGAGCAAACCAGGGCCGAGCAATGAGTACCGGTCTCGCCGCTCGCCGGGCCTGAGACCACTCGCCCCGGGCGACCTGTCATCCGGGGCGACCTGTCATCCGGAGAGAAGCGGCCGCGCTGCCCGCACCGCCTCGGTGCTCACGAATCGCAGGAACCATCCGGAAGCCCTACGTCGAGCAGCCCATCCGGGACAGCATGCCGGATGAACCGGCCGATTTCGGCGATCGCGCGCCTGGACTCGGGCAGGAGATCGGCTGCCGACTGGAACCCGTGCAGTTGCCGCTCCCAGACTTGCAGCTCGCATTCGTTACCGGCCTCGGCCAGCCGCTCTGCCATCACTTCGGCATCCGGCAGCAACAGTTCGTCCGATCCCACCTGGATCAGCGTGCGGGGCATGTCACGAAGATCGTGGTCCACCGGGCACATCCGGGCCTGCGCGCCCGGGTCCATGGCTTTCCGTGCCTCGATGTTCCGGGCGAGCCTGAAGAGTTCCGCCGCGGCGCTGACCGGCAGGAGCGCGCATCGATCCGCGTTGGGGTGAGCCAGCTTGCGACCCGGATCCAACTCCGTGAGCGGCGACAGTGCCACGACCGCGGCGGGTGCGGGGAGGCCCTCGTCGCGCAGACGCAGCGGCACCATGAACGACAGGTAGCCTCCCGCGGAGTCCCCTGCGATCACGATCTGTTCGGGATGCCAGCCCGCGGCCAGAAGCGCACGGTAACCGTCGACGCTGTCGTCGACCGCGTCGTCGATCGAGTGGGCCGGCAGCATGCGGTAGTCGACCATCAGCACCGGCGCCTGCGCCTCGGCGGAAATTCGCGAGACGAGCCGCCTATGAGTGCGTACTCCGCAGCACAGGAAGGCGCCGCCGTGCAGGTAGAGGACGACACGGCCGGAACCGACGTCGGGGGTTTCGACCCAGAGTCCCTCGCAGTTCGGGAGCTTCGCGGGCCGGCATCGGGTGCCTTCGATCGGCGGCAACAGATTTCCCACGGAGTCGATCAAGTCGGCGGGCCACGGCAATGCGGACGCGCGCGCCCACAGTGACAGCACGGGGCGCAGCGTCATCCGGACCGATCGGGACAGGAGTTGCGCCTGCACGTTGGTCCCCGGGAAATGCCGCCGACGCACGAGTGTCGGCCGGTGGTGGACTCCCGGCGCCTCCTGCGTGCCTCCACCGCCCACATCGTGGGGTTCCAGGGGCCGGCCGGTCGTCGCGGTGGTCGTCATCGGTGCAAGTCCCTTCCGTGTGGTCGCGCGAAGGGTCGGTCCGAAGTGCGTCGGCGAGCGGTGTCGGAGCAGTGGAGAACCCGGATTTCGCGGTGGGTGGCAGCTCATTGGCAGGAGATATGGTCGCGTACGGCCAGAAGTCCCGCACCGGTCGAATGACCCGCGGAAGGTACCTGTTTCTCGCTACGGACTCCCCGGTCGGGGGCCGTGTCCTTTACACCCGTCACGGTCCGGGCGCATCGCGGCGGGGTGGTGATGTCCCTCACGGCAACGACGGGTCGTCGTAGGACTCGGGCACAATGGCGACCATGACGAACCTCCTCGACCTGTCCACCCCCGCGAAGCGATTCCGGCTCGTAGCGATCTGGGAAGCGATCACCTGGCTGGCCCTGCTGATCGCGATGTTCTTCAAGTGGGTGCTCGGACACGAGGAGGCCATCCGGATCCCGGGCACGGTGCACGGGGTCGCCGGATTCATGCTGTTCGTCGTCGTCGCGCTCGCAACCGCGTGGTCGCTCAAGTGGGACCTGAAGACGACCTTCCTCGCGCTGGTCTCGAGTGTCCCGCCGTTCGGCACCGTCGTCTTCGAGCGTTGGGCCGTGCGCACAGGCCGCCTCGGCGAGCTTTCCGATTCCGCGGCGCGCGAAACCGAGCCCGCACTGTCCTGACCGGGCGGCGAGGTACCCCCGAAACGTGACAGACTGGACGGCGTGACTCGACCCGGTTCCCGTCCAGCACGTTCCGCCGCGGCAGCAGCGGCGATCTCCGGCGCGGTGGATCTCGCACCGCTGAAGGAAAGGGCCTCCGCGCCCCCACCCCCGCCCCCGTCCGGCGACGGCGCCGCCCCCGGCGGGCTCGCACCCGTCATCGACGTCACCGAGGCCACGTTCGAGGCCGAGGTGCTGCAGCGTTCCATGCAGGTCCCGGTCATCGTGGATCTGTGGGCGACCTGGTGCCAGCCGTGCAAGCAGCTGTCCCCGGTCCTCGAGAAGCTCGCGCACGAGAGCGGCGGCACCTGGGTCCTCGCGAAGGTGGACGTCGACGCCAACCCGCGCATCGCCCAGGCGTTCGGTGTCCAGTCGGTGCCGACGGTCGTCGCGATCGCCGCCGGCCAGCCGCTCGCCGACTTCCAGGGAGTGCAGCCCGAATCGGCGCTGCGTGAATGGATCGGCGCGATCCAGAACGCCGTCGCCGGAAAGCTGTCGGGTCCGCCGACGGGCGAACCGCAGGAGACCCCGCCCGACCCGCGATTCGTCGCGGCGGAGCAGGCGCTCGACGCCGGCGATCTGGCCGGTGCCGAAGCCGCCTACAACCTGATCCTCAACTCGGAGCCCAACAACACCGAAGCGCTCGCTGCGGTGCGTCAGGTGCGGTTCCTCGCGCGCGCTCAGGAGGTGCCCGCCGACGCGATCGAGCGTGCCGACGCCGCGCCGGCCGACCTGGACGCCCAGCTCGCCGCTGCCGATGCCGAGCTGTTCGCGCAGGACCCGGAGAAGGCGTTCGCCCGTCTGATCGCATTCGTCTCCCGCAGCGCCGGGGACGAGAAGACGGCCGCGCGCACCCGGCTGCTGGAGCTGTTCGAGCTCTTCGATCCCGCCGAGCCGTTCGTCGTCGCCGCGCGACGGAAGCTGGCGTCCGCGCTGTACTGAACCACCGGCACTCAGGCCGACGGCCTGGTCACGGCACTACCGTGACCAGGCCGTTCGCCTGTTGTAACTGCTGTCAGTTGTAGCGGCCGGTGCAGCCCGTCTCACCGCGGAGCACACCGGTGCGGAAGGCGTCGACGCGGGCGAAGCCGCTGGGAATGGTGTTGCCGTTGACGTCGCTCGCGGCGAGACCGTCGCTGAGCAGACCGGACACGGCCTCGTCGAGGTCCCCGGGCGACAACCACACGAGGTCCTCGTCCGGATTGTTCGTCAGGTCGGTGTTCGTCGGGCTCAGTGCGGCGCTGATCGCGCCGGCCAGGCACGCCGTCCGCAGCGCGGTTTGCGGGTCGGTCAACGACGCCCCGGCCTCTCGCTGCACCGCGAGCGCGTATCGCGAGGCGAGCAGCACGTAGGCGTTGTAGTCGCCCCGGACGTCCGCCTCGAACGGACCCGACCCGGATTCGGGAGCAGCCCCGCGTTCGGCGAGGTCCTCCAGATCGACGCCGATCGTGTTCGTCGCCGGGCAGTAGGACACCGGTGCGGTCGCCTTCGCGTCGGGGCAGCCGAGATCGGAACCGGACAGATCCAGCTCGGGCGGCGACGACAATCCGAACACGTAGTCGAACGAGCGCAGGATCTGCTGGACGGACTCGGCGGTGACGGGAAGCTCCCCGTCGTCGCTGCTGTCGAAGAACTGCGGGAGATCGGCGCGGCGGGACTCGATCTCGGCGGCGTCGATGCGGGTGCAGGACCGGGCGCCGTCGGAGAACCCGATCTGCATGGCGGTGACGCGTTCGAACGCCGAACCGTGAACGGCATCGGGATCGTTGGGATCGACGTCGCGGAACAGAACCATCGACGCGAGCACCGAGTTGAGTCCGTCCGACGTGTTGAGCTGGAAGTGCTCCGAATTGCCCTCGGCGACGTGGCGGATGAACGCGCCGGCGAAACAGTCCGCCTGCTGCTCGAACACGATGCCCGGGTCGTCGTCGGAGACGATGCCGGACTTGTACTGGATGGCGTGCCCGTACTCGTGGGCCAGCACCATCACCACCGACATCGGACCGAACGTGTCGATCAGCTCGGGAAGCAGGAACTCCCGGTCCCACCCGATCACGTCGTCGCCGGCGCAGTACGCGGCGTTGATGAAGTCGAAGGTGGATTCGCCGCAGAAGTCGGGTCCGCGCCGTTCGGACGGATCCCACGACAGCAGCGTCGAGACGGGTTCGAACGACCCCTTCGCGATTGACCCGAAGGTGCGCTCCCAGTACGCCTCGATGTCGGTGATCGCGTTGCCCACGAGGGCGTCGACCTCGCCGCCGTTGCCGTTCTCGATGGTGACCGCCGCGTCCGGGACTCCGCTTCGGGGACCGGACGGGCCGGACGACACGGGCAGGCCGGCGACGGTGAACGGGTTGTCGTAGATCGAGACGGCGGTGCCCTCGACCTTGCCCGCGCACCCCGCCAGCAGGGCAGTCGCCAGCGCTCCGAGCGCCAACCGCGCAGCCCAGCCCGTCCTTGTCACGATCGCTCCTGTCGTCGGAGGACCGCGGTCATCGGTGCAGTGCCAGCCAGATCGCACCGTGGGCGGGCAGGGTCACCCGAGCCGATGCCGGGCGTCCGTGCCAGGAGTGCGCCGTCGCCGTCACGGCACCGAGATTTCCGGTCCCGTTGCCGCAGTAGGCGGTCGCATCCGTATTGAGGATTTCCACCCACCGACCCGTTTCGGGTAATCCGACACGATAGTCGGCGTGAGTGCTCCCGGAAAAGTTGTACAGGCACGCGACGATCGAGCCGTCGCTTCCGTACCGGAGGAAACTGAGCACGTTGTTCACCGCATCGTTGGCGTCGATCCACGAGTAGCCGCCGGGGGAGGTGTCCAGCGTCCACAGCGCGGGCTGCTCGCGATAGGTGCGGTTGAGGTCGCCGACCAGTTGCCGGATCCCTCCGTGCAGGGCGCCGGTGTGTTCGTCGTCGAGCTGCCACCAGTCCAGGCCCCGTTCCTCCGACCACTCCGCGACCTGCCCGAATTCCTGTCCCATGAACAGCAACTGCTTACCGGGGTGCGCCCACATGTACGCCAGCAGGGTGCGCAGTCCCGCTGCCTTCGTGAAGTCGTCGCCGGGTAGCCGGGTCCACAGCGTGCCCTTGCCGTGCACGACCTCGTCGTGGCTGATCGGCAGCATGAAGTTCTCGCTCCACGCGTACATCAGCGAGAAGGTGATCTCGTGATGGTGGTAGGTGCGGTGCACGGGATCGCGGGAGACGAAGCCGAGCGTGTCGTGCATCCAGCCCATGTTCCACTTCATGTCGAACCCGAGCCCGCCCACGTTGGTCGGGCGCGTCACCCCGGGCCACGCCGTGGACTCCTCGGCGACGGTGACCACACCCGGATGCAGCTTGTGCACGGTGCCGTTGAGTTCCTGCAGGAACGCGACCGCCTCCAGGTTCTCGCGACCGCCGTGGATATTCGGGGTCCAGCCGCCGTGCGGCCGCGAGTAGTCCAGATACAGCATCGATGCGACCGCGTCGACGCGCAGGCCGTCGATGTGGAACTCCTCGACCCAGTAGAGGGCATTGGCCACCAGGAAGTTGCGGACCTCGCGCCGGCCGTAGTCGAACACGTAGGTGCCCCAGTCGAGCTGCTCGCCGCGCGTGGGGTCGGGATGCTCGTACAGCGGGCTCCCGTCGAACCGGGCGAGTGCCCAGTCGTCCTTCGGGAAATGGGCGGGAACCCAGTCCATGATCACGCCGATCCCGGCCCGGTGCAGCCGATCGACGAACTCGCGGAACTCGTCCGGGGTGCCGAACCGGGAGGTCGGGGCGTAGTACGACGTGACCTGATAACCCCAGGAGCCGCCGAAGGGATGCTCGGCGACGGGCAGCAGTTCGACGTGGGTGAACCCGGTCTCGGTCACGTACTCGGCGAGTTGGTCGGCCAATTCGAGATAGCCCAGCCCCGGCCGCCACGATCCGAGATGCACCTCGTAGACGCTCACCGGTTCCTGCCACGGCTGGGAGCGTGCCCGCGCTTCGAGCCATTCGTCGTCGTGCCAGACGTGCCGCGACGTCGTCACCACCGACGCGGTCGCGGGCGGGACCTCGGCCGCGTAGGCCATCGGATCCGCCTTCTCGCGCACCGAGCCGTCGCGACCGTGCACCCGGAACTTGTACAGGGCGCCGGGGTGGACGTCGGGGACGAACAGTTCCCACACGCCGCTCGACCCGAGCACCCGCATCGGTGCGGTCCGTCCGCCCCACATGTCGAAGTCGCCGGTCACCGTCACCCCGCGCGCCCCGGGCGCCCACACCGCGAACGACGTGCCGGTGACCGTGCCGTCCGGGGTGTCGTACGAGCGGGGGTGCGCGCCGAGGATCTCCCACAGTCGTTCGTGGCGGCCCTCCGCGAACAGGTGCAGATCGAGTTCGCCGAGCGTCGGGAGGAACCGGTAGCCGTCGGCGACGACGACGGTGTGGTCGAACGGGTAGGTCACCACCAGCCGGTAGTCGGCCGGGTCGTGCACCGGAACGAGCGCGCTGAACACGTCGGACCCGACCGGCTCGAGCGGGTGGTCGACGTCGCCGATGCGGACCGCGACCTTCTCCGCGCCGGGACGCAGCGTGCGGATCAGGGTGCCCTCCGCGTGCGGGTGCGCCCCGAGAATCGAATGGGGGTCGTGATGTTCGCCGGCGGCGAGGCGCGCCAGGTCATCGGGCGCCGGCGCGTGCCGGCGGGTCGAGACGGCGGGGGAGTCCGCTCGGTTCGGGGTGGAGCCTTTCTCCGGGGTCACGGCTACCTCCTGTAGGCGAGGGTGGTGCGCGCAGGCACCCCGATCGGGGGCAACACGAGAATGTGTGCGACGGCCCGCCACGGCTCGAGCCGCACGAAATTCGCCTGGCCCCAGTGGTATTCCTCGCCGCTGACCTCGTCGTGGACGGTGAGGTGTTCGTGCCAGTCGCGTCCGATCGCCGGCATGTCCAGCCACAGGGTGCCCTGTTCGGCGGCGTACGGATCGAGGTTGACGACGGTGAGCACCGCGTCTCCCGTCGTCGGATCGAACTTCGAGTAGGCGATCAGCGCGTCGTTGTCGATGTGGTGGAAATGGATGTTGCGCAGCTGCTGCAGCGCCGGATGCGCCCGGCGGATCCGGTTCAGTGCCGCGATCCACGGTTCCAGCGATTCACTGCGGCGGCGTGCCTCCTCGAACCGGCGGGGCCGCAGCTGGTACTTCTCCGAATCCAGGTACTCCTCGCTGCCCGGTCGCAGCGCGACGTGCTCGTACAGCTCGTACCCGGAATACATCCCCCACGTCGGGGCGAGGGTCGCGGCCAGGGCCGCGCGCAGCGCGAACATGCCGGGGCCGCCGCGCTGCAGCGTCTCGTGCAGGATGTCCGGGGTGTTCACGAACAGGTTCGGCCGGGCCTCGTCGGCCTTCGCGGCCAGTTCCTGCCCGAACTCGGTGAGTTCCCACTTGGTTTCCCGCCACGTGAAGTACGTGTAGGACTGGGTGAATCCACGGCGGGCCAGCCCGTACATGCGGGCGGGCCGGGTGAACGCCTCGGACAGGAACAGCACGTCGGGATCGGTGCGCTTGACCTCGGCGATCAGCCATTCCCAGAAGTCCGGGGGCTTGGTGTGCGGGTTGTCGACCCGGAAGATCTTCACCCCGCGGGCGACCCAGTGCCGCACCACGCGCAGCACCTCGGCGTAGATACCGTCGCGGTCGTTGTCGAAGTTGACCGGATAGATGTCCTGGTACTTCTTCGGCGGGTTCTCCGCGTAGGCGATCGTGCCGTCCGGCAGCACCGTGAACCACTCGGGATGCTCCGCCGCCCACGGATGGTCGGGCGCGCACTGCAACGCCAGGTCCAACGCCACTTCGAGACCGAGTTCGGCTGCGCGGGCGACGAACTCGCGGAAGTCCCGATCGGTGCCCAGCTCCGGGTGGATCGCGTCGTGGCCCCCCTCCTCGGATCCGATGGCCCACGGCGAACCCACGTCCCCGGGCCCGGCGACGAGGCTGTTGTTCGGTCCCTTGCGGTTGATCTTGCCGATCGGATGGATCGGGGGCAGATACACCACGTCGAAGCCCATCGCCGCGATCCGCGGCAAATCCGCGGCGGCGGTCGCGAACGTGCCGTGGCGCGGGGTGCCGTCCTCGTTCCAGCCGCCCGTCGAACGCGGGAAGAACTCGTACCAGGAGCCGAACAGGGCGCGCCGGCGGTCCGCCAGCGCGGTGAACGCCCGCCCGCGGGTGACCAGTTCGCGCAGCGGATGCGCGCGCAGGATCTCGGTGATGTCCGCGGCGAAGGCCGGCGCCACCCGTTCCGCGAGCGCCCGCGGGGACCGGAGCGATGCGGCGACGGCGAGCAGTGTGGGCCGGTTGCCGCGCGGCACCGTCTTCGCGGCCTTCTCGAACATCGCGGCGCCGATCTCGAGGTCGTTCGCGAGATCCTCGGCGCCCTGACCGGCGGAGATCTTCGCGTCCACCGCGTGCCGCCAGGTCGACACCGGATCGCTCCACGCCTCCACGCGGTACGTCCACGTCCCCGGGCTGGTCGGGGTGAACGTCGCGTGGAAGGTGTCGGGCATCGCCCCGGGCACCATCGGGATGCGGACGAGCCTGCCCTCGGTCTCCGGATCGGTCCCCGGTCCGCGCACGGCGAGTGTTGCGGCGACCGCATCGTGCCCCTCCCGCCACACCACCGCGGACACCGGCACGACTTCGCCGACGACGGCCTTGACCGGATAGCGTCCACCCGCGATCTGGGGCTGGACGTCGTCGATGGCGAGACGACCTGTCACATGTACTCCGTTTCCGTGTCGGGCCGGTGGGAACCGGACGCGAACCGCGCGGTGGGTTCGCACTCAACCGTAATCGAGGTGCGGATTCACGGCCGATCATGCGGCCGGTTTGCCTGTCCCGCGCGGGAATCCGCGGGGCGCTCACCGGCCCGCCCGGCGGCGGTCCGGCCGCTGGACGGACGTCACAGCCCGTTGCGTCGCGAAACGCCGGAAACTCGGTAGTCTTCGCGGGGTGAAAGCCTTGCGTCGGTTCACCGTACGAGCCCACCTTCCCGAGCGGCTGGCCGCGCTCGAAAGACTGTCCGCCAACCTGCGGTGGTCCTGGCATCCGCCGGCCCAGGACCTGTTCGCAACCGTCGACCCGGCCCTGTGGGAACTCGTGGGGCACGACCCGGTCCGGCTGCTCGGCGAGGTGCCGCCGTCGCGGCTCGACGAACTCGCCGCCGACCCGGACTTCGTGCAGCGGCTCGATGCCGCCGCCGCGGACCTCGACGAGTACCTGGCCCGGCCGCGCTGGTACCAGCAACAGCAGGCCCGCGGCAAGGACATGCCGACGGGGATCGCCTACTTCTCCATGGAATTCGGTGTCAGCGAGGTCCTGCCGAACTACTCCGGCGGCCTCGGCATCCTCGCCGGCGACCACCTCAAGGCGGCCTCCGACCTCGGGCTGCCGCTCGTCGGGATCGGACTGCTGTACCGCTCCGGCTATTTCCGGCAGTCCCTCACCGCCGACGGCTGGCAGAGCGAGCACTACCCGTCCTACGACCCGCAGGGTCTGCCGCTGCGGCTGCTCACCGAATCCGACGGCAGCCCCGCGCTGGTCACCGTCACCGTGCCCGGGAACCGCGAGCTGGCCGCGCGCGTGTGGATCGCACAGATCGGGCGGGTGCCGCTGCTGCTGCTCGACTCCGACATCGCCGCCAACGACGAGGAACTGCGCGGTGTCACCGACCGCCTCTACGGCGGCGACCAGGACCACCGCATCAAGCAGGAGATCCTCGCCGGCATCGGCGGCGTGCGGGCCGTGCGCGCCTACACGCGCATCCACGGGGTGCCCGACCCCGAGGTCTTCCACATGAATGAGGGCCACGCCGGCTTCTCGGGCGCCGAGCGCATCCGCGAACTGGTCACCACCACGGGCCTCGACTTCGACGAAGCACTCTCGGCCGTGCGCGCCGGAACCGTCTTCACCACCCACACCCCGGTCCCCGCCGGCATCGACCGGTTCCCGATCGACCTGGTGCGGCACTACTTCTCCGGGCCGAACGGGGAGAACGAGTCCTCGCTGCTGCCCGGCCTGACCGTCGACCGGATCCTCGCGCTCGGCCGCGAATCCGACCCGCACGTGTTCAACATGGCGCACCTGGGTCTGCGGCTCGGTCAGCGCAGCAACGGCGTCTCCAAGCTGCACGGTCGCGTCAGCCGCGGCATGTTCGACGGGCTGTGGCCCGGCTTCGACGCCGACGAGGTGCCGATCGGATCGGTCACCAACGGCGTGCACGCCCCTACCTGGGCCGCCCGCGAATGGATCGCCCTGGCGAACCGGCTCGCCGGTCCCGACCGGGTCGAGGAGGCCCGCGGGTGGGAACTGCTGCAGACCGTTCCGTCGCAGGAACTGTGGGACACCCGCAACACGCTGCGCGGGCAACTCGTCGCGGAGGTGCGGCGACGGCTGCGCGCGTCCTGGATCGAACGCGGCGCCACCGCCGCCGAACTCGGCTGGGTCGACGAGGTGTTCGACCCGAACGTACTCACCGTGGGCTTCGCGCGGCGCGTACCGACCTACAAGCGGCTCACGCTCATGCTGCGCGACGAGAACCGGCTGCGGTCGCTGCTCCTCGACGAGGACCGGCCCCTGCAGCTCGTCGTCGCCGGCAAGAGCCATCCCGCCGACGACGGCGGCAAGGCACTGATCCAGCAGGTCGTGCGGTTCGCGGACCGGCACGACGTGCGGCACCGCATCGTGTTCCTGCCCGACTACGACATGTCGATGGCGCGCTTCCTCTACTGGGGTTGCGACGTGTGGCTCAACAACCCGCTGCGTCCGCTCGAGGCGTGCGGCACCTCCGGGATGAAGTCCGCGCTCAACGGCGGCCTCAACCTGTCCATCCTCGACGGCTGGTGGGACGAGATGTACAACGGGGGGAACGGCTGGGCCATCCCGACCGCCGACGGGGTCGTCGACGAACAGCGGCGCGACGACCTCGAGGCCAGCGCCCTGTACGAGCTGCTCGAACGGTCCGTGCTGCCGCGGTTCTACGACCGGGACACCGACGGGGTGCCGACCCGCTGGATCGAGATGGTGCGCCACACCCTCGAGAACCTCGGGCCGAAGGTGCTCGCGTCGCGCATGGTCCGCGACTATGCGGTGCAGTACTACGCCCCGGCCGCCGAGGCGGCCCGCGCGGTCGTCGCCGACGGGTACACCGGCGCGAAGGCGCTGGCGGACTACCGGCACCGGATCGAGGCGGCGTGGCCGTCGGTGCGGGTCGCGCAGGTCGACAGCGACGGGCTGCCCGACAGCGCCGAGATCGGCGCGCGGCTGTCGCTCACCGCGCACGTGCACCTCGGCGGGTTGAACCCCGCGGACGTGCTGGTGCAGGTGGTGATCGGCCGGGTGGGTGTCGACGACACCCTCAGCGACATCACGACCACGTCGATGCGGCACAGCGGCACCGACGGTGCCGGCGACGTGTTCGAGGCGGAGGTCGCGCTGCCGCTCGCCGGTGCCGTCGGATACACGGTGCGGGTGCTGCCGCAGCACGAGTTGCTCGCCACGCCCGCCGAACTCGGGCTGGTCGTGCTGCCGTAGGGCGGTGCGGACTGCTCCCGATGTACGAGCGGCCCGGCGCCGGTGGGCGCCGGGCCGCTGTCAGTCCAGCGCCACCCCGAGCTCGGCCGCGAAGGTTTTGATCATGTGCTGGACGCCGATTTCGTTGCGGCCGATGATCATGTGATCGTGCTGGCCCTGCCGCACACCTTCGCCGCACTGCGGCAGCATCGCGAAGTCCTCGTCGCGGACCGCGGCGTGCACCTGGTTGTAGATGTCGTCGTAGACCGCGCGCTGCTCGTCGGTTGTGGCGGGGACCTTGGCCATCCAGCTGTGGCGGACGGTGCAACGGGTGGGGGCGCCCGCGGGCAGCATATCGAGGATCTCCACGCCGACCGGGCTGTTGGCCAGCACGAGATTCGGGTAGATCCAGTAGATCACGCCCATGTTCGTCAACGGATCCCACGAACCGCCGGGATCGGTGTCGAGGGCGGTGATCCAGTTGAACGGGAAGCCCATGCGGTGATGCCGGCCGAAGGCGTCGTGGATGGACGTGTCGGCAACGGTGTTCTGCCCGATCAGGCTCTGCCCGTGGACGAACGGGAAGTGATAGCTCTCGGCGAAGGCTTCCAGCGCACCCTTCCAGTCGACCTCGGACACGAACTCGCGCTCGTCGTGATAGCCGTACGAGGCGTAGTCCAGTTGAGCCAGTTCCGGTCCCATCGGCCCGAGATGTGCGTCGACGTCGATCGAACCGCCCGCGGTGAGCACCGCCCAGACGAATCCGTGCCGTTCCTGGCTGGGTAGCTCGACCAGCCCGTAGTCGCCGCGGTTCATGCCGGCGAATCCGTCCTTGCCCGGAACACCGACGAGTTCGCCGGTGTTCCTGTACGTCCACGCGTGATAGGGGCAGGTGAAGCGGGTGGCGTTGCCCGATCCGCACGCCGGCTGCGCGCCGCGGTGGCGACAATAGTTCAGCAGGACGTGCGTGGTGCCGGCGCGGTCGCGCGTGATCAGCAGCGAATCGCCGAGTACGTTGCGCACGACGTAGTCGTTCGGGTCGGGGATCCGGGCGCTGGGCATGATCGCCAACGGTGTCCGGCGGAGGATCTGCGACTCCTCGACCTCGGTGATCTTCGGATCCCGGTAGTAGTGGAGTGGCACCCGCAGCGGTGCTTCGGCCATGTCGGTGGTGCCGTCGAGAACCAATCGCAGCGCTCGGCGGGTCAGTTCGTCGCTCAGCCCGGGCGTGCCGGACTCGGTGCGTGGCGTCATCAGTTGACCATACATATCTTCGTATGTGTATGGTCTGGTTTCGGTGGGAACTTTCGGATGCCGCTGGATTCCGCCGGCCGCTAGGGTCTGATCCGGAACCAGGGCGACCGGAAGGAGTTCGATGCGCACGCACGGCTGGTCGGGAACCGCCCCGGCCGACGACGCCGAGGCAGTCGAACGGATCCTGGCTGCGGCCCGCGCCGCGATCGACCGCACCGGCGGCGACTTCACGATGGCCGAGATCGCCCGGGATGTGGGGGTGACGCGTCAGACCGTCTACCGCTACTTCGCCAACGCCGACGCACTGCTCGCTGCCACCGCCCTCACGGAGACCGGCCGGTTCCTCGACATCCTTGCCGGCCACCTCGAGCGGATCACCGACCCCGCCCAGGCCGTCGTCGAGGGCATCGCATACACCCTCGAATCGCTACCGCAGGACCGCTACCTGGGGTTGTTGCTGACCCCGGGCAGGATCGGAACCGTTTCCGCGAGCGTCACCTCCGACACGGCGCTGGCCTTCGGCCGCGCGATGCTCGAGCGCATGGCGGTGGACTGGGACAGTGCCGGTCTCGCCGGCGATCGGCTCGACGAACTCGTCGAACACATGCTCCGCACGGTGCAGTCCTTCGTCGTCGACCCGGGCCGGCCGCCCCGCACCGGAACCGCACTGCGTGAATACCTCACCACCTGGGTTGCGCCCGCCGTCGCCGGAATCGGGCGACGGCGGTGAGCGAACCACCCGGAACGGTCAGCCCCGGAGGCGCGTGAGGGCCTTGCGCACGATCTCCGGATCGGTGGTCTCCCAGAACGAGGGCAGCGACGCCCGCAGGTACCCGCCGTAGCGGGCCGTCGCGAGCCGCGGATCGAGGACTGCGACGACCCCGCGGTCGCTGGTGCTGCGCAGCAGCCGGCCGACGCCCTGGGCGAGCAGCAGCGCCGCGTGGTTCGCGGCGACCGCGAGAAACCCGTTGCCGCCGCGGGATTCGACGGCACGCTGCCGTGCCACGAGCAGCGGGTCGTCGGGCCGCGGGAACGGGATGCGGTCGATGATCACCAGCGACAGGGACGGTCCCGGCACGTCCACGCCCTGCCACAGCGACAGCGTGCCGAACAGTGACGTCTCCTCGTCGGCCGCGAACTGTTCGACGAGGGCGCCGGTCGCGTCGTCGCCCTGGCACAGCACCGGGGTGCCGAGCCGCTCCCGCACCGCCTCGGTGGCGGCCTTCGCCGCGCGCATCGACGAGAACAACCCGAGGGTGCGGCCACCGGCCGCGGTGATCAGCTCGGTGATCTCGTCGAGGTAGGCGGGGGAGAGGCCGTCGCGTCCCGGGGTCGGCAGATGCTTGGCGATGTACATGATGCCGGCCTTGGCGTGGTCGAACGGCGACCCGACGTCCAGGGCGTTCCACTTCAGGTCGCCGTCGTCGGACGGGGGTTCGAGGCCGGAGGCCGCGCCGGTGTCGCTGCGCGTCGGCGCCTGCGGCGGCAGTCCCCAGTTCACGGCCAGGCCGTCGAACGAGCCGCCGACCGTCAACGTCGCCGAGGTGAGCACGACCGTCGACTCACCGAACAACCGGGACCGCAGCAGCCCGCCGACGGACAGCGGAGCCATCCGCACCGTGCGGCGCACCGCACCGCGGAACTCGTCGGCGGCCAGCCACACCACGTCCTGCCGTTTCGCCGGGTCCGGTTCGTCGAACGCGGTGAGCACGCGCACCGCGCCGTCGTGCACCTCGTCGACGTCGGCGACCGCCTGGGTGCGTGCCGCGGCGGCCTCGGCGTCCATGCCCGGTTTGGCCGGACCGACGGCCGTGCGCAGCGACCACGCGGCGTCCCGGACCGCCGCGAGGGCGGCGGCGGCCCCGTCCGGCAACACGTCCCACCGGCCGGGCGGAAGTTCCTCGAGCAGCATCTCCCAGTTCTCGGCGGCACTCTCGAGCTTGTCGACGTCCTCGTCCTCGGCGAGCTTGGTGCAGCGGCGCGCGGCCGCGGAGATCGTGCCGCCGGACAGTTCCGCGGTCGCGACCCCGGTCACCCGGTCGACGAGTTCGTGCGCCTCGTCGATGATCACCGCATCGTGCTCGGGCAGGATCGCGATGCCGGTGATCGCGTCGATCGCGAGCAGCGCGTGGTTGGTGACGACGATGTCGACCTGGGAGGCCTCGGCGCGCGCGATCTCCGCGAAGCAGTCCTCGCCGACGGGACATCGTGCCTTGCCGAGACATTCGCGGGCGGTGACGCTGACCTGCCGCCACGCCTGATCGGACACGCCGGGGGTCAGGTCGTCGCGGTCACCGGTCTCGGTGCTCGACGACCACTCGGTGACGCGCCGCACCTCCCGGCCGATCCGTGAGAGCGCGAATGCGTCGAACAGCTGCTCACCGACCGGCGGCTCCTCGGCCAGTCCGGTGTGGATCTTGTTGAGGCACAGGTAGTTTCCGCGACCCTTGAGGATCGCGAAGCGCGGGCGCCGCCCGAGCGACTCGTGCAGGGCGTCGGCCAGGCGCGGCAGGTCGCGGTCCACCAGCTGCCGCTGCAGCGCGATCGTCGCCGTCGAGACGATCACCGTGCGCCCGGTGCGCACGGCATAGCGGATGCTCGGCACCAGGTAGGCCAGCGACTTACCGGTACCGGTGCCGGCCTGCACGGCCAGGTGCTCCCCGGTGTCGAGGCAGTGCGCGACCGCCGACGCCATCGTCAGCTGGTTGCGCCGCTCCGTGCCCCCCAACGCGTGTACCGCGGTCCGGAGGAGTTCGGGGACGTCGGGGAGTTCGGGCACCGGGTCAGGGTATCGGTCCCCACCGTCAGGTTCGTGCGCCGACCTGACCGACCAGTTCCACGCCCGCCGCGCGCAGCCGCTCCAACGCCGCCTCGACCGTCACATCGGACACACCCGCGGTGTAGCGCAACAGGACGCGGGTGGCGAAACCGGCTTCGACGGCGTCGAGTGCGGTCGCGCGCACACAGTGATCGGTGGCGATGCCCACCACATCGACCGCGGCGACCCCGCGCTCGCGCAACCAGTCGGCGAGCGACTCGCCGACCTCACCGGTGCCCTCGAACCCCGAATAGGCGGCCTCGAACGCACCCTTGGAGAACACCGCCTCGACCCGCTCGAGGTCCAGGTTCGGGTGGAACTCGGCGCCCGCCGTCCCGACCCGGCAGTGCGGCGGCCACGAATCGACGAAATCGGGTTCCTCGGAGAAATGGCCGCCCGGATCGATGTGATGGTCGCGGGTCGCCACCACGTGGGCGTAGAGGCCGGAGTTCTCGGCAACGTAGTTGCTGATGTCCGCCGCCACGGCGGCACCGCCCGCGACCGCGAGCGCACCACCCTCGCAGAAGTCGTTCTGTACGTCGACGATGAGCAGAGCGCGTGTCATCGTCCTCACCCCTGACCGACGAAACGGGTGGGAACTGCCGGGTCGCCCTCGGACAACATCAGGCCCTCCCACGGCAGGCTCACCAAGCCGGCCGCCAGGAACGCCCGGCTCTCTTCCAGGGTAGGAAGCCCTTCGGCCAGTTCGCCACCGCGCACCAGCGGCACCATCAGCTCCCGCGCGGTGCCCTCACCGGCCGGTGCCGGCAGGTGCGCCGAGTAGATCACTTCCTCGGTGAGGGTGCCCGTCGGCCGCGCGAACCGCACCGCGCGCTTGGCGCCACCCCGCGACTGCTTGTGCGCGCTGCGCTTCTCGACCGGGATGCCGTCGACCTCGACCAGCTTGTAGACCATGCCCGCGGTCGGGGCGCCGGAACCGGTCACCACCGACGTCCCGACGCCGTACACGTCGCACGGTTCGGCGCGCAGTCCCGCGATCGCGTACTCGTCGAGGTCGCCGGACATGACGATCTTCGTGGCGGTCGCACCCAGCGAATCGAGCTGCTCGCGGACCTGCCGCGCCAGCACACCGAGATCACCGGAGTCGATGCGGACCCCGCCGAGCTGCGGACCGGCGATCTCGACCGCGGTACGCACCGCCGCCGTGATGTCGTAGGTGTCCACCAGCAGCGTGGTGTCGACGCCGAGCGATTCGATCTGGCTGCGGAACGCGGACTCCTCGTTGCGCCCGGCCGTGGTCGTGTGCAGCAGCGTGAACGCGTGCGCCGCGGTGCCCGCGGCCGGAATCCCGTACCGCCGTGCCGCTTCCAGGTTCGACGTCGAGTCGAACCCGGCCAGGTACGCGGCGCGCGCCGCGGCGACCGCGGACTCCTCGTGGGTGCGGCGCGAACCCATCTCGATCATGGTGCGTCCGTCCGCGGCGCTGACCATGCGGGCCGCCGCCGACGCGATCGCGCTGTCGTGATTGAGGATCGACAGCGCCAAGGTCTCGAGGAGCACGCACTCGGCGAACGAGCCGCGCACCGACAGAATCGGCGACCCGGGGAAGTAGAAGTCACCCTCCGCGTAGCCGTCGATGTCGCCGGAGAAGCGGTAGGCGCGCAGCCACTCGACCGTCGACGGCGACAGGAACCGGGAGACGACGTCCAGCTCGGCGTCACCGAACCGGAACGAAGCGAGCGCGTCGAGCAGCCGGCCCGTCCCCGCGACGACGCCGTAGCGACGGCCCGCGGGCAGTCGCCGCGCGAACACCTCGAACGCGCACGGCCGATGCGCGGTACCGTCCGCGAGCGCCGCCTCGAGCATCGTCAGCTCGTACATGTCGGTGAACAGCGCGGTGCTCACGGGGCCAGTGGTGTTCGAGTAGATACGGTCTGCAGCCACCCGATCACCTTAGATTGCGGATGCCGAGGCGGGTTTTTCGCCGCGCGGGAACGCCGTACCCTGGAAACATGGCGCCGTGTTCCACGACAAACCCGTTCGACGTCCAGGTGATGGCGGCAGGTCAGGCGATGCCGGCGGAAGCCGAGATCGTCGAGGAAATCGAGGCGGTAGATCGGCCCTGGGTCACCGTGGTCTGGGACGATCCGGTCAACCTGATGCACTACGTCACGTTCATCTTCCAGAAGCTCTTCGGGTACAGCAAAGCCAAGGCCACCGAGCTGATGCTCAAAGTGCACAACGAGGGCAAAGCGGTCGTCTCCAGTGGGTCGCGTGACAAGATGGAGCACGATGTCCAGCGCCTGCACGCGGCGGGCCTGTGGGCCACCATGCAGCGCGACGAATGAGCACCGACAGGAGGAGCCGGCCGACGTGCGTCAGTGGAGCAGGAAGAACTCGCTCAGCGGAGTGAAACTGCGGTCCGAGATGGACGCGCACGAAGCGACGGTCCTGCGATCCCTGGTCGCCTCGGTGCTCGGCATGCTCGAGGAACGCGCCGCGCAGACCCCGCAGGACGATCTCGCCGTGATCACCGGGTTGCGCACCGGCAACTCCACTCCGCCCGACGTGCCCGCCCTCGCGCGGCTGCTGCCGGACTTCCACCGTCCCGACGCCGACAGCACCAAGCATCCCGACGACGAGGCCGCCGACCTCAACGGTGCCCTGCGCAGCCTCCACGAACCGGACATCATCGACGCGAAACTCGCCGCCGGTGCGGTGATCCTGCGGACCGTCCCCGAATCCGGGGGCAAGGTCGTGCTCAACCCCGAGCAGGCCGAAGCCTGGCTGTACGGGCTCAACGACGTGCGCCTCGCGCTCGGCACCACCCTCGGCATCGACGCCGACACCCCCGACACCCTCGACGAGGACGATCCCCGCGCGCCGCACCTCGACGTCTACCACTGGCTGACCTGGATGCAGGACTCGCTGGTGCAGGCGTTGCTGCCGTGAGTCCGACGCTGTCGCCGGGCCCCACCGATTCCCTCGCCGACATCGCGGGCCTGCGCGTCGGACACCACCACCTCCTCGACGACACCGTCACGGTGGCCGCACCCGGCGTGCCCGGTTCCGGCGCCGCCACCGGGTGCACCGTCGTTCTCGCCGACCGGGCCGCGATCGGGGCCGTCGATGTCCGCGGCGGCGGACCCGGCACCCGCGAAACCGACCTCCTCGACCCCAGCCATTCCGTGCAGCGCGTCGACGCGGTGCTGCTCACAGGAGGCAGCGCCTACGGGCTTGCCGCCGCGGACGGGGTGATGCGGTGGCTCGAGGAACACGGTCGCGGCATCGTGATGGGCGTCGACGGCGAATCACCGCTCGTGGTGCCGATCGTCCCGGGAGCCGTCATCTTCGACCTGCCGGTGGGGGACTGGTCGACCCGTCCCACCGCGGACAGCGGATACGCCGCGACCGCGGGCGCGCACGCAGCGTCGAGCGTCCCGCGCGGCTGCGTCGGCGCCGGCGTCGGTGCACGCGCGGGAAGCCTCAAGGGCGGGGTCGGAACCGCGAGCGTCCGCATCGGCGACGGCGCCGCCGCCGGGGCGACCGTCGCGGCACTGGTGGTCGCGAACCCCGTCGGGTCCGTCGTCGACCCCGAGACCGGCCTGCCCTGGGGACTGGGACCCGCCCGGGCGGCGGCGCTCGGACTGACCGCACCGACCGCCGCCGACATCGAGACCGGCCGCACGCTCGGGGCCAAGGGCACCGTCCTGAACACCACGATCGGGGTCGTCGCCACCGACGCGCCGCTGAGCACGGCCGCGTGCCGCCGGGTCGCGGTCGCCGGGCACGACGGCCTGGCCCGCGCGATCCGTCCCGCCCACTCACCACTGGACGGGGACACCCTGTTCGCCCTGTCCACCGGCACCGCCGAACTCCCCGCGCCCGGACTGCTGCCCGACGCGTTCGCGACCGAACTGCCGGTGCTCGCCGCGGTGTGCGAGGCCGCGGCCGAGGTGGTGCAACGGGCGATCGTCGACGCGCTGCTCAGCGCCACCGGGCTCGCCGGCATCCCCGCCTATCGTGACGTGTACGGCACCGCATTCGACGCGCGGTAGAACGTCGCGCTACGGCGCGCGGCGGCCGCGCACAGCACAATGGACGCATGACCGAACCGACCGGAACCGGCGCCGTGACCCGGCCGATGTGGCAACGTGCCGCCCTGTGGATCGGCGGCTTCGTCGGCCTGCTCTACGGAATCGAAGGCGTCGACTCGGTGACCTCCACGGACCTGGACGCGGCCGGGATCGCACCGCGCTCCATCGACGGCCTGTCGGGAGTGCTGTTCGCGCCGCTGCTGCACGACGGCTGGGCGCACCTCTCGGCGAACACCGTCCCGCTGCTCGTCCTCGGATTCCTCGTGCTGCTGTCGGGGATCGCCCGGGGCCTCGCCGCGACCGCGATCATCTGGGTCGTCGGCGGAGTGGGAACCTGGCTGTTCGCCGGTCCCGGCTACATCCACATCGGTGCGTCGATACTGGTGTTCGGCTGGCTGACCTACCTGATCGTCCGCGGCTGGTTCACCCGGCACACCGGACAGATCGTCATCGGTGTCGTCGTCCTGCTCGTCTACGGCAGCATGCTGTGGGGAGTGCTGCCCAGCGACCCCCGCGTGTCCTGGCAGGGTCACCTGTTCGGGGCGATCGGCGGTGTCCTCGCCGCGTGGATCCTCTCCGCCGACGCCCGCCGAGCCCGCCGGGCACAGATCCCGCCCGGCACGCTGCCGCGCTGAGAACCGGACGATCCTCCGGATCGGAGACGTAGACGATCCGTTCACCGCCTCGACCTCCACGTCACATTGTTCGTGTAACTGTGAGTTGCCGGGTCGTAATCGGGCTCTGCTTCAACGAGGACGTGCGACGTGGCAGCATGACCTTTATGCGCATGACCGTTCTGGGCTGCTCGGGCAGTGTCGCCGGGCCCGATTCTCCGGCGTCGGGCTACCTGCTTACCGCCCCGGACACCCCGCCGCTCGTGATCGACTTCGGTCCCGGCGTCCTCGGCGCACTCCAGCGGCATGCCGATCCCGGCGAGGTCTCCATCCTGCTCTCGCACCTGCACGCCGACCACTGTCTCGACATCCCCGGTCTGCTCGTGTGGCGTCGCTATTCCCCGAACCGACCCGAAGGCCGCGTCTCGCTGTACGGGCCCAGCGACGCCGCACACCGGCTGGGCGTCGCCTCCGCCGAATGCGCCGGCGAGGTCGACGACGTGTCGGACACCCTCGACGTCCACGCCCTCACCGACGGCGGCGACTTCCGCTTCGGGGCACTGTCCGTTTGCTCCCGTCGCGTCAACCATCCGCCCGAGGCATACGGGTTCCGCATCACCAGCGACTCCGGCCGCACCTTCGTGTACACCGGCGACACCGGCATGTGCGACGAGGTCGTCGACCTCGCGCGCGGCGCCGACGTGCTGCTCGCCGAGGCGTCGTGGACCCACGACCCCGCGGCACGACCGGAGAACATGCACCTGTCCGGCACCGAAGCGGGCCAGGTCGCCGCGCGGGCCGGGGTCGGGGAGCTGCTGCTCACCCACATTCCGCCGTGGACGTCGCGCGAGGACGTCATCGCCGAAGCGAAAGCGGAGTACTCGGGCCCGGTGCACGCCGTCTCCGCCGGGGACGTCTACCGCATCTGACCGATCGCCTACGCTCGTCGGGTGACCACACGAGAAGACGGCAGGGCGGACGATCAGCTCCGCGACATCCGGATCACCCGAGGATTCACCAATCACCCCGCGGGCTCGGTGCTCGTCGAATTCGGGCAGACCCGCGTCATGTGCACGGCCAGCGTCGAGGAAGGCGTGCCGCGCTGGCGCAAGGGATCGGGCCTGGGCTGGCTCACCGCGGAATACGCGATGCTGCCGGCTGCCACCCACACCCGCAGCGGTCGCGAATCGGTGAAGGGCAAGATCGGCGGACGCACCCAGGAGATCAGCCGACTCGTCGGCCGCTCGTTGCGCGCCTGCATCGACCTGGCGGCGATCGGGGAGAACACCATCGCGCTCGACTGCGATGTCCTGCAGGCCGACGGCGGCACCCGCACCGCCGCGATCACCGGTGCCTACGTCGCGCTGTGCGACGCGGTGACCTGGCTGCGCGCCGCGGGCCGCCTCACCGATCCGCAGCCCATCTCGTGCCAGATCGCGGCGGTCAGCGTCGGCGTCGTCGACGGCCGTATCCGCCTCGACCTGCCGTACGAGGAGGATTCGCGCGCGGAGGTCGACATGAACGTCATCGCCACCGACACCGGCACCCTCGTCGAGATCCAGGGCACCGGTGAAGGCGCGACCTTCGCGCGCTCGACGCTCGACGGGCTGCTCGACTCGGCGCTCGCCGGCATCGAGGAACTGTGCCGCATCCAGCGTGAGGTGCTCGAGCAGCCGTACCCGGGGGTGCTTCCCGAGCCGGAGATCGTCGAGCCCGTGAAGAAGAAGTTCGGGGCCTGACATGACGGTGAAGGTGCTCGTCGCGAGCCGGAACGCGAAGAAGCTGCGGGAACTGCAGCGCGTCCTGGATCGCGCCGGGATCCACGGCATCGAGCTGGTCGGCCTCGACGAGGTTCCGCCCTTCCCGGAGGCCCCGGAGACCGGTGCGACCTTCGAGGAGAACGCCGCGGCGAAGGCCCGCGACGGTGCGCTCGCCACCGGCCTGCCGTGCGTCGCCGACGACTCCGGGCTCGAGGTCGACGCCCTCAACGGCATGCCGGGGGTGCTGTCGGCGCGCTGGTCCGGCGCGCACGGCAACGACGAGGCGAACACCGCGCTCGTGCTCGCCCAGCTCGCGGACGTTCCCGACGAACGGCGCGGCGCCGCCTTCGTGTCGGCGTGCGCGCTGGCGGTTCCCGCCGGGAACGACGCGGCGGTCACCGTGGTGCGCGGCGAATGGCGCGGCACGATCGAACGCGCGCCGCGCGGCACCAACGGCTTCGGATACGACCCGGTGTTCCGGCCGGAAGGTGAGGAACGCACCTCCGCCGAGCTCAGCGCGGAGGAGAAGGACGCGGCGTCGCATCGCGGGCGCGCCCTCGCGCTGCTGGTGCCGGCGCTCGAGGCGCTGACCAGGGGCTGAGCCCGGGACCGAACACGGCCGCTCCCTGCCCGAATGTGCGGGCGGGGAGCGGCTTCCGGTTCGTCAGGCCTGCGCCAGGGCGGTGGGATGCGCTGGGGTGTCGATGCCCGGGATGCCGCGGCCGCGCAGCGACGCGCCCGCCGTCTCGGCCACGAAGCACAGCGCGACCAGGCCGACCGCACACGCACCCATCATGTAGAAGGCCGGAACGAGATCGTTCCCGGTCCGCTCGACCAGCCACTCGTTGATCGCGGGGGCGGTCCCGCCGAACAGCGACGTCGCGACGTTGTAGGAGATCGCGAATCCGGCGAACCGCACGTGCGTGGGGAACATCGCGGGGAACGTCGCCGAAATGGTCGACAACTGCAGGACGTACAGCAGGCCGAGGGTGGTGAACGCCACGATCGCCCAGCCGAAGTTCACCGTCATCAGCATGTACATCGGGATGGCGAGAACCAGCAGGCCACCCATCGACACCGCCCACAGCGGTTTGCGGCCGATCCGGTCCGACAGCGCGCCCGAGAACGGGATCACCGCCATCATCGCGAGCTGCCCGATCACCACCAGGACCAGCGACGCCGTGCTCGTCAGCCCGATCCGGTTCTCCAGATAGGTCGGCATGTAGCTCAGCAGCGTGTAGTTGCACACGTTCAGGGCGATGACCAGACCCATGAGCTTGACGACCGGTCGCCAGTACTTGGCGATGAGGTCCTTGAACTCGGCGCCGACGCTGCTCTCCTCCTGGTGCGCCTCCTCGAGTTCGAGGAACACCGGGGTCTCGTCGAGCTTGGACCGCAGATACAGCCCGACCAGTGCGAGCGGACCCGCGACGAAGAACGGCAGCCGCCAGCCCCACGTCGCCATGAACGCGTCCGTCGAGAGAAGGTCGATCATCAGGACGAGGAGCGCGCCGGCCGAGAAGCCGCCCAGTGTGCCGAATTCGAGGAAGCTGCCGTAGAAGCCGCGCTTGCGGTCGGGGGAGTACTCGGCCATGAACGTCGCCGCGCCGCCGTACTCGCCGCCCGTCGAGAAGCCCTGGATCATGCGGAGCAGGACGAGCAGCAGCGGCGACCAGAACCCGATCGACTCGTACGAGGGCACCGCGCCGAGCAGCACCGTCGCACTACCCATCAGCAAGATGGTGAGGGCGAGGATCTGCCGCCGGCCCAGCCGGTCTCCGAGCGGTCCCCACACGAAGCCGCCGAGCGGTCGCATGAGGAACGAGACGGCGAAGACGCCCAGCGTGAGCAGGGTGGCGGACTCGAGGTCTCCGGGGAAGAACGAATCGGCGATGTAGGTGGCGGTGTAGGCGTAGACGCCGTAGTCGAACCACTCGGTGAAATTGCCCATCGCGGACGCGCCGATGGCGCGCCGCACCTGGCCTGGTGACTCGCGACGAGGCTGGAGCGCTTGGTCTGCCGGACCGGTCTTCACGAATGTTCCCCTCGGTGAAATCTGATATTTCGGGCAAGTACCCGAGGGGGAGGGATGTGAAACCCCCGGTGTGCCTTTGTGGCGGTCGGAGCCGCTGTGCTGTCTACGTAGATGCGAGACACGATGTCTACGTAGAGGTGAGACACGAGTCTAGGCCGCGGGACGCAGTTGTCCTTGGTAACGCTTGCCGGCATCGAGGTGCAGATGCCCGAGGA
>Ga0180215_1001365_pt1 | contig 27132 bp, 24 predicted proteins | sample eDN3rd37CBELigBY_FD_128871 | JGI IMG/M metagenome (GOLD analysis project Ga0180215, IMG submission 128871) | Enriched backyard soil microbial communities from Emeryville, California, USA - eDNA 3rd pass 37_C BE-Lig BY (version 2) (version 2) | ecosystem: Environmental > Terrestrial > Soil >...
CTGCTGCAATGTTCTTTGGACTTGTGATGAACTTCAGCTTTTTCTTAGCTGGTACGGTATCTCATAACCCAACTGATATCTTCTTTGGAGCCATCATCTTATTTGCGGGATATAACGCAGCTCATTACGGTTTAGACCGCTGGGTGGTTCCGTTCCTTCGCAAAACATTCAACAAAAAGGCTGAGGGGAATGTAAAAGCAGTAGCTTAACCTATATTGGACAAAATCAATCCTGTAGAGAATTCTCTCTACAGGTTTTTTATTTTGTTATGTTCTGGCATCATCGGTTTCCAAACTGAAGTCTCGACCTTTCCGTGATTTTTATTTTTGCAGCATTTCATCTTTTGTAGAAAAGGACTGGCTTAAAAAAGAGGCTTGGGATAAAAGAGAGGTAACAGATTGAAAGAATTGGCCCCGATTCCTCTAACAATCATTTTATTGCCCTAATCAAACTATTATTTTTTTATAATATTGTTTTCATAGATATAACTTAATATGGTTAAATATACAAATGAAAGCGTTTAAACAGAAAAATATGAAAATTTAAATTGACTGAATTATAAAATTCTATTAATATTCTAATATATCTAATTTAATTATCTGATATACAATACAAATTAAAAGAGAAGTAGGTTGATCGTTATGTCACAGATGTTAGCTTTAGTTATTTTAACGCTTATTTTATTTATCGGAGACCTGGTCGCGGTTCGAACAAAAGCCTGGGTGCCTTCTATTTTTGTATGTGCTGTGTTGTTTTTAGTAGGATACTGGACCTTCTTCCCGAAAGATATTGTATCGTTAGCAGGTGTACCGCCGGTTGTAGCGACGATGATGATGTACTTATTAATCACCAATATGGGGACGTTGCTTTCCCTTAAAGAATTGAAAAATCAATGGAAGACAATCGTGATTGCTCTTTCTGGAATCTTAGGGATTATCGCGATTTTGCTAACCGTCGGAACACTCCTATTTGGTTTTGAAACGATGATTGTAGCTGTTCCACCGTTAGTTGGCGGTGTTGTTTCTTCATTAATCATGTCAGAGGCAGCAAATGCAGCAGGACTAACCACTTTGTCGGTATTGGCGATTGTCATCTATGTGATGCAAGGATTTGCCGGATACCCAATTACATCCATTGTTTTAAAAAAAGAAGGAAAACGCTTGTTAACTCTTTATCGTAACGGACAACTTGAAAAGATCGAGGATAAGCAGAGCGTCAAAGAAGAGATCGCAGCTACCGTGGAAGTTGGTTCTAGCAGATGGAAAATGCCTGAAAAATACAATACGGAGTTTTTTAAGTTTTTCAAGCTCGCCCTTGTTTCCTATCTTGCGTACCTTGTGTCGACAGTATTAGCACCTGTTGTCAGTGTCAGTCCTTTTATCCTTTGTTTATTATTTGGGGTGATTGCTTCTAGTGTTGGTTTCCTTGAGAGACAAATTTTGCAAAAAGCAAATGGATTCGGATTTGCCCTTTTAGCGTTAATGCTGTTTATCTTTGATGGTTTGAACAAAGCAACACCAAGTATGATGGTAGAAATTTTATATCCACTTTTCGGGAGCATCGTGATTGGGATTATTGGCATGTACATCTTCTCCTTCATCGCCGGAAAATTGTTAAATGTGAGCAAGAATATGGCGTTCGCTGTTTCATTAACGGCGTTATATGGTTTCCCAGCGGACTATATCATCACCAACGAGGTGATCAAGTCATTGACAGATGATGAGAAAGAAAGAGACGTTTTAACCAGCCATATGTTACCGCCAATGCTTGTAGGTGGATTCATCACCGTAACGATTGTATCGGTTGTATTAGCAGGGATTTTCGTTGGCTTCTTGTAATCAGAATATAATCATCATGGATTTTAATTAAACAGAATTGAATCCCATTTTAGAGGCTGAAATAGTATCAGAGATAAAAGGTCCGAGTGGAAAAAGGAACCCATTAATAGTACAAATCGGACTTATGCGAGGGGTTAGTTAATCCCTCGCATCAGCTTTTATACAAGGACTCAGGAGTAGGTGGAGGATTTCTGCTACAAAAGATATGACACAGGAGGGGACTACTATAATGAAGGAAATAAAAGAACGAATTGAGCAACATATTGAAGAAGTAAGCAAATATACGGCAACACCTGGAAATGGAACTACGCGTTTATCTTACAGTCAAGAGGATTTACAGGCCCGAAATTACATTAAGCAACAAATGGAGGCATCTGGTCTGATTGTTCGTGAAGATGGTTTGGGAAACATCTTTGGAAAGTTGGAAGGTACAATGGAAGGAGCACCAAGTGTGTTGATTGGATCTCACTTTGACTCGGTTCCAAACGGTGGATCCTATGATGGACCTGCAGGAGTGGTCGCTGCACTTGAAGTTGCACAGCTTTTTCATCAAAACAACCTGAAACCGAAATACCCACTTGAAGTGGTGGCACTAGTTGAGGAAGAAGGCGCACGGTTTGGCGGCGGGCTCATGGGTTCAAGGGGAATGACAGGGTTGCTCAGTGACGAGGAGTTTAAGAGTTTAACAGATAAAGATGGGACGTCAACGGTAGAAGCGATGAAGAAAATTGGCTTAGATTCATCACTCCCGAAAAGAAGAGATACAAAAACAATGAAGGCCTTTCTTGAATTGCATATTGAGCAAGGTCCGATTTTAGAAGAAAAAAACATTTCAATCGGCGTCGTGGAAGCCATTGTGGGCTTAACTCAGTATGAAGTGACGGTGACAGGTAAGGCGGGGCATGCGGGTACAACTCCAATGGACCGTCGTACAGATGCCTTAGTTGCTGCTGCGAAAGTGATTAGCCAATTGCCAGAGCTCGCGTTCGAGGAAGGCAACGGAACGGTCATCACGACAGGGCGCTTGAATGTATTTCCAAACGGAGCAAATGTAATCCCAGATAAAGTTGTGTTTACAGTAGATATTCGTTCTGGAAAGGAAGCGCATGTACAGAATGTGATTCGGAACATGCAAGAACTAATAGAATCCTACAATTATAAGGGAATAGAAATCGTAGCAGAGCAGCGATTATATATGCAACCAAAAGAGTTAAATCAAGGCATTATCTCGCTTTTAAAAGACAGTAGCAAAGAGCTAAATATCCCGTATTGTTCAATCGATAGTGGAGCCGGACATGATGCGATGGTCTTTTCTGATGTTACAAATGTGGGGATGTTGTTTATCCCAAGTAAAGCAGGTCTAAGCCATTGTCCGGAAGAATGGTCGGATAGCAGTCATATTGCTCTAGCAGTTGAAATTTTCTATGAGACAGCAAAGAAGTTAACGGAGGTTGAATCAGAATGATCCATCTAAAAGTAAAAGAAGCTATCAATCAATATAGTGAAGAACTAACAGCTTTACGAAGACAACTACATAGTGAACCTGAGCTTTCTTGGCAGGAAGAAAACACAACAAAGTTTGTTTGTGCGTATCTAGAGAATCTTGGTATACCGTATCGCCGGACAGAGCCAACTGGGGTGATTGCTGAGATTAAGGGAGGCAAGCCTGGCAAAACGGTGGCACTTCGCGGGGATATGGATGCCTTATCGGTTCAGCAACTTAACAAAGATTTGCCATATGCGTCAAAAGAGGAAGGCAAAATGCATGCATGTGGCCATGATGCACATACTGCGATGCTATTGATTGCCGCAAAGGCCTTGAACGAGGTGAAAGAAGAGTTGCCTGGGAATGTCCGATTGATCTTTCAACCGGCTGAAGAAGTGGCGGAAGGTGCAAAGGCACTTGTTGAACAAGGGGCAGTAGAAGGAGTCGACAATGTGTTTGGGATTCATATTTGGTCGCAAATGCCTACCCATAAGGTAAGTTGTAGCCCTGGACCTTCTTTCGCTTCAGCGGATTTGTTTACGGTAACCTTTACAGGCAGGGGCGGTCACGGGGCGATGCCACAAGATTGCATTGACGCAGCGATTGTTGCCTCGGCGTTTGTGATGAACGTCCAGCCGGTGATTTCAAGAACCATTGACCCGCAGCAACCAGCAGTGTTAACGGTAGGAAAAATGACGGTTGGTACTCGTTTCAATGTGATTGCGGAAAATGCAGTGATTGAAGGAACGGTTCGTTGCTTTGATCCAAGTACGCGCGACCATATTGAAACACAGCTAACGCATTATGCTGACCAAGTGGCAGCTTTATATGGAGCAACGGCGAAAGTTGAGTACACTCACGGGACACAGGCAGTCATCAATGATGAGTACAGTGCGAACCTTGTTCAAAAAGTCGCAGCCGAAGCCTTCGGAGAAGAAGTCGTCTATCATGAAAAACCAACAATGGGTGGCGAAGACTTTAGCTTCTATCTTGATGAAGTCCCTGGGAGCTTTGCGCTTGTTGGTTGCGGAAACCCAGAAAAAGATACAAAATGGGCACATCACCATGGCCGCTTTAATATTGACGAAGACGCCCTTGCCACAGGAGCGGAATTGTATGCCCAGTACGCTTGGGCTTTTCTGAACGAATAGATAAAAGGAAAGAAAAAGAAGTTGATGGGAGTTCCGATAGAATCGCTCGTGAAAGAAGGGTAGAAGAGAGATGGAGTTGGGGTGATTGTGGTGAGCTCCTTAGAAAATGGAAGGATGCATATCACCTATCCAGAGCGATGTCGATTATCGGTGAAAACATCATAGAAGAACCACCAAACCCTTGTATACCAATCATATAATTTGAATGCTTATTAAGAAATAGGAGGATGGGCTACATCCATTCCCGTTTCTTTTTTTTGTTTTTTTAAAGAAATTCATAAAGGGTAAGATGTAAGAATAGTTCTGTTTCCTTAATCAAAAACTTTACATAACCCTCTTTTAGGGTGAATATCCTTATGCACTGTTTATCATATGCTGGTTCCAATGCCTGTTTTAGGAAAGGGTGTGTTTACATGGATTTTTTCAACAGCCAGGAAACTCTTACCACGATTGAGTGGGTACTCAGAGCTCTTGTAGCTTATTTCTTTTTGGTCGTTGTTGCAAGAGTGTTGGGACAGCGTGCGATCTCCCAGTTAAGGCTGCTTGATTTTGTCATGGCATTAGTGATTGGAAACATCATTGCCCACCCTCTGTCAGACGAACAACTTGCATTGAAAGGGTCAGTCGTGACAACAACAGTATTGGTTGCTTTATATCTCTCTAGTCTATTTCTGATACTAAAATGGCCATGGGTTAGAAAGCTTGTTAATTCTCAACCAATTACGATTATTCAAGATGGAGAAATTATCTATATAGGATTAAAAAAAGCCAGAATATCGATTGATGTTTTATTAGAAGAATTGCGAAAAGAGAAAGTTACAGGAATAGAAAAAGTTGCATTGGCTTATTGGGAACCAGAAGGAAAAGTTTCATTTTTTCTAGACCCCAAGTATGAACCTATTACACCTGCAACCTTTAAGATGGAAACCGACCGCTTTGAATTGCCAAGGACAATCATAAAGGAAGGGAAATTTATTTTTAATGAGTTGAATCAAACTCAAAGGAATGAAGCGTGGGTTGTACATATTTTAGAAAATGCATATCAAACGGAGGTTCATAACGTTCTGCTTGCCACTCTTGATAAGAAAGACAATTTAAAGGTTTTTATATATAAGTAAGCTCTCGAGGAAATCCTATTTAATAATCCTATCTTGCACTCGTTTTATAAAACTTGATAAAAGGTTATAAAAACCACTATAAAGGTCTTCTTGGCTCTACATCAGCCAAAAAATCGCACGCGATAAGCTAAGAATAACGATCCTCTGAAACTGCTTTTTTACCAATGCTTCCTGCCCCCGCGAACAGCGCGAGGCACTGAATCAAACATTATCCTGTTTTCGGGGTGCAACGCAGCTCACTGTGGTTTAGACCGCAGGGTGGTTCCGTTTCTTCGCAAAACATTCAAAAAAAAATCAGAAGCTAACGTAAAACTAGTAGCTAACCTATATAAAAAGAAGATCAATCCTGTAGGGAATCCTCACTAAAAAAATTTTTATTTCTATTAAAATAGGTGGAACTAAGGGTCCTTGTACCAAGTGAAAAAACGGTCTATACAAACATAGTATAATTAATGAAATTCTTTGGCACATGGTGCCTGTCCCTATGTCCCACCCCTTAGTAGCAAATGCCGGAGTTAAAGTTATGGACAAGAGCGGGGGCACATTAATATACATCTAAAAAAAGTTGTCGATATCAGAAAGTTTGATAAGGTAATTGCGGAATCGATATTGTAATTAAATGAATATCTGTGAAGCCCATTGGGACAGGTACACACCGTCTCAGTTTAATTAAATTGTGGGACAAGGTACCTATCCCTTTTAAAAATCTAACAATAAATTAGAAAGATCCTGTACTCTGTTGTGTCTAAATTTATAATGAAAATAATCTTGTCTTGTAGGTTTTATTTTCAATAGCCCTGCGGACCGTAGTAGTAAGATGTGATGATGAATATTTCCTTTTGACATCCCTATCAGCAGAACAAGGTCAGTGAAAGTTTTACTTTCGTCTCTCATAGTACTAAGAATTTGCAACCGTTTTTCTTCTGCTAGTGCTTTGGTGATGAACAAGGTTTCATCTTTGATACTCATTAAACAAGGAAAGGTAAGAACCACTTTATGATTGAAGACATCGATTAAAGATAAAGGGCGAAAATGCCAGGTAGGGGCAAGAACAATCTCATTAGCCTGCAAATCCTCTATATCGAAACCTTTTGTTAATTTTTCAATTTCACGAAAGGGGTTGTCATTTAGAGCCGTTTTATCAATATTTTTTATGTGATCAGTTAACACCGTCGTGATCATTTCCTCGATATCGATAAAATATTCCTCATACCACCTTAATAACAATGAAAGATGTTTATTCCTCCTAGCCTCTAAATTAGTGGGCATTCCTTTTTTTTCGCTCACATATGGTGCCAATAATTCGTACATATCCCCTAGTGGTAGTTGAGAGAGCCATGAATGATAGCCTCTAAAGTTGTTTTGTGGACAATGTTCAATTAAATGAACCGATAAATCTTCAAATTGCAAATCCTCTAATTCCGAGATTTCCTTATCTAATTCCTCAGATATTTTATTTTTCGTGGTGGTATACCAATCCTTTGAAATAGCCAAGTATTTAAGATGTGTTTGCCTTTTATATAGCGAAAAGCTAAGAAGTACCTCGTAAACAATGGAATCTAAGACTTTTATCGTCATATCCTGTCTCCCTTATATTTGATATTTTTAGTTTAACATATATTGACTTATTTTTATAGTTCAATTATCATTGAACCAATGAAAGGGGAGGATATATATGGAAATCTATCAAACTGAGGAATTAGTAGATATTGTATATGGGCAAACGGCAGAGCGTGAGTTAAAACTTGATATCATAAAACCGGTTGCTTCAGAGGAAACTTTTCCTGCTATCATTTATGTACACGGTGGAGGTTGGATGTCGGGTGATAAAAGAAAAGTAGGCGGCGAATGGAATGCCTCTTTCGCTAAATATGGGTTTGTATGTATTAATATTAATTTTCGGTTGAGTGGAGAGGCAATTTTTCCTGCCCCATTACTAGATGTGAAGGAAGCAATACGGTGGGTTAAATCAAATGCCAGAGACTATAATATAGACGAAAGTAAAATTGGAATTTGGGGCCATTCCTCAGGAGGACATTTAGCGACTTTAGCTGCATTAAGCGCAGATCATCCTGAGTTTTCATCTAAAGAACAGCTTATATCTGAAAAAGTTAATGCGGTTGTTACATTGGCTGGTCCAGTAGATTTATTACAAATGGGAGATTGGCACAATAACCCTAATTCTCCTGAATCAAAATTTCTTGGTGGAAGTGTGCAAGAACAAAGTAGTAAAGCGAAATTAGCAAACCCAGTTCATTATGTTAATGAGGACGCACCACCTGTATTAATTATTCAAGGTGATGTTGATGAAATCTGTCCTGTTCAACAAAGCCAACTACTACATAAAGAATTGTCAAATTCATCATATCTTGAGATTAAAGGTGCGGATCACGACTTTGTTGGTGGAGTGTTAACCTTCGATGAATTATTAAGTTTAGTAAGGTCGTTTTTCACTAGAAATCTTAAAACAGGACTCTTAGTTAAGCATGAACTCGCAAACCATCGCAAAGAAGTTAAGAAGGTTATGAATTGGTTCAAAGAAAATAGCAAATGAACTAGTAAAATGGCGTGTTCCAATTGACACGTCATTTTTATTGGCAATGTAAAGTTTTCGACTCACCCCGTACCCAAATTTGGAGCAATCATCCTGTTTGCGGGTTACAACGCTGAACATTATGGATTAGACCGTAGGGTGGTGCCGTTCCTTCGCAAAACATTTACCAAAAAGGCTGAAGGGAACGTAAGAGCAGCAGCCTAACCTAAATAATTATAGAAAAATCCTGTAGAGAATCCTCTCTACAGGATTTTTTTATGGGCTGGGACAAGGGGGAGGTAGAGCTTCTCGTTTCTTTTGGTCTTTGAGACAAGGGACCTGTCCCTATGTCCTTATTCTATTTGTGTTTCAAAGTTTGCGGTGGTTCTTCCATCCATCCATTTTTAATCATGATCTTCGCACCCTCGTGGGCGTATTCAAAGATATCTTTCATGAAGATCGAAAGTTTAGCTGGTAAATCATTTCTTAAGCTAAAGGCAGTGCCAACAGAGTTTCCACCCATTGAAAACCCACAAAACAGACTCACGCAATACATCATGATTTTATCAGAAAAAGGCGCAAGCTTAGAGTCGGTAATATTCCCCCCAGCGGTGTTCGGAACGTGGATATTATTTTTCAACATCACATCCCCCATTTCCTTAACAATTGATTTTGCCAACTCTCCGCCTTTGTTGAAATATTTACTCACTTCTTTTTTCTCCGCACATTGAGCAAACCCCAAAATCATCTTCATGCCTACAACATTGGATTCAATCGCATGATAGATATTGGCAAGTTCTACGGTGGTTAAAGGCCTTTTCTCGCTAAAGGGATTTAAGCCACTTAAATACTTTTGGTCTTTGACGAACTCTACCTCTTTATCGATTGATACATAAGGAGACCTTGGCATTAACCCTTTGTCAAGCAAGTAGGTTGTACAGCGATGGTAGTACTTTTGGGTAATCATGGTAAGCTCTCTCATCATCATCACAATATCATCTCGATAGCTCACCGTAATATGTAAAGTGTGCATGGCCATACTGATTTCCTTTATCATCCGGATCATCATAATGTCGAATCCATTGTCGTATAATTTAGGAACCTCAATATTTACGTCGTTGGAAGTGAATCCGACTGGAATCGGAACACTTTCAATTTTAAAGATGTTGACGATCTTTTCCGTGTAAGGATGGATTTCCTCATATAATTCTTTCATGATTTCTTTCGCTTTATGGTCGTCTGCTTTTTCAATAAAATACTCTAGCATCCGCAATACCATCGTCTTTTGTTGGTATGTCATCCATAATGCCCCAATTTCAGATGATGTAATATTCGGAGTTTCAGGCATATGTTTTCCCCCACTTTTAAGAATGAATTTCGTCGTCGTTCGATAATAAATCGGTATTAGTATGAACATCAGCCAATGATTCATTCAAAAAAATGTAAGGCATGTGTTAGTGGAATTACCAGTTGGAAAAGGTTTTGAGCAGGGGATAGGGGTTATTGGCTAAAGAATATTTTCTTCTATTCATTTAAAGTAATATAATGGAATTAAAATGAAAAGAAACTTACAGGAGGTTAGTAATATGGCAACTACACAAGGAATTTTAGAGTGGACGCTTATTTCTGAATGCCCAGTTCCAAATGACGTTCATGATTTGCTGGTAGGAGGAGAAGAAGCAGTTGCTGCTTACAAGACTATTCGGGATAGTGCTATTTTTACGAATAAGCGGCTAATCGTGAGAGATGCACAAGGGTTCACAGGGAAAAAGGTTGAAATCTATTCGCTTCCATATTCATCGATCAACATGTGGTCAACAGAGAATGCTGGAAGTTTTCTGGATGTGAATGCAGAAGTTGAGTTGTGGACAAGAGCGGGGCATATTAAAATTCACTTAAAAAAAGGCGTTGATATCCGAAAGTTTGATAAGTTAATTGCAGAAGCATTATTGTAACGTTTTGTAGTCAGTAGGACATATTCCTAATCTGAAAATCATTAGGACAAGGAATCTCCTTGACCCCGAGGTGTAGATATAAGACTGGCAGTGCATAGTGTCCGTCAGTCTGCATATACCAATATTTTTGCCATAGCAAAAAGGGAAAGGACCATTTGGGTTCTTTCCCTTTTTCATATAAAGCTGTTTTCCCTCAAAGATTGCTCAGAGTCCTAGAAGAAAAGGCATTCTCCAAGTTCTAATAAATTTTTTGTGAAACACTCGTTATGAATCCTTAGATTGAGTTCAAATAAATAATGTGAGGTGAAATCATTTCCAAAGTTTTATTTTTAAAAGTAGTAAAAGATAATGAAAAAAAAGGAGTTCAACATGAAAAAAACGTTTGTTTCTAATGTATTAGAGATATTAGAAGACAAAATCCAACTAATTAAGACATCTAAAGGTGCTATTTACCTCGTAGGACCGATTAGACTTCCTGTGAATTTATTTGGAGAAACGGTTGTTTTTCAGTGGTATTGCTGGCTGAATTGTGATGAGGTAACAGAAAATTATGAAAGGATTATTGATAAATTATCTTCAGTAAACTTGGCAGAGCTACAACAATCCAGTGTCCTAGTGTTTGGGGATTTTGAATATCACGATGATGCAATCATTCGATTCCACTCTATTTGTCATACAGGGGATATATTTGGAAGCAAGAGATGTGATTGTGGTTTTCAGTTAAAGCAATCAATGAAGATGATTACTGAACACGGGACTGGTGCGTTATTTTACTTAGCCAGCCATGAAGGTAGAGGGATCGGCTTGTTCAGTAAGGCAATGGCATATATTTTACAAGAAAACGGTTTTGATACAGTTGAGGCAAATGAAGCACTCGGCTTTGTCGATGATTCTAGAAATTATGGGGATGCCATTCTTGTTCTGAAAGCATTACGGAAGAAACCAGTCACGCTCATCACAAACAATCCGAAAAAACTTCGAGCCTTAAAAGACGCTGGTTTAGAGGTATCAGGAAGAGAACCTTTATGGGGAGATATATCCGAATATAACGAGAAATATTTGCAAACAAAAGTAAACAAGTCTGGACATTTGGAGGAAGAGGGGACTTGTTGTAATGACTAACCATGATTTTTATCATTAATTAACTCCTTTAAATATTAAACCAACCCTAAGCTATTTGTAGGAGCGTGAGTTCTTCTTCCGCATCTCTGAAAATACTGTCATTTTTTTAAAAAGATTGATCAATTGAAATTGATTAAAAATTCGATGAGTGATAAAATAATATTAACTTTAATGAATCGGAGGTGGGGTAGATGTTGAATCAAGCTGTTTTAGTGCGCGGATTTTGGAATGAATTCCTTTATTTTTGCCGTGCAAAATTTGCTGTTGCAGTTGTTAACGGGACACGTATGTCCTTTTTTAACAACTCAATAGCAAGCTAAAACGGTGAAAAACATCTCTTACCCCACATGTATAGGCGGTTAAAAGGAGGGCGTTTTCATGCTCTCCTTTTTTGCGTGAAAAAATTGAATGGTAATTTCAGGACGATGTCCGATTACTTTCTCGATTAAAACTTGGTCATGGGAAGATCTGTCTTTCCATGGCCTTTTTGTATTTATTTTTAGGAGGAATCATGATGATTGTATGTAGTGTTGATAAAATTGCGAAGATGTATGGAGGAAACTCTGTGTTTGAAGATATTTCTTTTGAAATAAAGGAAAAAGAACGAGTTGGGTTAGTTGGTCGAAATGGGAGTGGAAAAACAACGTTAATTCGGTTGGTAGCAGGTGAAGAAATGCCAGATTCCGGTCAAATCCACTGGAAAAAAGGAACAGCCATAGGCTATCTTTCACAAATTCCAGATTATGAGGATAGCACTACCACCAAGGCTGTTTTAACATCAGCGTTCTCTCCTTTACTAAATATTGAAGAGAAAATGAAAAAGTTAGAAACTGAGATGGGGATGGAGGACAACGCGGCAAAATTAGAAAAGCTCATCGCTGAATATGGAGACTTACAAGATCAGTTCACGATAAATGGCGGGTATGAAATTGAATCCAATATTGAGAGAATTGTCCATGGCTTAAACATTCAGCCATTACTTTGGCAGTCATTCTCTCGTTTAAGTGGAGGAGAAAAAACAAAAGTGGGTTTGGCGTTAATGCTCCTGAAACAACCAGACTTGTTGTTATTGGATGAACCCACGAACCATTTAGATTTAATGGCTGTAGAATGGCTGGGAAATTTTCTAAAAGAGTATAGCGGAACCGTGCTGGTCATTTCCCACGATCGCTTTTTTCTTGATGAAGTTGTGAACAAGGTTGTTGATTTAGAAGATGGAGAAATTACGACTTACCATACTAATTTTACAGGGTTTGTCAAAGAAAAAGAGGAACGGCTGTTAAGAGAATTTCAAGCGTTTGAGGAACAGCAAAAGAAAATAAAGAAGATGAAGGAAACCATTAAAAAGCTAAGAGAGTGGGCAAACAGGGCCAATCCACCAAATGCTGGCCTTCATAGACGGGCACGTAACATGGAAAGAGCGTTGGAAAGAATGGAAAAGCTCCAGCGGCCGGTGCTAAATCGGAAGAAAATGAACCTGGAAATGGATGCCTCGGATCGAAGCGGCAAGGATGTGATTGTGCTTAAAGATGTCTCGAAACGATTCGATGATAAACAGTTATTTGAGCATGTAAATATGCATGTCACCTATCAAGAGCGAGCTGCAATTATAGGTGAAAATGGAACAGGGAAATCAACGCTGCTCAAAATGATCCTACAACAACTTGAACCTGATATTGGAGAGGTACGGCTTGGGAGCAATGTTAAAATTGGGTACCTTTCGCAAAATATTTTCTCTACGATTAAAGACGAAACCGTGATTGAGGCGTTTCGAGAAGAAGTGAATGTAACAGAAGGAGAAGCGAGACAAATTTTAGCCAGATTTATGTTTTATGGCTACCACGTTTTTCAAAAGGTTTCTCAGCTCAGTGGCGGCGAGAGGATGCGGTTACGCTTAGCGCAATTGATGCATCAGGACATAAATTTGCTTATTTTAGATGAACCAACGAACCATTTGGATATTGATTCAAGAGAAGTGTTGGAAGAAGCACTCGAGGATTTTCAAGGGAGCCTACTAGCGGTCTCGCATGACCGGTATTTTCTGAACAAACTATTTGGCAAAATTTATTGGATTGAAGCAAAGAAGCTTCATTGCTTTGAGGGTGATTACACGTGGGCGAAGGAAAAAATGGCTGAAGGAAGAGAGAAAGCTGTGCAAGTTAGTGTAGAGAAAAAGCAGGAAACGCGTTCAGTGCAGAAGAAAGTGACAAAGCAAAAGTGTGAGGACAATGAAAACTTAGAAGAGGGTTTAGTCTTATTGGAGGAAAAAATCTTTGAGCTAGATAAAAGGTTGTTAGAAGTCGAGGATTTAGAGGTCATGCAACAGTTATATAAAGAAAAAGAAAACCTAGAGCAGAGATGGGAAGAACTTTGCGATCGGTTAGAGGCATGAAAGGGAGAGAGAATAAAAAATGAAAAATAATTCTATTATTCAATTGTGGGAAGAGTATCGAAAAATGGAGCCAAATACCCCAACAGATTATGTGGCATGGGCATTTGGAAATACAAAAGAAATGGCGGATGATCTAGCACAATTAGTGGTAGAGGGCACGAAGACCGCTACAGCGTCAAATTATCTTTTATATGAATTGGAAAATGAGGCATTACCCTATGTGGGGATGTACAATATCATCCTGGATGGAAATGGAGAAGCCGTTGCCATCGCAGTTACAACCTCAGTAGAAGTTGTTCCTTTCGATGAGGTCACAGAAGAACACGCCTATTTAGAAGGAGAAGGGGACCGTACATTAATGTACTGGGTGACGTTCATGAAGACTTTTTTTCGAATGAATTGGAAGGTGTGAATAGAGAGTTTCATCACAAAATACCTGTTGTGTGTGAGAGGTTTGAGGTGGTGTATATAGCTAAGTGATGGCAGTAGAAGTTAGAAAGGCGGTCTCAAATGACCGTCTTTTCTTTTTCGTTACATACAGAGTATTATGACGGGAAGGGGGGAACGAGGTATTAAGTTAGATGGGGATTTCGACCAACGAAAGGTGTAAAACCATACAGTAGAGTGCCTTCTCATAGATCTTTCCCTTTCACAAGTACATAATTGTTAAAGGGAATTATGTATAGATGGAGAATAGGTTAGGGTGCAAGGGAAAATTTTGGTGCAGCAAACGTACTATGAATCTATGTTTCTATCCAAAGTTCCTGTTGAAACCTATTAGACAAGGTGTGATTTTAAAGTTTATTGAGACAGCTTTCCTTCTTTTAGGTGTTCAGTTAAGAATTAATTACAATACGAAAATGAATGAGGAGGGAACCATGAAATATCAATCTTATATTAATGTAACGAATGACTTCGTAAAAGGGATTGGAGAATATTTGCAAAAGAATCAGATTCCACTTGATGAAGTGGTAGAGGTTTTTGCTGGTGATGGAAAATTAGGGTTACAGTTGGGGTTAAGGAAAAATGATAATGTTTCAGATTTACTATTATTCGCGAATAATGATTATAAAGACGATGTCAATGAAAATTGGACAAGGGAACCTGAAGGGGTCGTAGCTGAATCAGCATATGAGACAGTAATTCGTTTCAGTGCTAAAAAAAATCGAATACGAGTACTCCTCATGGGGGCCCCACCGCCAGCTAATTCTTATTATTGTCCTTCTTATGATGTACTTAAAGCACTACATTATTGTTTCGACGGAGAAATATTGTATATTGGTGAAATAAATAGTTTCTATTTTGCTTCTCCTAAATTCTTTAAGCATGTGGAAGTAGTAGAGGAGGATTCATTTAATAATTTGGTAGTAAAAAATTACGATAATTCTACGGGTTATTTTACAAGTCAATGGTTTGAAAAACCAGTAGAGGTGCAACCACACTTACTAAAATTCAAACCATGTATGGATAAGACATGTGATTGTCTGGATCCTTCGAAAATCTCAAAAGATGTATTATCTTATACTGAAAGTATGGTTAAGTAAATATTATGGTTGAATATCAATCTATTGGGGTAGAAAAAAGACTACAGCCAAACTCGATAAAGCTCGAGGTTTGGCTGTAGTCTTTTTTTGCTCAATAAAAGTGCGATATACACAGTACACAACGTTTGAAAAATGTTCATTTGTGGATATGAATCAATATGTTTCAATGGATTTACCCTTAGAAAGGAAACACCACTAGGAAGCAGGAATGAGAAAGGTGTGGCATGGTTATTCGATTGAAGTCCTGAATGGGTAAAAGTCCAGTTTAAACTAATTTAGTCTTTAGAAATAGACACAGACTCCTTTTTTCCTTTCCACAACGAACGACTTCCACACAGTTCGAAAGCAGTGTGTTGACTAAATTATATAGATATAATACAAATATTTTTCGAACAGAAAAATATTTTTCGTTTTTTGAAAATTCTATTGAAATTAGGAATAGTTCTTAATATAGTATACGTAGAACTTAGTATGTTCACTAAATAAACAAAGGGGGATATTCAAAATGAGTGAGTCAATGGAGAAAATCTATGGTTTTTGTGATTGGATCATGAAACTTGCCTATCTTAATGTCTTATGGGTCATTTTTTCTTTATTGGGTATCGTTGTTTTTGGGGTGGCTCCAGCAACCGTTTCTGTATTTGTTCTTATTAGGAAATGGTTACAAAAAGAATCGGTACCAATCTTCAAAACCTTTTATGATACCTACAAAACAGAACTCCTTCGGTCCAACAAACTATTTTTACTATTAGTCTTACCTGCTGTTGTCGTATATCTAGATTTTAAACTTCTTCTTGTTAGCAGTCCATTGGCTCAGACAATCCTTTTCTTGCCATTGTTACTCGTTTCTATTTCCATGTTGATAACACTATTGTATATATTTCCAGTTTATGTTCATTATCAGTTAAAGACCTTTGAATATATTAAGCAAGCCTTCATCATTGCCTTACTGAACATTCACCATACAGTCCTTTTCCTACTTGCTATCGTTCTTCTATCAATCATGTTTACGTTGTTTCCTGGTGTATTCGTGTTTTTAGGGATCCCTATTATTGCAACATTGCTTATGTGGGGAGCTACGAAAAGTTTTCATCGTGTTGAACGTAAACGGGAAACACTTGTCAATAATATCTAAATTGAAAGCGATTACCATATTCAGAAAAATTATATAATTCAGTATTGACACTTAATCTACTAATAAACTACAATACTTTTAAAGGTTGACCGGTTAATTGGTTGACCAATTGAAAACCAGATGTTTACTTCAAGCTTTTTACACTCGCAATGCTAGCCGTTTATTTTTGAGGCACTTAGGGGGGATTAGTTAAAAAAGATGAAGATTCAGTGGTGCCAATAGAAAAAATTTAAAGGGAGGTTTTACCGAATGAAAACAAAGACAAAACGCATCTTTTCGTTGTTCTTGATTGTACTTCTAAGTTTTTCTTTAGTGGCTTGTAGTAGTGAAAGTAGTGGTGGTAGTTCTGGAGATAGCGGTGGGAAAACTGAAATTCGTTTTGCTTGGTGGGGGAGTGCCGAGCGGGATAAGGTCTACAATCAAATCCTTGATTTGTATGAAGAGCAGAATCCAAATGTGAAAATTATCAGAGAACCATCAAGTTGGAATGATTATTGGACGAAACTTTCAACTCAGGCAGCTGGTGGGAATTTACCGGATGTATTTGGACTCCACCTTCTCCTATATGGAAACGAATACTTTACGAAAGATGTGCTAGAGCCACTTGACCAGTATGTGGACAACGGAACAATCAGTCTTGAGGGTTGGGACCAATCGGTCATAGATGCCGGAACCTATAATGATCAATTTTATGCGTTAGCCAAGGGCGTTACATTAGAGTCCCTTATCTACAATAAAACGAAACTTGAAGGTTTGGGCATTGAACCACCGAAAAACGGGATGACTTACGACGAATTTAAGGATTATGCATTAGAGATTCGAGCAAAGCTTCCTGAAGATGAGTATGTCATAAGTGGTGACCCTACTTCCATTGAACATGGTGTGGAAATGTGGGCAAGACAAAAGGGAGGCTCGTTCCTCACAGAAGATGGGAAAGACTTAGGATTTTCAAAAGAAGATTTGACTGAATATTGGACCTACTGGGATAACTTCAGGCAAGAAGGGGTGATCCCCCCAGGGCAAATTAGTACAGAACAAGCGAACGTAACCGATGAAAGTACTTTATTTGCAACTGGCAAGGCCGTTTTCATTGAGCGTCCAACTAACCAAGCAAAAGTGTTTGCTAAGTATGTAGGCGGAGATGAATTAGGAATCTTGCGTTATCCAACTATGGGAGACGGAGAATTTAAAAGCGGAGAACAGTTGCAAGTACCGGCCGCTGTAATGAGCAAAGTATCAAAGAATAAAGAGGAAGCAGCAAAATTAATTAACTGGTTTGTAAACGACTTGGAAGCTACAAAGATTTATAAAGCTGAAAATGGGTTACCTGGTACAGAGCCTGTCCGTGAAAATTTAAAGTCTGAACTTGCTCCGCTAGATGTTGAAGCTATTAGTATTCTCGAGACAGTTGGGGAAGAGATTCCTCCAACGACCATTCGCCCGAGCGGTTCTGTTGAAGTTTTATCCATTTACAAGCGATACGCTGAGAGTATTGCTTTTGAAAAGATGTCCATTGAAGAAGCAGTAGATGCATTTTTTGAAGAGGCGAAAAAAGCTCTAAAATAATCCGGTGAAGGGGGATTTAGGTAAGTGTCCCCCTTCTAAATGAATGCTTAATAGAATACTAGCAAAAAAATAACACACGAGGTGGTGAGGAAAGTTGCTATTAAAATTTTGGGATAAAAATAAGATTGCTTTGCTTTTTCTAACCCCTTGGCTAATCGGGATAACTGCTCTTGGTATTGTTCCAATGATGGCCTCTCTCTATCTCTCTTTTACTGAATACGATATGTTCAAAGCACCAACATGGGTTGGCTTGGAAAACTATAAAGAATTGTTTATCGCAGACGACCGATTTACTCAATCAATGAAAGTTACCTTTCAATACGTATTTATCGGTGTACCACTTCAATTAATTATGGCGTTTTGCCTAGCCTTATTTTTAAATACAGGGGTTAAAGGGATTTCGGGTTTTAGAGCCATCTATTATGTTCCCTCCTTATTAGGGCCAAGTTTGGCGATAGCGATATTATGGCGTCAAATCTTTGGAATGGATGGAATCGTAAACAAGTTTCTAGCTTTATTCGGAATCACTCCAAATAGTTGGATTTCTGATCCAGAAACGACGCTCTATACGCTAATCATCTTATTAGTATGGCAGTTTGGTTCTCCGATGGTTATTTTCCTAGCCGGGTTAAAACAAATACCAAAGGATTTATACGAAGCCGCTTCAATTGATGGGGCGGGACCATTTACAAGGCTTTTTAAAATTACGATTCCAATGCTAAGTCCAATTATCTTCTTTAACCTTGTGATGCAGTTAATTGGGGCTTTCCAAGCATTTACTCCAGCTTATATCATTGGCGGTCAGACAGGTGGGCCACTTGATTCAACCTTATTCTATACGCTTTACCTCTATATTAAAGCCTTTACTGAATTCCAAATGGGGTATGCTTCTGCGATGGCTTGGATCTTGCTTATCATTATTGCAACCTTTACAGGGATATTATTTGCGGTATCAAAAAAATGGGTGCATTACGAAAGTTAGGGGGTGAAGGAACATGCAAAGGACAGTTCAGTATGAACCAGCTGAAAAGAAAATACTTGTATCGACGAAGGAAAAAAAGCCGTTTCGATATAAATCGACCGTTAAATTTATCTTGTTAGTTTTAGGCGCATTGGTCATGGTCTATCCTTTACTTTGGATGCTGAGCAGTTCGTTTAAACCAAATACGATTATCTTTAGAGAACTAGGCCTCTACCCAAGCGAATGGACTTTAGAAAATTATACGAACGGTTGGCAAGGAACTTCTGGTTTTACCTTTACCACGTTCTTTAAAAACTCATTTATAGTAGTTGGTTTGAGCATTGTGGGTGTTGTTTTTTCATCCTCACTGGCAGCATACGCCTTCGCTCGTCTAAAATTCTCGTTTCAAAAAGTGTTATTTGCCATTATGTTCGGTTCAATCATGTTACCTCATCATGTGGTGTTGATTCCTCAATACATATTCTTTAATAACTTGGGTTGGGTCGACACGTTTCTACCACTGATTGCACCAAAATTCCTAGCTACTGATGCTTTCTTCATCTTTTTGATGGTTCAATTTATTCGGGGAATACCAAAAGAATTAGATGAAGCAGCAGTTGTGGATGGCTGTGGTCATATCCAGATTTTTGGAAGGATTATCTTACCATTAATGCTTCCTGCAATTGTTACATCGGCAATCTTTACATTTATTTGGACTTGGAATGACTTCTTTAGTCAATTCATTTACTTGAGTAATCCTAAGCTTTGGACAGTGACTTTAGCACTACGAGGTTTCTTGGATTCTATGGGTGAATCCATGTGGGGAGCGATGTTTGCAATGTCCATCCTCTCACTCGTTCCAATCTTTATCTTCTTCATCGCATTCCAAAAGATGCTGATTGAGGGGATCGCAACCACAGGAATTAAATAACTCGATTGCTTATAAAAGGGAAGGGGTGAACGATATGGATTTAGTAGGGAAAACGGCGTTAATAACCGGCGGAAGTACAGGGATTGGAAGAGCAATCGCTTTGGAACTTGCTAGTTTAGGAGCCAATATTGCTATTGTTTATTCTAGATCCTATGATGACGCCCTAAAGACACTAGAAGATGTCAAAGCACAGGGTGTTGAAGGGAAGATCTATCAAGCGGATGTCTCAAAGGCTAATGAGATTGAAGACATGTATCAAAAAGTGATGAACGACTTCCATAGAGTAGATATCTTGATTAACAATGCAGGTACCACCAATTTTGTTCCTATGGATGATTTAGATGGACTTCTTGATGAACACTGGGATCGTGCCTTTAATGTCAATGTAAAAGGTGCCTTCTATATGAGTCGTGTTTGCAAGCAGGAATTGAAGAAAAACAATGGCTGCATCATTAATATTACATCCATTGCCGGTTTGAATGGAAGAGGTAGCTCCATTGCTTATGCAGCTTCAAAAGCTGCAGGGATTAGTTTAACCAAATCACTTGCGCAAGTACTGGCTCCAGAAATACGAGTGAATTCCATTGCACCTGGTGTTGTTTTAACTCGTTGGGTGGAAGGAAATGCAGGTCATGTTGATCAATACGAAGATACTCCTTTAGGAAGAGTTGCCTATCCTGAAGACGTAGCGAACATAACTACAGCCATCATTAAAGGGGGTGATTTTGTAACGGGTCAAACTGTCGTTGTTGATGGAGGATGGACTCTTTAGGAGTGAAAATATAAAACATTTTAGGAGGTATATCCATGTCTAAGAATCTATTTTTTGGCGAAGGCATTGGTAGAGCAATTGTGATTAATTTATCGAAGGGTGATAAATTACTAGAATCAATCCGCGACCGTTTAAAGGAAGAAGGAATTAAAAATGCCGTTCTATTTGGAGCGGTAGGGTCATTACAGAAGCTTGTATATCATCTTCCGACTAGCATGGGGCCAACTTCCGAGGATAAATTTTTAACAATTCAAGACCATGGTCCGATAGAACTCGGATCCCTTTCAGGGAATGTGATTGACGGAGAACCTCATATTCATATTGTTGCAAAAGATAAGGAAGCTACTTATGTAGGACATTTGGAAGAAGGAACCGAGGTTTTATTCCTAGCAGAGATTATTCTGGCTGAGATTAACGGTCTTAATATCCATCGTGTAAAAAATGACCATGGTGTCGTTTATCTAACGGAAAAGAATTAAACACAAAGTTTACTAGAATGAGTGGAAAAACAAAACCAAACAAAAAAAAGGAGCGAGTGAATAATGAAATTATCAAACAAGGAATTAATTGAAGAAATTAGAAAATGTCGTGTAGCGGATTTATCGGACGGAATGGATGCTTTAGGACTAGTAAATAAAGGATCTATGTCTACAGATATGAGACCAATCCGCCCAGGAATTTCTTTCTATGGATACGCTTGGACGGTTAAATTGGTTCCTGCTGAAGAAACGTTTACTCCATGTGACACGGTAGAAGAATATGTGGCACAAAACAGCAAAAATTGTAACCAAATCTATAGCTTTATGAATGAAATGCGCAAGGACGATTTGACTGACAATGTATTGGTCATTGATATGGGCGGCTATCCAGGAGGAATTCTTGGCTCAGAAAATATGATGAAATATCATATTTGGGGAATTGAAGGTGCAGTAGTGGATGGCGGATGCCGTGACTCTTATGAGTGCAATCTAGAAAAGGTAAAAGCTTTTAGTACAAAGCGTACTTTCCACCATGTGTCCGGAAGAATGAAGCTGGATGGAGTTCGTGTTCCCGTCAATGTTGCAGGGGTAACAGTTGCACAAGGCGATATTGTCTGCGCGGATGATGATGGTGTATTGGTGATTCCAAGAGATCGTGCTGAAGAAGTTTTAAAGTTTGCTAGAGTGATTCTAGAAGCTGACCAAGAAGTAAGATCAGAGCATTATAAACAATTAGGTTTTGAGCCAGATGAAACATTGAACAGACTAGGAGTAAAAAATTAATAGATAAATAAAGATACCAAGAACCACTTTATAATAAACACATGATAAAGTGGTTCTTCTTTTACCAACGAAAGACCCATGATGGATTCTTCCCTTATACCCAATTGGAAAAAGGTGATTCTCTATAATTGACTTTTCACCATTAAGCTACTTATCATGATAAAATAGGTGAAGAATACAATGAGAGAAGGAAGATTTGATGGAGAGTAAATTTGAGTTCAAACCAATTCGAAAAAATTCAATAGTTGTAGAACTAACAAAAAATTTATTGGAATTTATTTTTTCAGGAAGTATTCAACCAGGTGATAAGTTACCAACAGAACGCCAACTTCAGGAAGCACTCAATGTTGGGCGCTCTTCCATACGAGAGGCCATAAAAGTTCTGAATGTTTTGGGGATTCTGGAAGTCCGTCCTGGAGATGGGACGTATCTGAATAAACTGGATTCTGGGTTCTTATCAGATTCAATTGAGTGGGGACTACTTCTAGGTGAACGTAATATTATGGACATCATTGAATCGAGAAAAGAAATTGAAATCACCATTGCTAAATATGCCGCCATCCGCGGAACTGAGGACGAAATCAAAGAACTTTGGAGCATATTAGAACAACTTAAGCATGCAACGAAAGAAGACTTTATTGAATTAGATGTGGCCTTCCATTCCAAATTGGTGGATATGGCTAGGAATTCAGTATTTAGGAGTATCTTCGTTAGTATCCAATCGCTCATGCGGGCGTGGATAAAATTGGTCATTTTTGATGAAGAGAATACGGAATTTTCCTATAATGACCATTTAAAGATCTATTTAGCAGTTGCAAATAAAGACCCAGAGGCTTCTATGGAAGCGATGCGATTACATATGGAAGATGCATCCAAAAGATTGATTGAAGTCATTGAGGAAGGAACGTGAAAAAAAATTTCGTTTAATTGGTTGACCAATTAATGTTTGGAGGGGATTGCATGAAGTTTGACTTTTATATACCCACTACCATTAAAACGGGTAGAGGGATCTCGAATGATGTTGGTCGGTTTCTACGGACATTAGGTGTTGGCAAAGTTTTTTTAGTAACAGATAAAGGCGTTAAACAAGCCGGGGTGATTGATTCAATTGAAAATTCGTTACTAGAGTCTGAGATTTCTTTTGAAGTATTTGATGAGGTTGTTCCGAATCCAACTGCTGAGAACATTATGTTCGGTGTTCAAAAGTTGAAACAATTCAACCCTGATAGCGTCTTAGCGGTGGGTGGAGGAAGCAGTATTGACACAGCAAAAGGGATAGCCATTATGGCTACGAATCCCGGCGATATCTTAGATTATGAAGGTGTAGGGAAGATTCCGAACCAAGGATTGCCATTAACGGTGATTCCAACCACCTCAGGGACGGGAAGTGAGGTGACAGCTTCCACGATTGTAACAAACACAACGACACATTTTAAAGCAGCGGTCATTAGCCCGTTTTTGTTTCCAACCTATGCTTTTCTGGATGCAGAGTTGACGATGAATCTACCCAGTCATGTAACTGCTGCAACCGGGATGGATGCCTTAACACATGCAATAGAATCCTATACTTCTAAAACAACAAACCCAGCGAGTGAAGCGTTTGCGCTTCATGCGATTGAAATGATTGCCAATAATATTGAAAAGGCTTATTTTGTCGGCAGTGATATCGTGAGTCGGGAGAATATGCTTGTTGCTTCCATGTTGGCTGGGGCAGCCTTTTCACAATCTCGTTTAGGAAATGTGCATGCGATTTCTCATACTCTTGGAGGGGTTTTTAATATCGCCCACGGAATCGCCAACGCGACTCTTCTGCCATTTGTCATGAAATACAATTTACCAGCATGTCCTGAAAAAATGGCAAGGATTGCTACAGCTTTAGGTGAAGATACAACTGGTTTATCCCAACAGGACGCTGCCAATTTAGCGATTGCAGCTGTAATGAGATTGAATAAAAGTCTGGGGATTCCATCTAATATTAAGGACTTAGGGGTAAGCCTAGATATGCTGCCGAAATTGGTGGAAGATTCCATGCGCAGTGGCAATGTATTAATCAACCCAAGACTAACCACGGCAGATGATATTAAAGGAATCATTGAAAATGCCTACAATGGAATCTTATAGATTTTGGTAAGAGGTGACGAAATGACACAAAACCAATATAAATTTGTTGTTTTGAATCCATCGGATAACGTGGCAGTTGCATTGGAGGAAATTCCTGCTGATGAAACTATTTATCTTTCAAATGGGACTAATATTACAATAAAAAGTCTTATAGAGTTTGGTCATAAATTTTCTATTAAAAAAATGTCGAAGGGTGACACAGTCATTAAGTATGGAGAGGTAATTGGTCGCTCATCTCAACTCATTGAAGTGGGCGAACATGTTCATGTTCATAATGTCGAGGGAAATCGAGGAAGGGGGGATCAGAAATGAGCAAACATACCTTTATGGGATATCGCAGGCAGGATGGAAGTGTTGGGGTACGAAATCATGTGTTAATTTTGCCTACGATTACTTGTGCTACCCAAGCAGCTATGCAAATCACCAAACTTGTCCATGGTACCGTTTCATTTATCCACCAGCATGGTTGTGCACAGGTGGGCGATGATTTTGAGCAGACATTTAGAACGTATTATGGAATAGGTGCGAATCCAAATGTATATGGTGTCGTTGTCCTAGGTCTTGGCTGTGAAACGCATCAGGCCAAAAATGTAGCAACAGAGTTGAAAAAAACGGGGAAACCAGTGGAACTTGTTTCCATTCAAGACGAGGGTGGTACCCTTGATGCTATCTCACGTGGAGCAAAAGTGGCCGCTAAAATGGTTCGTGAAGCTTCTAGTCAAAGAAGAGTTCCTTGTGAAATTAGTGACTTGATTATTGGGACGGAGTGTGGAGGATCAGATGCTTGTTCAGGTCTTTCCGCTAATCCCGCCGTGGGCAGAGTAAGTGACTTACTTGTTGAACATGGTGGAACGGCTATCTTAGCAGAAACGACCGAGCTGATTGGTGCGGAACATTTACTTGCGGAACGGGCAGTTAGCGAGCAAGTGTCAAAGAAAGTCTACGAGATTATCAAAAGTATGGAAGACCGCGCCATCAAAGCAGGAGTGGATATTCGGACTGGAAATCCTAGTCCTGGAAATCGACGAGGCGGTCTGACAACACTAGAAGAAAAATCACTTGGGGCAGCGAATAAAGCTGGAACGAGTGCCCTTCAAGAAATTATTGCTTATGCTGAAAAACCGACTAAAAAGGGCCTTGTCTGGATGGATACTCCTGGCCAGGATATTGAACAATTGACTGGAATGACTGCAGGAGGAGCACAATTGGTTCTATTCACAACGGGCCGTGGTACACCAACCGGGTCCCCGATTGCACCAACCATTAAAATTAGTACCAATACTCCTTTGTTTAAGAAGATGGACGATAATATTGATTTGAATGCCGGTGGAATTATTGATGGAACAGAGTCCATTGATGACGTAGGAGAACAAATTTTACACGAAATTCTCGAAGTGTGTTCAGGAAAATTAACCAAAGCAGAAATACTAAAACAACATGATTTTGGGATATGGCGTATAGGGCCAACTTTTTAATTTATTTTCTTAATATTGCGAAATAATGCCGGTGCGATTCTAATGAAAGGTGGAGATTTGAAATGAGTACTCAAACGGAAATTAAGACCTATCAGAACTTTATTGAAGGAACTTGGATTCCAGCTAAAACACAGAAAGCTGAGCCTAGTTATAATCCTGCGCATAGAAATGAAGTAGTAGGGTTTGTCCAAAGTTCATCTGCTGAAGATGTGGACCATGCCGTTTCAGTAGCCAAATTGGCTCAAAAATCCTGGAGCAAACTTACAGGGGCACAAAGGGGGGATTACCTCTTTAAATTTGCCAATGCTATTGAAAACCGACTAAACGAAATTGCTGAAACATTAACAAGGGAAATGGGCAAAACATTACCAGAAGCAAAGGGTGAAACATTAAGAGGGATCGCGATTTTACGTTACTATGCAGGTGAAGGATTACGAAAGACCGGGGATGTTATTCCAGCTACGGATAATAAGGCTTTACAGTATACCACTAGAGTACCTTTAGGAGTGGTAGGCCTGATTACTCCGTGGAATTTCCCAGTGGCGATTCCGATTTGGAAGTTAGCACCGGCACTAGTCTATGGAAATGCAGTTGTTATTAAACCCGCACAAGAAGCAAGCGTTACTTGTGCTAAACTAATGGAATGTGCTGAACAAGCAGGTTTGCCAGCAGGCGTACTCAATATGGTTACAGGCAAAGGGTCTGTTGTTGGCCAAAGATTGATTGATCATCCAGATATTAAAGGCCTTAGCTTTACAGGTTCCAATGGAATTGGGAAACAAGTCGCTGTTGGAGCTATTAACCGAGGTGCTAAATTTCAATTAGAAATGGGCGGAAAAAATCCAATTATTATCGCAAACGATGCCAATTTAGAGGAAGCAGTTGAAGCCACGATTAGCGGTGGACTGAGATCGACCGGACAGAAATGTACTGCTACTAGCCGTGTAATTGTAGAAGTAGGGATTTATGAAGCATTCAAGGAAGCGTTAGTTGATAAAGTGAAGGAAATTGTTGTTGGTGACGGGCTGTTAGAAGGAACTTGGATGGGACCTTCTGTCAATGAGTCTCAGCTGAATACCGTTCTATCTTATATTAAGAAAGGGAAAGAAGAAGGAGCTTCTGTTCTTTTGGGTGGAAATAGGTTGGAAAATGATGGATATCAAGACGGTTATTATGTCGAACCAACCATTTTTGAAGGTGTTACGAAGGACATGACAATTGGTCAAGAAGAAATCTTTGGTCCTGTGCTTGCCTTAATGAAGGTAAATTCCTTGGAGGAGGCTTTACAAGTGGCCAATGATGTTCAATTCGGATTGAGTGCTTCCATTTTTACGCAAAACATTGGAAAGGCTTTTCAATTTATTGATGAGATAGAGGCTGGCCTGGTTCGTGTAAACTATGAAACAGCTGGGGTAGAATTGCAAGCACCATTTGGGGGAATGAAAGATTCGAGTTTTGGTGGTCGTGAACAAGGAACGGCAGCGATTGACTTTTATACCTCAATTAAAACGGTGTTCGTAAAGCCATAACAGTTAATAGATATATAATGAAGGAAGCCACTTACATAGACGGTGGCTTCTTTTTTTCGAGTAGAATCACTCTTGATATTTTTGTTAAACCAAATGCCATTAATAGGTAGTATCCACTCCTAGTTTCAAAATAGCACCAACATGTTGGGAAGCAGTCGTGAATGTAATAAAAGAGCATAGCTCACTAATCTCTGCATCAGAAAAGTACTCCTTTAGCACATTAAATTGAGCATCTGAAATA
>Ga0180215_1001366_pt1 | contig 27118 bp, 24 predicted proteins | sample eDN3rd37CBELigBY_FD_128871 | JGI IMG/M metagenome (GOLD analysis project Ga0180215, IMG submission 128871) | Enriched backyard soil microbial communities from Emeryville, California, USA - eDNA 3rd pass 37_C BE-Lig BY (version 2) (version 2) | ecosystem: Environmental > Terrestrial > Soil >...
GATTCGACGAGATCGGCGAGCCGGTCGAGCCCGTCGCGGAGCCCGCCACGGCTGCGACCTCGAAGCGGCGGAGGTGAGTGGGGCCACCCGGCGATCGCCGCCCTGACGACCAGGGGCGGCGCTCGGTAGGGGCCCGGGCCGCAGGCGGACTTCCCGCCTGTGGCCCTGAGGCAATTGCCTCGGTCGCTCTCCGCTGAGGAATGGCTCGCGCTCTGCGACTGCGGTCTCGGCTGCTCGGCCTGAACGGGTCGCCGGGGCGTTGCGCCCGACAAGCGCCGGAAGAATCCTGCCGCGTCCACGAGAGAGCGGAGGATGTGATGCGCTGGATCTGGCTGGGCCTCGCGCTGGCGATGGCGGGGACGTCGTGCGCGAGCACGCAGGAGAAGGCGAAGCGGACGGAGGACCTGCTGGCCGCGGCGGGCTTCCGGCAGAAGATCGCCACCACGCCGGAGCAGAAGGAGCACCTGCAGTCCCTCGAGCAGCGCAAGCTCGTGGCGCACCAGCGGGACGACGGGCAGATGGCGTACGTCTACGCCGACGCGCAGGGGTGCAACTGCATCTGGGTGGGCGACGCGGAGGCGTACCAGCACTACCAGCAGATGGCCCACGAGGCGCGGATCGCCGAGGAGCAGCGCGAGGCGGCGGAGGCGCAGGAGGACGCGGCGATGGACTGGGGGGTCTGGGGGCCGTGGTGGTGGTGAGCGGCGCGGCTTCCGCGTAGCGGCGGCGCGCGTCCCGGCCCACCCGGACCATCGGTCCGCCGACCGATGCGCCGCAGCGCGCCTGCCGCGGAAGGCTGCGCCCATGTGGCGCGGCCTGATCGACCTCCTGTTTCCCCGATCGTGCGCCGCCTGCGGCAGGCGGCCCGCGGCGGGACCCTTCTGCGCGGCGTGCAGCCTGCGCCTCGAGGTGCCGCCCGCCTGGCGGTGCGCCTGCTGCGCCGGACCGCTGCCCCTGCCCGTGGGCCTGCGCGGCCTGGCGCGTCGCGCGGAGGAGCGGCCGGGGCGCTGCGCCGACTGCGCCGGCGGCGCCCCCTTCGCCGCGATCCGCGCCGCCTTCACCCACGGCGGCGCCGCCGCGGAGGCGGTCCACCGGCTCAAGTACCGGGGCAGGCGGGAGGTGGCGCGGACGCTGGCGCCTCTCCTCGCTGCGGCGGCGGTGATCGACAGGGGGCGGATCGACGCCGTGGCGCCGATTCCCCTCCACGCGGCGCGGCGGCGGGAGCGCGGCTTCGACCAGGCGGCGCTCCTCGCCAGGGAGACGGCGCGGCTCCTCGGGCTGCCGCTGCGCCCCGCGCTGCTGGTGCGCACGCGGCAGACGCAGCAGCAGGTGGGGCTCGATCGGGCGGAGCGGCAGCGCAACCTGGCGGGCGCCTTCTCCGCCGCCCCGCAGGCGGCGGGGCTGCGCGTCGCCCTGGTGGACGACGTGGTGACCACCGGCGCCACCGCCCGCGCCGCGGCGGAGGCGCTGCGCGCGGCGGGTGCGCGGGAGGTGCGGGTGATCGCGGTGGCGCGCGCCGGCCACTGAGCGATCGAAACCGCCGAGACGGATCCCTGCTGCGGGGCCGAGCGGCGTCCCGGCCACGAAGAGCGCGCCGGTCCAGTCGTGCGCGACCGTCCCCCGGTCCTCCACCCGACACGCACCGCCGGATCCCGCTCGCTCCCGCCGCCGCGACGCGCGATGCTCTCCCGACGCGCGTCCGCTCGTGGAGCCGCCGGGAATCCTCCCGGTCACCGAACGTTTCCCGTCTCGATGCGAAGCCCCTCCTCCGTCCACAGCCCCCTGCTCCTTCGCCTGGCCACCGTGCTCTTCGCCGCGGCCCTGGTCGCTCCCGCGGCGGCCCCCGCGGCGGAGACCGATCCGATCCCCGCGGCGCAGACGGCAGGCGACCGCTTCGCCGCCCGCCTCCAGGAGCTGCGCGAGGCGATCCTCGCCAACCCGGGCTCGCCCGCCATCGCCGCCGACCTCTACGCCTACGACAGCCTCCTCCGCTTCGGCGGCAACCTGGAGCGCGGCGCCGACACCTTCCGACGGGTGGCGAGGAGCGGCAGCGCCGCCCCCGAGGTGCGCGCCCTCGCCTGGCGGATGCTGGCGGAGGTGGAGCGGCTCCGGGGCAGGGCGCCGCGGATGGAGGAGAGCCTCGACGCGATCGGCGTCCTCCGCGACTTCGCCATCGTCGGCCCCTTCGATGACGAGAACGGGGGCGGCTACGACGTCGCCTACGGCCCCGAGCTCGATCTCGATCTCTCGCGCACCCACGAGGGCTCGCGCGGCGAGGTGGCCTGGCGCGTGGTGGAGGGGCTGGGCAGGACCGGCACCGTGGCGATCCACGAGGCGGTGCGGCCCACCCGCGAGGTGGTGGTCTACGCCCTCACCACCCTCGATGTACCCGCGGCGACCAGCGCCACCCTCTACCTGGGCACCCCCGGCGCCACCAAGGCCTGGCTCAACGGCAGGCCGGTCCTCGCCGACCCGGACCGCCACCCGGCGCGCTTCGATCAGAAGGCGGTCCGTCTCGATCTCCAGCGCGGCAGCAACGTCCTCCTCCTCAAGCTGACCGGCGGCACCTCGGGCCCCTTCGAGCTCCACGCCCGCGTGGTGGGCGCCAACGGAAGGCCGATCCGCGGCCTGCGGGCGAAGGCCCCGACCAGCGGCCGCTTCGCCAGGCCCGCGCCCATCGCGGCGGGGCGGGTGATCCGCGGCGTGCGCCCCTTGGTGGACGTCCTCGAGCGCGCGGCGAAGGGGAACGATCCCGCCGCGCTCTACGCCTGGGCGCGCGTCCTCGCGGAGCGCCACCCCTACGACGAGAGCGAGAAGCGCGCCGAGGCGGCGGCCGCCCGCGCGGCCAACGCCGATCCCCGCAACCTCGAGGCGCAGTTCCTCGCCGCCCGCACCGCCGACGACATCAACGAGAGCCGCGCCTTCCTCGAGCAGGCGGCGGCGCACGCGCGGCCCGGCGACGCCCGCGCCCACACCGCGCTCGCCAACTTCTGGATGGGGCGGGGCGATTCGTTCCGCGCGCTCCAGATCCTCCAGCCTGCGGCGGAGAACGCGCCGGGCGACTGGCCCGCACAGCTCGTCGTCGCCGATGCCCTCGACGCCCAGGGCTTCCAGGCCCGCGCCCTCGCCGTGGTGGAGTCGCTGGCGCAGCGCCACCCGGACGAGCCGAGGATCCTCCAGGCGCTGGCGCGCCACCGCCTCCGCGATCGCCGCAGCGACGACGCGGCGCGGATCCTCCGGGTGGCCCTCGCCCACCGGCCCGGCTCGGTGGAGATCGCCACCACGCTCGCCTCGATCCTCGTCGATCGCGGCCAGGCGAAGGAGGCAGCGCTGGTCCTCGCCAACGCGGCGCGCCTCGCCGGCGCCGATCTGAGCCTCCTCCTCCGCCGCGCCGATCTCCTCGCCGCCAACGGCGCGGAGGCGGAGGCGAAGAAGCTCTACGACGCGGCGATCGCCATGAACCCGCAGGCGGGCGAGGTCTTTGAGCGGGCGGGGCAGAGCGCCCTGCGCGCCGGCGATCGCGTGGGCGCGCTCGCCCTCTTCCAGCGCTCCCTCGAGGTTCAGCCCCAGAACGCGTGGCTCAAGGAGCTGGTGCAGCAGCTCCAGCCCGGCGCCGCCTCCTTCGCCTCCGCCTTCCTCCACGACCTGCGCGAGGTGGCGGCGCGGGCGAAGGCCCACGAGGGCGAGGACGCGGTGAAGCTGGTCGATCTGGCAGCAACCCACGTCCTCCCCTCGGGCCAGGCCTCGCGCACCCGCCAGACCATCGTCCGCGTCCAGTCCCAGCGCGGCGTCGATCGCTTCCGTACCACGCCGATCCGCTATGCGCCCGATCGCGAACAGCTCAAGGTGGTCCGCGCCCGCGTCCTCAAGGCGGACGGCACCATCGTCGACGCCCACGAGGAGAGCGAGCGCTCCGTCAACGAGGCCTGGTCGGGGATGTACTTCGACACCCGCACCCGCTACGTGAGCTTCCCCGGCCTCGCCCCCGGCGACGTGGTGGAGCTGGTGTGGCGCTCCGACGACGTGGCGGGCGACAACCTGCTCGGCGACTACTTCGGCGACGTGGACTTCGTGCAGGACACCGTCCCCACCGAGCGGTGGGAGTACGTGCTGGAGATGCCGCCGGGCCGGCCGATCTTCGCCAACCGCCTGCCGCTCGCCACCTACGAGGAGACACGGCGGGAGGGCGGCCGCGTCCTCCACCGCTGGTCCGCCACCGACGTGCCCAGGGTCCTCCCCGAGCCGGGAATGCCCGGCTGGACGGAGGTGGCGGCGTACCTCCACGTCTCCACCTACCGCGACTGGGAGTCGGTGGCCCGCTTCTGGTGGGGGCTGGTCAAGGATCAGGTCCGCCCGACGCCGGAGATCGAGCGGGTGGCGAAGGAGATCGTCGCCGGGATCCCCGCCAGCGACGTGGATGGCAGGGTCCGCGCGGTCTACAATTACGTGGTCAAGAACACCCGCTACGTGGGGCTCGAGTTCGGCATCCACGGCTTCAAGCCCTACAAGGTGGAGCAGGTGCTGCGGCGCCGCTTCGGCGACTGCAAGGACAAGGCGTCGCTCACGTACGCGCTGCTCCGCTCCATCGGCATCGACTCGAAGCTGGTGCTGCTGCGCATGCGCCACCTCGGGGCGATCGGCGCGGAGCCCGCGTCGCTGGCGGTCTTCAACCACGCCATCCTCTACGTGCCCCAGCTCGACCTGTGGCTGGACGGCACCGCGGAGTGGTCGGGCTCGCAGGAGCTCCCGGAGTCGGATCGCGGCGCCGAGGTGCTGGTGGTCGATCCCGAGGGGACGAGCCGCTTCGGCAGGATCCCCGAGGCGCCGGCGTCGCTCTCGGTCAACGACGCGCGCCACCTGGTGCAGCTCGGCGCGGACGGCAGCGCCACCGTGGCGGGGGAGAGCACCATCCGCGGCATCCCCGCGCCGGGATACCGCCGCGCCTACGCCTCGCCCAACGGCCGCACCGCCTCCTTCGAGCAGGCCTGGGCGCGCACCTTCCCGGGCGTCACCGTCACCCGGCTGGAGATGAACGACCTCACCCGCCTCGAGGAGGACGTGCGCCTCGACTTCGGCCTGCGCGTGCCCCGGTACGCGGAGCGCGTGGGCGAGGGGCGCCTCGCCTTCCGCCCTTTCGGCGACGCCCGCTCGTGGGTGGAGAGCTACGCGCCGCTCTCCTCGCGGCAGCAGCCGCTGGTGCTCCGCCACGCCTTCGAGAACCGGTTCGAGTACACCTACGAGCTGCCCGAGGGGTTCCGCGTGGAGCGGCTGCCCCGCACCGGCGAGGTCCGCTCCGACTTCGGCTTCGCCACCCTCGCCATCGAGGAGGCGGAGGGGCGGGTGATCGCCCGGGGCACGGTCTCGATCGCCGTCCCGCGGATCGAGGCCGCCGACTACCCCGCCTTCCGCCGCTTCCTCGCCGAGGTGGACGAGCTCTTCGGCGGGAAGCTGGTGGTGGGCCGGGGCGGCTGACGCCCGCTGCCCCCAATCGGGGGCGTCGAGCGGTCGACGCCCCAGGCCCGCGGGATCACTCGATTTGCCCGGGGCGCCGTCCGGCGGCGCACACGCCCCCCCGCCGCGGCGGGGGGCAATGTCGGTGCCCCGGTTAGAATCGCCCCTTTCGATCGTGCCGGTGGCGGCGGGAGCGGAGGCTCGCGTCGCCAGCGCGGCGCAACCGAAGCCCTCGCGCGAGCAGGAGGTGGGGCGTATGTCGGCGGTGCCGAAGAAGGGAACGCGGGTTCGCTTCCGGGTGGAGACCGAGGAGCGGGTGGAGGGCGTGACCGGGGTGGTGACCTACCAGCGCGGGCGGACCATCCGGCTGGTCGATTCCCACGGGCGGCGCTACACCAACGCCCGCGCCCGCGGCGCCAACATCGCCCTGGCGGCGGTCAAGCCGGTGCGCTTCGGCCTCTTCGTCTTCGACACCCGCCTCGACCGCTCCCTCACGTCGCAGCGGCAGGCGGGGCGCTTCTGGCAGGAGTATTGCGACTGCGCCGGCTGGAGCATGGGCGCGGAGCGCGTCCACTCCCTCGCCGACCTGCGCTACTTCCTCGGGCGCGCCATCCCGGGGGACGTGCTCATCTTCTCCGGCCACGGCCACTCGGATCGCGGCTTCCGGCTCTCCAACGGCGAGGCGCTCGACGGCAGGCAGCCGTTGGAGATCAACCCCGCCAATCATGACAAGGTGGTCCTCTTCTCCTCGTGTCAGCTCGGGCGCAGCGCGAAGATGGCGCAGCGCCTGCGCGAGTCGCTCCACGCCCGGGCGCTGATCGGCTACAGCACCGACGTCCTCGACGACATCGCCTTCGTGGCGGAGCCGCTCCTCCTCCAGCTCCTCGCCTCCGGCAAGTCGCCGAAGGTGGCGACGGACCTGGTGGCCGCGGCGCTCGACCCCTGGAAGACGGTCAACCGGCCGGGCGCACGGCGCTTTCCCCTCGTCTGCTACGAGCGCTGAGCGCCGCGGCGGGGAGCGGCGGCGCCGGCGCCCGCGCGCCCGGCAGCGCGCCGGAGCGCCCGCGGGGAGCCACGAGCGAGGTGTACACGGCTTGCAGTCCGGGGCCGAAACATGCATTTTCCCCGCGTCGTTGCGGGAAGATGCATCCGCAACCATCCCAAGGAGGCAGTTCTGGCTCGCGAAGATCTCATCGAAGTGGAAGGCACGATCACCGACGTGCATCCGGGCGGTCTTTTCACGGTCAAGCTCGACCAGGGCCCCGACATCCAGGCGCGCGTGGGCGGCAAGATGCGGCAGCACTTCATCCGCATCGTCCTCGGCGATCGCGTCAAGGTCGGCGTCTCGCCCTACGATCCCACCCACGGGATCATCACCTACCGCACCAAGTAGGCAGGCGCCGCCCACGCGGCGCACCTCCTGACCGCCCCGCGGCCGGCGGCTTCGCCAGGCCATGAGGGCCGGCGTGTGCGCGGCGCCCGCCGCAGCCCGCCCCTCCCACCGATCCGGCGCGCTCCCGTCGCCTGCTGGTTGGCCCGCCCCCTCGGGGCGTTCGCCCCCGCGGGTCCGGTGCCTATGGTCGGCCTGTTTCCCCCACGGCGGCACAGCCGTCGGCAGGCACCAGACCAACCCGCACCTCCGGAGCCGGCGCGACGATGCGGCCTCTCTTTCCCCGGTGGTCCGACTCCGCCCTCGCTGCGGCGTTGATCCTCGGCGGAAGCGCGGTGCTCGGCGCGCCGATCGCGCTGATGATCCTCGTCCGCACGCCCTGGGTGACGGAGACCCGCGAGCCCCCCGGGCAGCCGGTCCAGTTCGATCACCGCCACCACGTCCTCGACGCGGGGATCGACTGCCTCTACTGCCACTGGATGGCGGACGACGGGCCGGTGGCGGGCGTGCCCCCCACCGAGCTCTGCATGGGCTGCCACGGCCAGATCTGGAACGACAGCCCGCTCCTCGCGCCGGTGCGCGAGAGCTTCTTCTCCGGCGATCCGATCCCCTGGCAGCGGGTCCATGCCCTGCCCGACTTCGTCTACTTCCACCACGGCGCCCACGTCCGCCGCGGGGTCGGCTGCTCGAGCTGCCACGGCCACGTGGAGCGGATGGCGCGGGTCCACGCGGTCGCCACCCTGCAGATGGGCTGGTGCCTCGACTGCCACCGCGCCCCCGAGATGCACCTGCGCCCGCCGGAGGAGGTGACCGCCATCGACTGGACGCCGCCGCCCGATCAGGCGGCGCGGGGCGCGGCGCTCCGCGAGGCGCTCGGGATCGATCCGCCCACCCACTGCAGCGCCTGCCACCGCTGAGCCGATGCGCCGCCGCACGAGGCGGAACCGAACCGAAGGACGTCCACCCACGCGAGAGGAAACCGTGGATCGCCACCCGCTCCCCATCCATCCAGAAGGAACCGACGGCTGGAGCCGGCGCAGCTTCCTCCTCGGCGTGGCGGCGCTCGCTGGGTGCAGGCCGCCGCGGGAGAAGATCCTCCCCTACGCGCGGCAGCCGCCCGAGGTGCAGCCGGGCCGCCCGCTCTTCTACGCCACCTCGATGGCGATCGAGGGCAACGCCATCGGCCTCCTGGTGGAGAGCCACGAGGGCAGGCCCACCAAGATCGAGGGGAACCCCGAGCACCCGGCGAGCCTCGGCGCCACCGGCCTGCAGCACCAGGCCGCGATCCTCGACCTCTACGATCCCGCGCGGGCGCGCCTCTTCCGCAGGGCGGCGGGGCCTGCCGGGTGGGGCGCCTTCGTGGAGCGCTTCGGCCCCACGGCCCAGCTCGGCGCGGGGGAGGGGCTCCACGTGGTCCTCGAGCCCACCGCCTCGCCCCTCCTCGCCTCGCTCATCGAGCGGATCCGCGCCCGCCTCCCCGCGGCACGCTTCCACTTCCACGCCCCGCTCGCCACCGGGGCGGTGGAGGAGGGGAGCCGCCGCGCCTTCGGCCAGGTGCTCGCCACCCAGCGCCGCTACGACCGCGCGCGGGTGGTGCTGGCGATCGACGCCGACTTCCTCGCCTCCGGGCCGAACCACGTGCGCGAGGCGCGCGACTTCGCGGCCGCCCGCAGGGTGCGGGACGCGGCCGCGCCGATGAACCGGCTCTACGTGGTGGAGTCGGAGCTCACCTGCACCGGCGCGGTGGCGGACCACCGGCTCCGTGCCAGGCCGAGCGACGTGCCCCGGATCTTCGCCGGGATCGCCGCCGCGATCCTCGGTCGGCCCTCGGGCCTGGAGGGGAGGGCGCGGCGCTTCGCCGAGGCGGTGGCGACCGATCTCCTCCGCCACCCCGGCGCGGGCGTGGTGGTGGTGGGCGATAGGCAGCCCGCCGCGGCCCACGCGCTCGCCCACGTGCTCGACGAGCGGCTCGGCAACAGGAACGCCACCGTCTTCCAGACCGCGCCGACGATCCTCGAGGCGGGTGGCCCCAGCCACGGGCTCGCCTCCCTCCGCGACGCGCTCACCCGGGGCGAGGTGCGCACGCTCCTCCTCCTCGAGGTGGACCCCGCGTACGACGCGGAGCTCGGCGAGGCGATCGCGATGGTTCCCGAGACGGTGTGCCTCGCGCTCCACGAGACCGAGACCGCCCGCGCCTGCGGCTGGTTCATCCCCGCCCTCCACTGGCTGGAGGGGTGGGGCGACGGCCGCTCCCACGACGGCACCCTCACCCTGCAGCAGCCGCTGATCCGCCCGCTCTACGGCGGACGCTCTCCCGCGGCGGTTCTCGCCGTCCTGGCCGGCGAGGCCGACCCCGATCCCCACCGCCTCCTCCGGGCGCTCCACGGCATCGCCGACGAACGGGCGTGGGAACGGCTCCTCCGCACCGGCTTCGTCCCCGGTACCGCCTTTCCGCCCCTCCCGGTCGCGGTCCGCGCCGACGCGGCGCAGGCGGCCCTCGCCTCCCTCGCCCGGGAGGCGGCGCCCGCGGCGATCGAGCTCTGCCTCGCCCCCGATCGCCGCCTGCGCGACGGCCGCTTCGGCAGGAACGACTGGCTCCTCGAGCTCCCCGATCCCATCACCCGCATCGCCTGGGAGAACCCGGCGCTCCTCTCGCCCGCGACCGCGCGCCGCCTCGGCGTGGAGAGCGGCGATCCCCTCGAGGTGCGGGCGGGTGATCGCGTCGTGCGCGCGCCCGCCTTCGTGGTCCAGGGTACCGCCGACGACACGGTGGTCCTCCACCTCGGCTGGGGCCACCACCACCGCGGCGAGGGGCAGGTGGGCGTCAACGCCTGGCCGCTGCGCGCCGCCGCGGGCCAGCCGGTGGAGGTGCGCGCGGCGCCGGGCCAGCGGATCCCGCTGGCCTCCGCGCAGCCCCACATCGAGATGCACGGGAGGCCGATCCTGCTCCACGCCACCGTCGACGCCTTCCGCGCCGACCCGGCCCTCGCCGTCCACCACGACGAGCCGCGCCCCTCGCTCTACCCCGACGCGTGGAGGCCGAGCGGCGTGCAGTGGGGCATGGCGATCGACCTCGGCGTCTGCACCGGCTGCGCCACCTGCGTGATCGCCTGCCAGGCGGAGAACAACGTCCCGGTGGTGGGGAAGGTGGGCGTGCGCAAGGGACGGGAGATGCACTGGCTGCGGATCGATCGCTACCTGCTGGGCGAGAGCGAGGACGACGTGCGCCTCCTGCCGCAGCCGATGCTCTGCCAGCACTGCGAGAAGGCGCCGTGCGAGTACGTCTGCCCGGTCAACGCCACCGTCCACAGCGCCGACGGCCTCAACGAGATGGTCTACAACCGCTGCATCGGGACGCGCTTCTGCTCCAACAACTGCCCCTACAAGGTGCGGCGCTTCAACTGGCTCGAGTACAACGAGCCGATCGCCGCCACCCAGGCGATGCAGAAGAACCCCGACGTCACGGTGCGCGCCCGCGGCGTGATGGAGAAGTGCACCTACTGCGTGCAGCGGATCCGCGCCGCCCAGATCGACGCCCGCCTCGCCGGACGCGCCCTGCGCGACGGCGACGTCCAGACGGCCTGCCAGGCGGCCTGCCCCACAGGCGCCATCGTCTTCGGGCCCGTCTCCGATCCGGAGAGCGCGGTGTCGCGCCTCCACCGCGACGGGCGCAGCTACGGCGTGCTCCAGCACCAGCTCGGCACCGAGCCGCGCACGCGCTACCTCGTCCACCTGCGCAACCCCAACCCGGAGCTCGAGGCATGAGCGCGCCGCGATCCGCCGCCTCGTCCAGGGCGATGGAGGAGCCGCCGGTCCTCCTCGCGCGACCGTCCGACGACGAGCTCACCCGGCGCCTCCTCCGGCCGATCTGGGTGGGCGGTCCCGTCTGGCGGATCCTCTTCCTCGTCACCGGGCTGGGGAGCGCGACGATGCTCCTCTTCGTCCTCTACACGGTGGTTGCCGGCATCGGCGTCTGGGGCAACGACATCCCGGTGGGCTGGGCCTACGGGATCACCAACTTCGTCTGGTGGATCGGGATCGGCCACGCGGGAACCTTCATCTCCGCGATCCTCCTCCTCCTCGAGCAGCCGTGGCGCACCTCGATCAACCGCTTCGCCGAGGCGATGACCCTCTTCGCGGTGATGCTCGCCGGCATGTTCCCGGTCCTCCACCTGGGCAGGCCGTGGTTCGCCTACTGGATCTTCCCCTACCCGGCGACGATGGACGTGTGGCCGCAGTTCCGCAGCGCGCTCCCCTGGGACGCGGCGGCGATCGCCACCTATTTCACCGTCTCCTTCCTCTTCTGGTACGTGGGGCTCATCCCCGACCTGGCCACCGCGCGCGACTGCGCCCCCACCCCGGCGAAGCGCCGCCTCTACGGACTCTTCGCGCTGGGGTGGCGTGGCTCCTCCACCCACTGGAGCCACTACCGCCTCGCCTACGGCCTGCTCGCGGCCCTCGCCACGCCGCTGGTAATCTCTGTCCACTCGATCGTCAGCGCCGACTTCGCCACGGCGCAGCTGCCCGGCTGGCACTCGACCATCTTCCCGCCCTACTTCGTGGCGGGCGCCATCTACTCCGGCTTCGCCATGGTGATCACGCTGATGGTGCCGATCCGCCGCATCTTCCGGCTCCACGAGGTGATCACCACCCGCCACCTCGACGCGGTGGCCAAGATGACCATGGCCACCGGCCTGATCGTCGCCTACGCCTACGTCGTCGAGTACTTCCTCGCCTGGTACGGCGGCGATCCCTTCGAGCACTACGTCTTCTACGCGGAGCGCCTCGCCGGCCCCTACGCGTGGGCGGTGTGGACCGTCTTCGCCATCAACTTCGCGGTGCCCAACCTGCTCTGGGTGCGGCGGATCCGCCGCAGCGCGCTGGCGCTCTTCTTCCTCTCCATCCTGATCAACGTGGCGATGTGGCTGGAGCGCTTCTTCCTCATCGTCACCTCGCTCCAGCGGGACTTCCTCCCCTCGAGCTGGGGCCTCTTCCGGCCCAGCTACATCGACGGCGCCATCCTCACCGGAACGCTCTTCACCTTCGCCTTCCTCTTCCTGCTCTTCCTGCGCTTCGTCCCCTTCGTTCCGATCGCCGAGGTGAAGGAGCTGCGCCACGAGCTCGAGGTGGCGGAAGGGAGGGCGGTCCGTGGCTGATCTCCTCGCCGAGTTCTCCGACGCCCACGCCCTCGCGAAGGCGGTGGAGGCGCTCCGCGCCGCGGGGCTGCGGGATCTCGAGGCCTTCACCCCCTTCGAGGTCGGCGAGGTGCAGGCGGCCCTGGCGCTCCCCCGGCCGCGCATCCCGCGCGCCGCCCTCGCCGGCGCGGTGCTGGGCTGCGGCGCCGCCTTCCTGCTCCAGTGGTGGCTCACCGCCTGGAACTACCCCCTCAACGTGGGGGGCAGGCCCCTTGCTTCGTTCCCGGCGTTCGTCCCGATCGCCTTCGAGGGGGCGATTCTGGGCGGCGCCCTCGGCGCGGTGATCGGCTTCCTCGTCTCCTGCAGGCTGCCGCGCCTCTGGCACCCGCTCTTCGAGGTGGAGGGCTTCGAGCGGGCGAGCGTCGATCGCTTCTTCCTCCGGATCGGGCGCCGTGATCCTGCGTGGGATCAGGCCCGCGTCCTCCACGTCCTCCACGAGAGCGGCGCGCTGCGCCTCCACGAGGTGGAGCGGTGAGGCGGCTCGCCACGGTCGCGTGCGCGCTCCTCCTCGCCTGCAGCGGGGAGCAGAACCTCGTCCCGCCGGACTGGGGGCTCAACAGGATGATCGAGCAGCCGCGCTTCGAGCCCTTCGGCGCCAACGACTTCTTCGACGACGGGATGGCGATGCGCACGCCGCCGCCGGGCACCGTGCCGCGGGAGCGCGACCTGAGCGACGACGACGCGCTCCTCGCCGACGGAATCCCGATCCCGGTGACGATGGAGCTGCTGCGGGAGGGGCGGCGCCGCTACGACGTCGTCTGCGCCACCTGCCACGGCGTCCTCGGCGACGGCAGGACGGTGGTCGCCGAGAACATGGCGCTGGTGCGGCCGCCGACTTTCCACTCGGAAACGCTCCGCGCCCGCGGCCCGGGCCACCTCTACCGCGTCGCCACCGAGGGGTACGGCATGATGCCCGGATACGGCTGGCAGCTCTCGCCGTGGGAGCGCTGGGCCGTGGTCGCCTACGTGCGCGCGTTGCAGCGGAGCCAGTTCGCCCGCCTCGCCGATCTGCCCGCCCCGCTCCAGCGCGCCGCCAGGGAGGAGCTGCAGCGATGACCCGACGGCCGCTCCGCATCTTCGCGCTGCTCTTCTGCGCGGGCCTCCTGGCCACGGCGATCGGCGCCTTCCTCGATCCCCGCCGGGTCGCCTTCTCCTGGCTCGCCGCCTTCGCCGCCTGCGCGAGCACCGCGCTGGGGGCGCTGGTCCTCGTCGCCATCGCCCACGCGGCGCGGGCGCGGTGGATCGTCGCCGTGCGCCGCCTCCTCGAGATCCCCATGGCGGCGCTGCCCGCCTTCCTCCTCCTCCTCGTGCCGATCCTCGCCTGCCTGGGAGATCTCTACCCGTGGGTCGATCCCGCTCCCGCGCTCCCCGCCGCGGAGCGGGCGGCGATCGAGCACCGGCGTGGCTGGCTCCAGCCCGCCTTCTTCGCGGTGCGCGCCTTCCTCTACCTCGGGCTCTGGTCGGGGTTCGCCCTCGCCCTCGGCAGGGGATCGATCCGGCTCGATCAGACGGGCGACGCGGCGCTGCACGGGCGCCTCCAGCGGATCTCCGCAGCGGCGCTCCCGCTCCTCGTCCTCGCCGCCACCTTCGCCGCCTTCGACTGGCTCATGTCGCTGCAGCCTGCGTGGCTCTCCACCATCTTCGGGATCTACTGGCTCACAGGCGGGCTCGCCGCGGCGGTCGCCCTGCTCGCGCTCCTCCTCCCGCTCCTGCGGGAGGAGGGGCTGGAGAACCACCGCATCGCCGTGGGCAAGCTCCTCCTCGCCCTGGTGATCTGCTGGGCGTACGTCGCCTTCATGCAGCTCCTGCTCATCTGGATCGCCGACCTGCCCCACGAGGTGGACTTCTATCGGCGCAGGAGCGCGGGTGGCTGGAGCGGTGTGAGCACCGCCCTCGCGCTGCTCCACTTCGCCATCCCCTTCCTCTTCCTCCTCTCGCGCCCGCTCAAGGCGAAGCCCCGCCTCCTCGCGGGCGTGGGGGCGATCGTCCTCCTCGGCCACCTGCTCGACGGGTGGTGGCTGGTGCTCCCGGTGCTCGATCCCGAAGGGCCGCGGCTCCACCTGCTCGATCTCGGCGCCTTCGCCACGGTGGCGGGCGCCGCAGGGCTCTTCGCCTGCTGGCGGCTGCAGGGCGCCGCGCTGATCGCCTCGGGGGATCCCTGGCTCGCCAGCGCGCTGCGCTACAGGGGGTCATGAGATGGGTCGGATCCGCCTCGAAGAGGATCGGGTGGAGAGCCGGCCGCTCCTCGCGGCGCTGGCCGTCGTCCTCGCCGTCGGTCTCCTCCTCTCCCTCTGGGCCACCCGGCTTGGTGTCCGCGCCACCGTCCCCGCGCAGCCGCCCGCCGCCGCGCCCGCCACCATCGCCGGCGTGCGGCAGGGGCTGGTGGGGACCGAGCGCCCCGGCGTGCGGGATCGGGAGGAGGCCCGCGCCGCGCTCTCCCGCTGGCGCTGGATCGACGAGGCGAACGGCATCGTCGCCATGCCGATCGAGGAGGCGATGCGCCTCGAGGCGGAGGGCGCGCGGTGAACGAGCTCTTCCGCAGGATCCTCTGGCTCCCCGTCCAGGGATCGACCGTCGCCGGCGAGGTGGACGCGCTCCACTACGCGGTGATCACCATCACGATGATCGGCGCCACCGGCGTCTTCGCCGCCGCCCTCTACTTCACCTGGCGCTACCGGCGCACCGACGAGGCGGCGCTCACGCCGCCGATCCGCGCTCCGCTCCTGCTCGAGCTCGCGGTGGTCGGCGGCCTGCTCTGCCTCTTCCTCCTCTTCTGGCGGGTCGGCTTCCAGCAGTACCTGCGCCTCCAGTCGCCGCCCGCGGACGCGATCGAGATCTACGTCACCGGCAAGCAGTGGATGTGGAAGTTCGCCTATCCCGGCGGGCAGCGGACCAACGCGCGCCTGGTGGTCCCCGCGGGCAGGCCGGTCAAGCTGATCATGACCTCGCGCGACGTGATCCACTCCTTTTACGTCCCCGCCTTCCGCATCAAGCAGGACGTGCTCCCCGGCCGCTACACCACCGCGTGGTTCGAGGTGGTGCGCCCCGGCGTCTACCCCCTCTTCTGCGCGGAGTATTGCGGCACCGGCCACTCGGAGATGGAGGCGGAGGTGGTGGCGCTCTCCGGCGCGGACTGGGAGGCGTGGATCGCCGGCGCCGAGGAGGAGAGCATGGCGGCGCAGGGGCTCGAGGTGGCGGCGCGGCGCGGCTGCCTCTCTTGCCACACCCTCGATGGCCAGCGCCACGTGGGCCCCAGCTTCCGCGGGCTCTACGGCGGCGTGCGGCAGCTGATCGACGGGGAGGCGATCGCCGACGAAGCCTACCTCACCCGCTCGATGATGGAGCCCGCGGCGCAGGTGGTCGCTGGCTACGCCCCGGTGATGCCCACCTACCTCGGCCAGCTCGACGCGGGGGAGGTCGCCGCCCTCGTCGAGCTGATCAAATCGCTGCGCCATCCCAACCCGCCGCCGCCCGGCGTGGATTACCCGCCCATCGCGCCGGCGGCGCCCACGGAGGCAGCGCCGTGAGCAGCTACCTCGGCCCCCCGACCACCATCCGCTCGTGGCTCTTCTCCACCGACCACAAGCGGATCGGCGTGATGTTCCTCGTCGCCACCACCGTGATGCTCGCCCTCGGCGGGGTCCTCGCGCTGCTCCTGCGCATCGAGCACCTCACCCCGGGCCCGACCATCATGCAGGCGGCCACCTACAACAGGGTCTTTACCCTGCACGGCGTGATCATGGTCTGGCTCTTCATGATCCCGTCGATCCCCGCGGCCTTCGGCAACTTCGTCCTGCCGATCATGCTCGGCGCCCGCGACGTCGCCTTCCCGCGCCTCAACCTGGCGAGCTTCTGGATCTACGTCGCCGGATCCCTGGTCACCCTCGCCGGCGTGGTGGCCAGCGGCGCGGACACCGGCTGGACCTTCTACGTCCCCTACGCGGCGGAGACCTTCACCGAGGTGATGCCGATCCTCGTCGGCGTCTTCATCCTCGGCTGGTCCACCATCCTCACCGGGATCAACTTCATCGTCACCACCCACACCCTGCGCGCGGAGGGGATGCGCTGGCGCGAGGTGCCCCTCTTCGTCTGGGCGCTCTACGGGACGAGCGTGATCCAGGTGCTGGCCACGCCGGTGCTGGCGATGGTCCTGCTCCTCGTCGCCTTCGACCACGGTCTCGGCTGGGGCTTCTTCGATCCGGCGCGGGGCGGCGACGTGGTCCTGTTCCAGCACCTCTTCTGGTTCTACTCGCACCCGGCGGTGTACATCATGATCCTGCCGGCGATGGGGGTGGTGAGCGAGGTGGTCTGCACCTTCGCCCGCAAGGTGCCGCTCTCCTACGTGGCGATCGCCGCCTCCACCTTCGGCATCGCCTTCGTCGGCTTCCTCACCTGGGGCCACCACATGTTCGTGGCGGGGATGTCGATCGTCGACGCGGGGATCTTCGGCGCGCTCTCGATGTTCGTGGCGATTTTCTCCGCCATCAAGGTCTTCACCTGGGTGGGCACGCTCTACAGGGGATCGATCTCCTTCCGCACGCCGCTCGCCTACGTCTTCGTCTTCCTCTTCCTCTTCGTCTTCGGCGGGATGACCGGCGTGGCGGTGGCCTCCACCAGCCTCGACGTCCACTGGCACGACACCTACTTCGTGGTGGCCCACTTCCACTTCATCATGGTGGGCGGGACCCTCACCGCGTGGCTGGCGGCGCTCCACTACTGGTGGCCCAAGATCACGGGCAGGCGCTACGCGGAGAAGTGGGGGCTGGTCACCTGCACCCTCACCTTTCTCGGCTTCTTCACCACCTTCTTCCCGCAGTTCCTCCTCGGGAACGGCGGCATGCCGCGCCGCTACTACCTCTACGACGAGACCTACCAGGCGCTCCACGTCCTCTCCACCGCCGGCTCGTGGGCGCTGGGGAGCGCCTTCGCCATCACCCTCGTCTACCTGGCGTGGTCGCTCGTCTACGGCGAGCGGGCGGAGGGGAATCCCTGGGGATCGCGCAGCTACGAGTGGCTCACCTCATCGCCGCCGCCGCCCCACAACTTCGACGGCACCCCCGTCTTCCGCCACAGCCCCTACGACTACCACCTGCCGCCCGGGAGCTGACGTGTACGCGCCGCGCCTCGAGGAGCACTTCGACGAGCTGCCGAAGCAGCGCCACGCGGCGCGGCTCGGCGTCTGGATCTTCCTCGCCAGCGAGCTCCTCCTCTTCGCCGGCCTCTTCGCCCTCTACTTCGGCTACCGCCTCCACTACCCGGAGGTCTTCATCGAAGGCGTGGTCCACAACGGGCGGGGGCTCGGCACCCTCAACACCTGCCTCCTCCTCCTCGGCAGCGTCGCCGCCGCGGCGGGGGTGGGGGAGCTGCGGCGCGATCGCGACGGGCGGGCGCGGATCCTCTTCGCCCTCGGCACGCTCCTCGCGCTCGCCTTCCTCGGCGTGAAGGGGACGGAGTACGCGCGCCACTTCCACGAGGGGATCGCGCCGGGCGGCAGCGGCGCCTTCTTCGCGGCGCACCGCGAGCCGGGCTGGCCCGTCTTCTTCACCCTGTACTTCGCGATGACCGGCCTCCACGCGATCCACGTGGTGATCGGCATGCTCCTCCTCGGCGCGGTGGCGGTGTGGATCGGCAGGCGGCGGCCCGGGCGCGCAGGCGCCCACCGGGCGGAGCTCGCGGCGCTCTACTGGCACTTCGTCGACGCGGTGTGGGTCTTCCTCTGGCCGATGTTCTACCTGCTGGGAGGCGGGCGGTGAGCAGGACGCTCCTCGCGGTGGCGGCGGCGCTCTTTCTCCTGGTGCTCGCCGCCTGGCTCCTCTCCCACGTGGACCTCGGCGGCTGGGCGGTACCGCTCGCCCTCTCCATCTCCGGCGCCAAGGCGTTCCTGATCGCCTGGTACTTCATGGAGCTGCACGAGGCGCGTACGTCGGTGCGCGCCTCGGTGGTGGCGGCGATCCTCCTCTTCGTCCTCCTCGTCGGCCTCACCGCGGTGGACGTGGGGACCCGGGCCCCGCCGCCGCTCCTCTCCCCTGCCGGGGCGCTCCGGTAGCCGGCAGCCCCCGGAAGGTTTGCTCGAATGTCGGCGCTCGGTGGTAGGGTGTTGACTTCGCGTTCATGTCCACCCGGTGAACATCGTGCCCGTATCCGACCTGATCCGCCGCTGCATCGAGCGCGACGCCACCGCCTGGGCGGAGCTGGTGTCGACCCACCGGGAGATGATCGTCCGGGTCTTGGTCCGGACCGTGGGCACGGAGGGGGCGGCCGCCGTCGAGGACCTCGAGCAGGACCTGTGGGGGAGGCTCCTCGCCAACGAGTGCGAGGTGCTCCGGGGTCTCACCGGCGCGGAGGAGGGGCAGCTCCGCGCCTTCCTCTACCGCACCGCCCTCAACCTCGGCCGCGACCACCGCCGCCGGGTGGCGGTGCGCCGGGTGATCCAGCCCGAGCCGGTGGAGGAGGTGGCGGGGGGCATCCCCGACGACGCGGAGGGGGTGGAGGAGCGCTACCAGCGCCTGGAGCGGCAGCAGAGCATCCTCGATGCGCTGGAGGAGGTCCTGACGCCGCCCAACCAGGATCGCGATCGGATGATCTTCCGGGCCCACTTCGTCGACGGCCTCACCGCCAGTGAAATCTCCACGATGGGGGTGGGGCTCGGGACCAAGGGGGTGGAATCGACCCTCCACAGGCTGGTCAACCGGGTCCGCGCGCTCCTACGCTCGCGGGAGGACGCGGCATGAAGGGTTTTCCGAAGCTCGTGCGTCCTCGGAGTACATGGGGGGAGGGACGAGCCGTGATCGAACCACACATGCCCATCGACGTCCTCGAGCGGTACGTCGCCGGCGGTGCTCCGAAGGAGGAGCGCGTTGCCGTCGAGCGCCACGCTGCCGTCTGCGAGACCTGCAGGCTCACCCTCGCCGCCACCGGCCTCGCCCGCACCGCCGGCACCCCGGAGGAGGAGGCGCTGGTCGCCAGGTCGATCGCCGCCTATCCGACCGGCGCCCTTCTCGCCGACCTCGGGATCGAGGGTGGCAGCGCCGCTGCGCGCCGGGCCCGGGAGCGCTGGTTCGGCAGGTACCGCCGGGTGGCGGTGGCCGCCGCCGCGGCGATCGCCGCCTGCCTCGCCCTCGTCCTGGCGCTCCCCCCGGGCGGCGACGGCACGATCGATCACCGCGTCCTCGAAGGGCGTCCCGCCCGGCTCGCCACCCACCTCCCGGTGCGCGCGCTCCGCGGCGCTCCCCCCGAGGGCCAGCCGTCGGTGGACGAGACGGATCCCGGCAGGGCGGTGGCGCTGCTCCTCGCCCGCGGCGCCGCCGGCGACTGGGAACGCGCCGAGACGCTGATCGGGCTCCGTCCCGAGACCGCCGACAGGGAGAACGACCTGGGCGTGCTCCTCCTCGCCCGGGGGGATCAGATCGGTGCGCTGGCCGCGTTCGAGCGGGCCCTCGCCCTTGACGAGGCGAACGACGCCGCCCGGTTCAACCGTGCGGTCGCCCTCGAGTCGCTCGGCCGCCGTGCGGAGGCGCGTGAGGCCTGGCGCCACTACCTCGCCGGCGCGGAGGACGACGACGAGGGCTGGCGCGAGGAGGCGCGCCGCCGGCTCGGTCAGTAGGGCGCGCTGCTCTCCAGGTGCTCCGTGTCGGCGGCGAGGGCGCGCTCCAGCGCCATCCTGCCGTCGCTGCAGATCGGGATGCCGTGGGCGAAGCAGACCACCTCCACCGGCAGGTGGTCGATGATCCGCCGCACGCTGGCGCGGGTCCGCGCCGGCTCGTCCTGGAAGCGGGCGGGGACGAAGCGCGGCGTGCCGTCCCCCTCGTAGTGGGTGAGGATGTCGGCGAGGAAGATCACGCTCCGCGGCCTGTCGAGCCAGAGCGCGTACATCGCCTCGGTGGGACCCGGGGTGTGGAACGCGGTCAGGCCGTTGGGTAGCGCGTCGCCGCCGCTGTAGCGGTAGTCGGGCTCCTCCTCCATCTGCCCCGGCTCATGGCCGATGGTCGGCCCCTCCGGTGCGTAGACCGGCACGCCAAACGTGCGGCGGAAGCGCCAGGCGGAGCGCTGGTGGTTGGGGCAGGTGAGCACGATCGAGGTGACGCGCCCGAGGCGGCGGATCTCGTCCTCGCTGACGGGGAGGGGATCGATCAGGGTCACCCGTCCCTCGTTGACCACCGCGTAGGCGTCGCTCGATTTGCCGCCGATGCGGTCGTCGTGGACCCGCCACCTGTGGACGGTGGGGACGACCCGGATGATCTTGCGTGCATGTCCCGTCGGCTCGCTCATGGCGCAACCATGTGCACGACGGGGACGGTGGGGGACCGGGTGGCCGATCAGGGGGGGAGCTCTTCCCTGCCGTAGAACCACGCGGTGATGGCGAAGCGCTCCGCCCAGCAGGGGAGCACCTCGTGCTCCAGCCGCGCGCTGAGGAAGACCACGAGGCGATCGAGGATCGGCTCCACCTCGACGGGCGGCGCGCCTTCCGGGTAGAGGCGCAGGGCGCCCCCGTGGGCGGGCTGCCAGCCGTCGTTCAGGTAGTAGATCGCGGTGAGCGTCCGGTTGGGGCCGCCCGGAAAGGCGTCGAGGTGGCGGACGTAGCCGGCGCCCCCGGCGTAGCGCGCCGCCTGTACCTCGTAGCGGCGCAGCCCCAGGTAGGCGCCGCGGTTGACCTCGTCGCGCAGCGCCCCGAGCCGCTCCAGCCAGAAGCGGAGCCCCGGCGGCGCGCTGGCGGGATCGAGCCAGGCGATCTCGTCCCCCCGCGAGGCGCGCTCGAGGCGGTAGCTTTCGCCCCGGCTCAGCCCCGCGGGGCGGAGGGCGCCCGCCCGGGCCAGCTCCGCCACCTCCGCGCGGAGGGCGCGGGCGGCGTCCGCGCCCAGCAGCCCGTCGACGAGGAAGTACCCCTCGCTGCCGAGGCGAGCGATGCGGTCGTCATCGAGGAGCGCGAAAGGCGCGGCGGTATGGAGCATGCGGCGGGGAAGATACGCCCGCCGGCCTTCCTATGTGTAGCAACCGACCGCCGTTTTCCTTGGAAAATCAGCCGCCGGGGAAGCGGGCGAGCGCCTCCCGCACCACCGCCGGCATCTCCACCGAGGCCATCCGATCCAGGTCGGTGGTCACCGCGGTGATCGCCGCGGTGGCGCAGAGCACCTCGCCGCGCCGCACCTCGTAGCGGGTGACGAAGGAGCTGCGCCCCACCTTCGGAAAGGAGAGGCGCACCTCGAACGCTTCGCCGTAGCGGAGCGGGGCGACGAAGTCGGTCTCCACGTGGACGGTGGGCCAGCCGATGCGGCGATCCCGGATCCACACGTGGTACGGCGCGCCGGTGCAGTCGCCGAAGAAGGCCTCGAAGGCCAGGTGGAAGTAGTCGAAGAAGCGGGGGTAGAAGACGATCCCCGCCGCGTCCACCTCGTTGAACCGGACCTGCTGCCGGTGGATCCAGCGTTCCATCACGTGAAGGCCGAAATCCCGGTCAGCTCCTTGCCCAGGATCAGCGTGTGGACGTCGTCGGTCCCCTCGTAGGTGTAGACCGATTCCAAATTGGTCATGTGGCGGATCACCGGGTAGTCGTCGGTGATGCCGTTGGCGCCGAGGATCTCCCGGGCGACGCGCGCCGCCTCCAGCGCCACGCGGACGTTGTTCCGCTTGGCGAAGGAGATGTGGAGGAAGCTGGCCTGGTCAAGATCCTTGAGCTGGCCGAGGCGCCAGTTGATCAGCTGCGCCTTGACCAGCTCCGTGTACATGTCCGCCAGCTTCTTCTGGACGAGCTGGAAGGAGGCGATCGGCTTGCCGAACTGGATCCGCGAGAGGGCGTAGTCGCGGGCCGCCTCGAAGACCGCGCGGTGGGCGCCGGTGGCGCCCCAGGCGATCCCGTAGCGCGCCTGGTTGAGGCACATCAGCGGTCCCTTGAGCCCCTCCACCCTGGGGAGCACGTTGGCGGCGGGGACGCGAACGTCGTGGAAGGAGAGCTCCGCGGTGAGCGAGGCGCGCAGGGAGACCTTGCCCTGGATCTCCCGGGCCGCGAAGCCCGGCATCCCCTTCTCCACCAGGTAGCCGCGGATCGAGGAGGCGCCGCCGTCGTCGGTCTTGGCCCAGACCACCGCCACGTCGGCGATGGTCCCGTTGGTGATCCAGAGCTTGGTGCCGTTGAGCACCCAGTGGTCGCCGTCGCGGCGGGCGCGCGTCTTCATGCTGCCGGGATCGGAGCCGTGGTCCGGCTCGGTGAGGCCGAAGCAGCCGATGATCCGGCCCGCCGCCATCCCCGGCAGGAAGCGCTCCTTCTGCTCCTCCGAGCCGAAGGCCCAGATCGGATACATCGCCAGCGAGCCCTGCACCGAGCAGAAGGAGCGAAGGCCGGAGTCGCCGCGCTCCAGCTCCTGCATGGCGAGGCCGTAGCTGACGTTGTCGGTGCCCGGGCAGCCGTAGCCGTGGAGGTTCATCCCCAGAAGGCCCATCTCGCCCAGGCGCGGCGCCAGCTCGGTGGGGAAGGTGCCGTTGCGGAAGTGGGTCTGGACGATGGGGAGGAACTCCTCGTCCACCAGCCGCGCCACCGAGCGGCGCATCAGCTTCTGCTCTTCGTCGAGGAGATCGTCGAGACGGTAGAGATCGGTACCGAGCAGCTCGTCGCCCATGGAGGCCTCCCACCGCGCCGCAGCGCGCCCCAGGCAGGTGAGGGCTTCGGGCGTAGCACGCGGCGGAGCGGGGCGGCAAGGGCGGCCGCCCCGCGACGCGTCGTGTCGCGGGGCAGCCACCGTCCGGTTCAGATCTGCGTCGCGTCGAGGTCGACGAAGATCACCCTGCCGTCCTCGCGGACGTAGACCAGCTGGTCCTCGTGAAGGTCGTACTGGGGCTGGCCGTTGACCGGCGCCGCCAGGTAGTCGAGCAGGAGCTCGTTGCCGTTGTCCATATTGACCAGGCGCAGCTCCCGCTTCCCGTGGGTGCAGTTGGAGGCCTCGAAGACCACCCAATTGCCCCAGGAGCCGAGGCGCGGGCGCTCGAAGGTGCTGCAGCAGGAGGTGGGCGTGGGGATCGGCTGCGGAAGGGTCCAGGCGTAATCCTTGACCCACTGCAGGCCGTTGACGTCGTCGAGGTAGGCGACGCTGCGATCCCACAGATCGGGCTGGCTCTGGTTGCCGCCGCCGCCGAAGAGGGCGAGCGAGGTGGCGGTCTGGACGTCGACGATCCGCACGTCCCAGGAGCCGTTGAACTGCTCGATCGCCGCGCGCTGGTCGAAGACCGCGGGGCGCTGCTCGTGGCGGCCGTTGCCGGCGAAGGAGACGCCGGTGGAGAACGAGCCGATGGTGCCGATGCCCCAGCCGATGGCGCGGTCGAGCGCGTCGCTCGTGTCGGTCCAGGCGAGGAAGTCCTTGTACATGCCGGGGTTGGCGGCGTTCCCGGCGATCCACGTCCAGGCGCCCACGTCCACGTGGTACGCCCAGACGTTGTTCATGTAGACCGCGGCGGCGTTGTAGTAGACGCCGTCGTAGGCGCTCATCGCCGGGCCCACCGCGCTCGGCGCGTTGCCGGGCACCCAGTCGATGGTGTTGGAGGCGGTGGCGAAGAGGGCGTGCCACTTGCCGCTGCCGTCGAGCACCACGGTGGGATCCCGCCCGATCAGGCCCGAGTCCCAGACGCCGTCGGCGGGCAGGTAGGGCACGTCGCAGGCCGGAGCGGAGGGGCCGAATTCGATCAGCGTCAGCTTTCCGTACTTGTCCGAGTAGACGAGCCAGTTGGCCACCGTGTGGAAGTAGTCCACGTCGGTGGGGTTCATCACGTCGAGGAACTGATCGAACCCCAGGTCGACGTGGTGGAGCCACAGCTGGCGATCGCCTCCGCAGTCCACGGCGTAGATGATCCACTCGCCCCAGTTGCCGACGAGCGGCCGCGCGGCGTTCGAGCAGCCGGCCGGCGGGGGAAAGAAGCCGCTCGCATAGCCGAGCTTCGCCCAGGCGATGCCGCCGTTGGAGTGATCCTCCCAGGCGACGACGTCGCCGGAGATGTCGGGCCGCCGATCCTTGCCGGTGAAGGAGTGGAAGAGCTGCGTGTTGCTGCTCAGCTCGTGGACCGCGACCCAGGTGTAGCCGGAGGGATCCTGGTACTGGTAGGCGAGGCGGTTGTCGAACAGGTTGAGCATCTGCTCGCGCCTGCCGTTGTAGCCCAGGTAGGTGTTCCAGGTGCCGTTGTTCAGATTGTAGATGGTGACGTCGCCGTCGGGCGTGTTGGACGTCGCGTATCCGGACAGCTCCTTGAACGAGGTGGGATAGCCGTCCGAGGACCACAGTCCGGGGTTGATCCAGACGCCGTTGTCGAAATCCCAGCCATCGAAGGGGCCGTCGGCGGCAGCGAAATAGGCCACCGCGTCGAAGCGCTTCGAATAGCTGCCGCTGATCGCCCAGACCGAGCTGGAGAAGGGATCCCACTCGTAGTTGGCGAAATAATCGCTGAAGATCACGTGGGGACCGCCTGCGCTCTGCAGGGCGACGGCCACGTACTCCGCCGCGTAGCCCGCGTAATAGGTGTTCGCGATCGGCACCTGCGCCTGCGCGGCGCCTGCTGCGAGTAGTGCTGCGGCACAACCAGCTGCGGAAAGAAGCTTCGTTTTCACACGGACTCCTTTGCTGCGACTGCTGGGTTGGTGATGCGTGGCGCAGTCACCCACCCGGGAGGCGGACGCGCGGTATTGCAGCTGCGAGGAACCCACCGCCGCTGCTGCTCGTGCGGCACGCCGGAACGGGGCGGTGGGGAACGGCAGTGCGCGAAGTACGCGCGTGTGCAGGCGGGTGGCAACGGTCTGGTAATGCGGCCTGTCACATTGTCGAAATTGCACGCACGGCGTACCCCGTCCCAGGGGAAATGCCCGCTTCCGCGCAGGAAGGCCCCCTCCCGGTGGTTCGCCGGGGGGGGCCGACAGGCCCACCCTTGGCGCCAATACGGAGGTCAACCGATGGGATTCTTCCACGTGCTCGGGAACTGGCCGGTCATCCGCCAGCTCCGCAGCGGGGACTGGCGCGGCCTGGGCGAGACCGCCCGCACCCCGCGCACCGTTGCCCTCGCGCCGCGAACCCGCGGCGCCGACCGCGTGGTGCGCTCGGTCTGTCCCTACTGCGCGGTGGGCTGCGGCCAGCTCGTCCACGTGCGCGACGGGAAGATCCTGGCGATCGAGGGCGACCCCGACTCGCCCATCTCCGCTGGCGCCCTGTGTCCCAAGGGCGCCGCCTCCCACCAGCTCGTCAGCGGCGACCAGCGCCAGCGGCACGTCCTCTACCGGCGCCCGGGCGGCACGCGGTGGGAGCGCATCCCCCTCGCCACCGCGATGGAGATGGTGGCCCGGCGGGTGAAGCGCACCCGCGACGAGACCTGGGAGGCGCAGTCCGGCGGCAGAGCGGTCAACCGCACCCTCGGCATCGCGCACCTGGGCGGCGCCACCCTCGACAACGAGGAGAACTACCTGATCAAGAAGCTCTTCAACGGCCTGGGGATCGTGCAGATCGAGAACCAGGCCCGGATATGACACTCCTCCACGGTCCCCGGTCTGGGGATCTCGTTCGGACGCGGGGGTGCGACGACGTTCCAGCAGGATCTGCAGAACGCCGACTGCATCGTGATCATGGGCTCCAACATGGCGGAGTGCCATCCGGTGGGCTTCCGCTGGGTGATGGAGGCGAAGAAGCGGGGCGCGAAGATCATCCACGTCGATCCCAGGTTCACGCGCACCAGCGCGATGGCGTCGCTCCACGTGCCGATCCGGCCCGGTTCGGACATCGCCTTCCTCGGCGGGTTGATCCGCTACGTGATCGAGAACGAGCGCTATTTCGCCGAATACGTCCGCGCCTTCACCAACGCCGCCACGCTGATCGACGAGGGCTTCCGCGACACGGAGGATCTCGACGGCCTCTTCCAGGGCTGGAACGAGGAGGAGGGGCGCTACGACCTCTCCACCTGGCAGTACGAGGGGGTGGCGGGCGTGGTGCCCGCCGCCGGTCACAAGGAGCTCGTCGCCGAGCCCGGCGCCGGGCGGTCCCGCCCCGCGGCGCGCAAGGCGATCGCCGCCGCCACCGATCCCACGTTGCAGCACCCGCGCTGCGTCTTCCAGATCCTGCGCCGCCACTTCGCCCGCTACACGCCGGAGATGGTGGAGTCGATCTGCGGCACGCCGCAGGCGCTCTTCCTCCAGGTGGCGGAGGCGCTCTGCGAGAACTCGGGAAGGGAGCGGACCAGCGCCTTCTGCTACTCGGTGGGCTGGACGCAGCACTCGGTGGGCGTGCAGTACATCCGCGCCGCGGCGATCCTCCAGCTTCTCCTCGGCAACGTCGGCAGGCCCGGCGGCGGCATCCTCGCCCTCCGCGGCCACGCCTCGATCCAGGGATCGACCGACATCCCCACCCTCTACGATCTCCTCCCCGGCTACCTGCCGATGCCCCACGCGGACCACGCGCGCACCCTCGACGAGTACGTCCGCAACAACCAGTCGGGCTCGGGTTGGTGGAGCGAGTTCCCGAAGTACGTCGTCTCGCTCCTCAAGGCCTGGTACGGCGACGCGGCGACGAAGGAGAACGACTTCGGCTTCGCCTGGCTGCCGCGGCTCACCGGCGATCACTCCCACTTCGTCACGGTCACCGACATGGCGGCGGGCCGGGTGAAGGGCTACTTCGTGATGGGCCAGAACCCGGTGGTGGGATCGCCCCACGGCTCGCTGCAGCGCAAGGGGCTGCGCAGCGCGGAGTGGGTGGTGGTCCGCGACCTCGCCCTGACCGAGACCGCCACGTTCTGGTACGAGGGGCCGGAGTTCGAGAGCGGCGAGCTCCGTCCCGAGGACGTTCGGACCGAGGTCTTCTTCTTCCCGGCGGCGGCCCACACGGAGAAGGCGGGAAGCTTCACCAACACGCAGCGCCTCCTCCAGTGGCGGGAGGCGGCGGTGGCGCCGCCGGGCGACGCGCGCAGCGAGCTCTGGTTCGTCTACCACCTGGGCAGGCTGCTCAAGGGGCTCTACGCCGATTCGAACGATCCGCGGGACGAGGGCTTCCGCGCCCTCACCTGGTCCTACTCCACCGAGGGGCCGCACGACGAGCCGCGGGCGGAGGAGGTGCTCGCGGAGATCAACGGC
>Ga0180215_1001375_pt1 | contig 27008 bp, 22 predicted proteins | sample eDN3rd37CBELigBY_FD_128871 | JGI IMG/M metagenome (GOLD analysis project Ga0180215, IMG submission 128871) | Enriched backyard soil microbial communities from Emeryville, California, USA - eDNA 3rd pass 37_C BE-Lig BY (version 2) (version 2) | ecosystem: Environmental > Terrestrial > Soil >...
CACGCAACGCTTCGCCCTCAGCCTGTCGTCGGTTCGAAGTCGCGAGAGACGCCGTAGAAGTAGCGCTCGAAGACGATGCGCGCGAGCCTGGTGACCCGTAGGTAGTCGTCCTCGAGCCGACTCGCCGAGCCGGGTGGGTAACCCATGAGCCTGGCGACGCCCTCCAGTTGGATTCGGTCCCGCGGGAGCACATCAGACGTCTTCGCACTCCACAGGGTCATGGCAGACCTGGCGCGCGTCGCGAACAGCCAGGCCTCGCTGAGTCTCTTCGCATCAGCCCGGTCAACCAATCCGCGCTCGACCGCAGCGTCAAGGGCATCAAGCGTTGACGTCGTGCGTAGGTCAGCCACGTCTGCTGCGTGCTGCAATTGCAGCAACTGAACGAACCATTCGACGTCGCTGAGCGACCCACGCCCCAGTTTGACGTGCCGATTGGGGTCCGCACCCTGGGGAAGGCGCTCCGCCTCCACCCGGGCCTTGATGCGCTTGACCTCCCGCACCTCCTGCTCCGAGATCGCGGATGGGTAGCGCACCGTGTCGGCCAGCCTGAGGAAATCATCGAGAAGCCCAGCGTCGCCTGCTCCGGTGTTCGCACGCAGCAGGGCCTGGGCCTCCCACGTGAGCGACCAGCGTTCGTAGTATGCGCGGTACGAATCGAACGAGCGGACAACGGGGCCGTTCTTGCCTTCCGGGCGCAGATCTGTGTCGAGATCGAGCGGAAGCGCCAGATCTTCCGTCAGTCGGGACAGTTCGCTCACCAGCTCCTGCGCACGGCGCGCAGCAACCTCATCGTCCAGGCTGTTCGCACGAAACACGTACATCACGTCGGTGTCAGAGCCGAAGCCGAGTTCCCTGCCGCCGAATCGACCCATGGCGATCACAGCGAATTCGATGCCGTCTTCGCCCCGACGCAGGGCAGCGAGCAGGCCGCCGAGCAGCGTGATCGTCACGTCGGCAAGGGCCCTTCCCAGTTGCCGCTCCTCGATGAAGCCCAGCATCGACCCGAGGGCCAGGCGGAGCACCTCGCGTCGCCTGGATGCCCTCAACGCGGTCGCAACGGCATCCGGAGTGTCGTAGCGGAGCACGGTCGCAGCCGCCTCCTGCGCAAGCCACTCCGCCGTTCGCGGCCGCAGCTCTGCGACGTCGTCCAGCCACGCCGCGGCCTCGGGCGTCGACTCGAACAGTCCACCCACGAAGCGGGATCCTGACAGCACGGTGGTGAGCCGTTCCGCCGCAACGGATGAGTCCCGCAACATGCGCAGGAACCAGTGCGACTCTCCCAGGTCTTCGCTGAGCCTGCGCAGCGTGAGGAGCCCATAGTCAGGATCCGCGCCATCCGCGAGCCATTGGAGCATGACCGGTAGCAGCGTGCGCTGGATCTGGGCACGCCGAGACACACCGGACGTCATCGCACGAATGTGCGCAAGCGCGCCAACCGGGTCGATGAAACCGATGGCGGCGAGCCGGGCGGATGCCTGATCGCTCGTGAGTGCGAAGTCCTCCTCCGGCAGTGACGCGACAGCAGACAGGAGTGGCCGATAGAACAGTCGCTCGTGCAGGCTGCGAACCGCGCGCTTGGTCGACTGCCAGCGTTCGACGAGCGCGTCTGCGCCGGAGAAAATGCGGACGGCTCGGGCCAATACCCTCAGTTCGGATTCGTCGCGCGGCATGTGGTGGGTGCGCCTGAGTCGCGACAACTGCAAGCGGTGCTCAAGCAGGCGGAGGAAGCGGTAGTGCTCCGCGAAGGATGCTGCCTCCTGCCTTCCGATGTACCCACCGGCGGCCAGTGCCGCCAGAGCGGGGAGGGTGCCGCGTTGCCGCACGTGCTCGTCGACCTGCCCGTGCACCAATTGCAGTAGCTGGATAGTGAATTCGATGTCGCGCAGGCCGCCAGGGCCGAGCTTGAGCTGCACGTCGACCTGGTCTGGGGGGATGTTGTCTGTGACGCGCTCCCTCATTCGCTGCACCGCGTCGACGAATCCGTCGCGAGACGCGCTCGACCACACGAGAGGAGCGATCGCGTTCGCATACCGCTCCCCCAACTCCAGATCCCCGGCAAGCGGGCGTGCCTTGATCAGGGCCTGGAACTCCCAGCTCCTCGCCCAGCGCTCGTAGTACGCCAGGTGCGACTCAAGGGTCCGCACGAGTGCGCCATCTTTGCCCTCCGGCCGGAGGTTCGCGTCGACCTCCCACAGCGGAGGCTCCACCCCGGTGCTGGTGATCCCCCGCATCGTCTGCACTGCCAGAGCGGTGCCGATCTGCACGGCCCGATCAGTGGACAGTTCTCCTGCGCCCTCCACCACGAAGATGACATCGACGTCGCTCACATAGTTGAGTTCGCGTGCTCCGGCCTTGCCCATGCCGACGATGGCCAGACGGGTGTCGGCTACCTCAGTTTCCGGGAAGCCGACGTGGGAGCGTGCGATCACCACAGAAGTATCCAGTGCTGCAGCGGCGAGATCCGAGAGGGCGCGAGTGATGTCGTCGATCGCCGCCACCGGATCATCGTGTTCCAGATCGAACGCGGCGATCACCGCCAATTGACTGCGGTAGCTCACCCGGAGTGCGTTCCAGGCCTCTTCCTGATCGGCCGTGCCATCCACGGCGGACCGCAAGCGCGACCGGCACTCCTCGCGATCGGGGAGACTCAGGTCGGGCCGCGCAAGAACCGTCAATTCGGACGGATGCCTGAGAAAGAACTCGGCCAGCCCTCGGGAAGCTCCCAACACGTTCAGGAGGCGCCTGGCTGTCGTTTCGCTCGACAGGAGGGGCACAACCTCCTGCCCGCACTCGCGAAGCATGGTGGCAAGAAGCTCGATCGCCTGGTCTGGGTCGGCCAGGTCAGCGAACAACGGCAGCAGAGACTCCGCCGGATGCTCAGCATTCACCTCGTCGACGAGCGCAGCCGCCCTGCCGAGGGACGAGAAGCCGAGGCGCGCCAACGCCGTGAGGGTGCTACTGCTGCGCGACATCCTGGGCGTCCGGTGCGGTCACAGCATTCTCAGGTTGCGTTCGAGCTCATACGGAGTGACCTGCGCCCGGTACTCCTTCCACTCCTGCCGCTTATTGAGCAGAACGTAGTTGAAAACCTGTTCGCCGAGGGTGGTGGCCACCAACTCCGAGTTCTCCATGATGGACACCGCGTGATCGAGGCTCGCCGGCAGCGGCGCATAGCCGAGTGCCCGGCGCTCCGAATCGGTGAGGGTCCACACGTTGTCTTCCGCCTCGGGCGGCAGCTCGTAGCCGTTCTCGATGCCCTTGAGCCCTGCAGCCAGCATGAGAGAGAAAGACAGGTACGGGTTTGCGGCTGAGTCGATGGCGCGATACTCGACTCGCGCGCTCTGGCCCTTGTTCGGCTTGTAGAGCGGAACCCGCACCAGGGCCGATCGGTTGTTGTGTCCCCAGGTGACGAAACTTGGAGCCTCACCGCCACCCCACAGGCGCTTGTACGAGTTGACGAACTGGTTCGTGACCGCTGTGATCTCTGGTGCGTGCTTGAGCAGACCGGCGATGAACTGGCGGCCAACCTTCGACAGCTGGTAGCGCGCACCCGGCTCGTAGAAGGCGTTCGTGTCGCCCTCGAAGAGAGACATATGGGTGTGCATTCCCGACCCAGGGTGGTCGGTCAACGGCTTGGGCATGAACGTCGCATACACGCCCTGCTCGATCGCGACCTCTTTCACGACCGTGCGGAACGTCATGATGTTGTCTGCCGTCGCCAGAGCGTCTGCATACCTCAGGTCGATCTCGTTCTGCCCCGGGCCACCCTCGTGGTGGCTGAACTCCACCGAAATGCCGAGGTCCTCCAGCATGCGCACGGAGCGTCGGCGGAAGTCGTGGGCCGTGCCACCGGGAACGTTGTCGAAGTAACCGGCAGAGTCGACGGGGATCGGCCCCTTTTTGCCGAACTTCGAACTCTTGAGCAGGTAGAACTCGATCTCGGGGTGTGTGTAGAAGGTAAACCCCGCCTCTGCGGCCGTGGCCAACGCCCGCTTGAGCACATTCCGGGGGTCGGCGATCGCCGGCTGCCCGTCCGGGGTCATGATGTCGCAGAACATCCGGCCGGTTGGGTCAATCTCACCCCGCCACGGGAGGATCTGGAAGGTTGCAGGGTCGGGGTAGGCGAGAACATCCGCCTCATAGGTGCGCGTCAGACCCTCAATGGCGGAGCCGTCGAACCCGATCCCCTCCGCGAAGGCTCCCTCGACCTCAGCGGGCGCAATCGCCACCGACTTGAGGGTGCCGACGACGTCGGTGAACCACAGGCGCACGAACTTGATTCCTCGCTCCTCGATTGTGCGAAGAACAAAGTCACGCTGCTTGTCCATGGGCTCCTCACTCATCGCCGACGGTCCAGACCCGCTATTAGGCTAGTGGCTATGCCCCGTATTCGCTTGGCGCTGGCGCAGACCAATCCAGTGGTCGGCGATCTGAGCGCCAACGCCCAGCAGATCGTGCATGCAGCCAGGGAGGCAGCCGCCGCAGGCGCCGATCTTCTGGCAACAGGCGAAATGGCCCTGAGCGGCTACCCGATCGAAGACCTCGCCTCGCGGCCCAGCTTTCTCGCCGCATGCCACCGTGAACTCCGGATGCTCGCCAAGGCTCTTCAAGACGCTGGAGTCGGCGATCTTCCCGTCATCGTCGGCCACCCAGACGGTCCATTCGATGTGCAATCGCTGGGTGACGGTAACGCACCGAACGCCATCGCGAGGAACAGTGCAAGCCTCGTACATCACGGGCATGTGAAGGGCACATACTCCAAGCACCATCTGCCCAACTATTCGGTGTTCGACGAGTACCGGGTCTTCGTGCCGGGAGACGAACTCCTGGTTGTACGCGTCAGGGACGTCGACATCGCCGTGCTCATCTGTGAGGATCTGTGGCGAGATTCCGGCCCGGTCGCGGCCGTCCGCGCCGTCCGCGCGGGTGTGCTGCTCACGATCAACGCGTCGCCGTTCGAGCGTGACAAGAACGAGGTGAGGCTGCCTCTTGTCACCCGTCGCGCCGTCGAGGGCGACACGATCGTGGCCTACGTGAACATCGTGGGTGGGCAGGACGATCTGGTGTTCGACGGTGACAGTGTCGTCGCTGGCGCAGACGGGAGGGTTCTCGCCCGTGCTCCCCAATTCGCCGAGCACCTCCTGGTGGTCGACCTGGACGCTCGTGCTGCCACCGACAGCCCACAGGAGAACGACAGCCCAGGGCAGACCGGCGTCACGCGAGTCGAGATCGAGTCGGCGGAACATCTCCGTCCGCCACTTGATCAGCCCATCGCCGAGCCAGCCGGAGACCTCGAACAGGTGTGGAACGCCCTGGTGCTGGGTCTGCGTGACTACGTGCGCAAGAACGGGTTCTCGTCTGTCGTGCTCGGCCTGTCTGGCGGAATCGACTCAGCGGTATGTGCTGTGCTCGCGGCCGACGCGATCGGTGCGGATGCCGTTCATTGCGTGTCCATGCCGAGCCGGTACTCCTCAGACCATTCCCGCTCTGACGCAGACGAGCTCGCAGAACGCGTCGGACTGCACTATCAGGTACAGGCCATTGCCGACCTCGTATCGCCGATTGAGAGCCAGCTCTCGCTCACGGGAATCGCGGCGGAGAACCTGCAGGCGCGGGTGCGCGCCATCATCCTCATGGGGTTGTCGAAGACTCATGGCCACCTGGTGCTCACGACAGGCAACAAGTCTGAGCTGGCCGTCGGATACTCCACCATCTACGGCGACTCAGTCGGCGGCTTCGCACCGATCAAGGACGTGCCGAAGTCGATGGTCTGGGAGCTCGCGCGCTGGCGCAACGCTGAGGCCGTTCGCCGTGGCGAGGTCGCACCGATCCCCGAGAACTCCATCGAGAAGCCGCCGTCTGCAGAGCTGCGGCCAGACCAGACGGATCAGGATTCCCTGCCGCCCTACGAGGTGCTCGATGGCATCCTCGAGGCGTACGTCACACGCAAGCTCGGCGCGGCCGACGTGGTCGCCCTCGGTTACGACGCGGATACCGTGAACGAGGTCACCCGCCTGGTCGATCGTGCTGAGTGGAAGCGAAGGCAGGGAGCGATCGGGCCCAAGATCTCGGGAATGGCGTTCGGACGGGATCGGAGGCTACCGATCACTTACCGGCCGACGAAAACTCCGGGAACCGAATAGGGTTTCTGCATGACTGATCCAGCGAAGGCGGCAGCACAGGCCGGGCTCAAGAAGGTGCGGACCCGGCATTTCCAATCGGCGAAAGAGAACGGGATCAAGATCACCGGTCTCACCAGCTACGACCAGCTCAGTGCCTCGATCTTCGACAAGGCGGGCATCGATTTCCTGCTCGTCGGTGACTCCGCTGGTAACAATGTTCTCGGCTTCGACACGACGCTTCCCGTAACAGTCGACGAATTGATTCCTCTGACACGCGCCGTCGCCGGGGCTGTCTCCCGGGCATTCGTCGTCGCTGATCTTCCCTTCGGATCATACGAATCAAGCCCGGAAGAGGCCCTGCATACGGCTTTCCGCTTCATGAAGGAAACCCACGCGCACGCCGTCAAACTCGAGGGAGGGGTGCGCAGTGCCGAGCAGATCCGCCGCATCGTCTCGGCAGGAATTCCGGTCATGGCGCACATCGGATTCACACCCCAGAGCGAACACGGCCTCGGTGGTCATATAATCCAAGGACGCGGTGAAGGGCTCGAACAGCTTCTCGCCGACGCACACGCCGTCGAAGATGCCGGTGCGTTCTCCGTGGTGCTGGAGATGGTTCCAGCCGAGGCCGCCTCACAGGTGACCCGGGAGTTGCGTATCCCGACCATCGGTGTTGGTGCCGGTCCGGATGTCGACGGCCAGCTTTTGGTCTGGACCGACTGGGCAGGTCTCAACACCGGTCGTATCCCCAAATTCGTTCGCCAATACGCGAACCTGGCGGAGGTACTGACGGATGCCGTTACCGCCTACAGAACGGACGTTGCCGAAGGAACCTACCCGGGCCCAGAGCACAGCTACGAGTGACGCCGAGGATCCGGTGGCGCGAATTCGGCCTCCCCATCGAAAGACTCCTATGCACTCTTCAGCCACTGCCGTTATCGACGCAGCGTACGACGCTACAGTTGCCCGGAACCCGGGCGAGTCAGAGTTCCACCAGGCGGTGCGCGAAGTACTGGACTCCATTCAGCCGCTGATTTCGAAGCATCCGGAGTTCGTGGAGGCGGGAATCCTCGAACGCATCGTCGAGCCCGAGCGCCAGATCATGTTCCGGGTGCCGTGGGTCGACGATGCCGGGCGGGTGCGCGTGAACCGTGGGTTCCGGGTGCAGTTCAACTCGGCTCTCGGACCGTACAAGGGCGGCCTCCGCTTTCACCCGACCGTCAACCTCGGCATCATCAAGTTTCTCGGCTTCGAGCAGATCTTCAAGAACGCGCTCACCGGTCAGGGAATCGGAGGGGCGAAGGGTGGCTCGGACTTCGACCCGCACCACTGCAGCGACGGCGAAGTCATGCGGTTCTGCCAGAGCTTCATGAATGAGCTCTACCGCCACCTGGGTGAGCACACCGACATTCCCGCCGGCGACATCGGTGTCGGCGGCAGGGAGATCGGGTTTCTGTTCGGCCAGTACCGTCGGCTCACTAACCGCCACGAGTCGGGGATGTTCACCGGCAAGGGACTGCAGTGGGGCGGCGCCCAGGTGCGCACGCAGTCAACGGGCTACGGCACCGTGTACTTCGCCGAGGAGATGCTCGCAACCAGGCGCGACAGCGTTGAGGGAAAGACGGTCATCGTCTCAGGCTCTGGCAACGTGGCGATCTACGCCATCGAGAAGGTCGCGCAGCTGGGCGGAAAGGCGATCACAGCATCCGATTCCTCAGGTTTCATCGTCGATGAGGCGGGCATAGACGTCGAATTGCTGAAGCAGCTCAAAGAGGTGGAGCGTGCACGGGTGAGCGAGTACGCCGTGCGAAAGCCGAGCGCTCGATATTTCGCCGGCGGCAACGTGTGGGATGTGCCTGGCGACATCGCGCTCCCCTCCGCCACGCAGAACGAGCTCACCAGGGACGACGCAGAGAAACTTGTGAAGAACGGGGTCATCGCGGTCGCTGAGGGCGCGAACATGCCGTCGACGGCCTCGGCCGTGCACCTCTTCCAGGACGCCGGTGTGCTCTTCGGGCCGGGCAAGGCCGCAAACGCAGGCGGGGTCGCCACGAGCGCGCTCGAGATGAGCCAGAACGCATCGCGCCAGCGCTGGGACTTCGAGACGAGTGAGCAGCGGCTGCACAGCATCATGCGAACCGTGCATTCTGCTGCGCGTGAGGCTGCGGAGGAGTTCGGCCACCCCGGCGACTACGTGGTGGGGGCGAACATCGCCTCGTTCCGCACGGTCGCAGATGCGATGCTCGCGCAGGGCCTGGTCTGAGACTGAGGCACGCAGACTGAGGCACGCAGTGCACGCAGTCTGAGGCACGAACAGAGACAGTGTCGGAAACAGAGGGCTTAGTCGTCTTCCGCGGCTTCCTCTTCCGCCCACCTGCGCGCGCGCTCCGCGATGATCTCGGGAGCGCGCTCGGCGTCTTCCCGTGAGGCGAACGGGCCGTCCCGCTCCCCCGACAACGATTGGGGACCCTGCTCCACCTGCCCCGTCTTCCGGTTGTACCACCAGTCGGTCATGGGAACTCTCCTCCTGTACCTAACATGGATCATATGCCGAAGGATTCGAACGGACACCTCACCCCCGGAGTGGTCTCCGGACCACGCGCGGTGCCGCCCAGCATCCGTCGCCCCGAGTATGTGGGCAAGAAAGCGCCCAGCCCCTTCACGGGTTCAGACGTCTACCCACCGGAGAAGATCGCGTTGATTCGCGAGTCCGGGCGCATCGCCGCCGAGGCGATCCAGTTGGTTGGCGACAACATCCGTCCCGGCATCACCACTGATGAACTGGATGCCATCGGCCACGACTTCTTGGTGGCGAACGAGGCGTACCCGTCGACGCTCGGCTACCGCGGCTTCCCCAAATCGCTGTGCAGCTCGATCAACGAGGTCATCTGCCACGGGATTCCTGACAACACCGTTCTGGAAGACGGCGACATCGTCAACATCGACATCACCGCGTACAAGAACGGAGTGCACGGCGACAGCAACGTCACCTTCATCGTCGGCGAGGCGAGCCAGGAGGTGACCGACCTGGTCTCACGAACGCGTGATGCGCTGAACCGGGGAATCAAGGCCGTGGCCCCTGGTAGGCAGGTGAATGTGATCGGGCGAGCCATCGAATCGTATGCCCGCCGCTTCGGCTACGGTGTCGTGCGCGACTTCACGGGGCACGGAGTTGGGGAGGCGTTCCACTCGGGCCTCATCATCCCCCACTACGACTCTGCACCCCAGTTCGACACCGTGATGGAGGTCGGCATGGTGTTCACCATCGAGCCCATGCTCACGCTCGGCACGCACGAGTGGGATATCTGGGCGGATGGCTGGACGGTCACCACGCGAGACAAGAGCATCACAGCGCAGTTCGAACACACCCTGGTCGTGACCGAGCGCGGCGCAGAAGTTCTCACGTCCCTCTAGCGGAAGGCACAACCCATGACGCGAGCGGTCGGAATCGACATCGGCGGTACCGGGATCAAGGCAGCGATCGTCGACGTCGGGTCGGGCGAACTGCTCTCGGATCGGGTCAAGGTTCCCACCCCGACCGGAGGCTCACCCTCAGACATCGTCGACGCCGTGGTCGGGCTGGTTGACGAGTTGGGCGTGACCGACGATCACAGCGTTCCCGTGGGCGTCTGCTTCCCGGCGATCATCCTGGGCGGGCGCACCATGTCTGCCGCGAACGTGAGCTCAGAGTGGATCGGACTGGAGGCGGAGGCACTGTTCGAAGAGCACCTGCAGCGTGACATCCACTTCGTCAATGATGCGGATGCCGCTGGTTTCGCCGAGGTTCGCTACGGGGCTGCAGCCGGGCGCCCGGGGCTCGTACTCGTGACCACCCTCGGCACGGGAATAGGTTCGGCACTTATCTACGACGGAGTTCTCGTGCCGAACTCAGAACTGGGTCACCTCGAGCTGAACGGCATGGATGCGGAGCGCTGGACCGCCAACAGCGCCCGCGAGGCCGAGGACCTCAGCTGGGAGGAATGGGCGGTCCGCCTTCAGCGCTACTACTCGCACCTGGAACTGCTGTTCTCTCCTGAACTGTTCATTGTCGGTGGCGGTGTGTCGAAAGCGGCTGACAGCTTCTTGCCGCTCCTGCAGTTGAACACCCCGATTGTGCCTGCGACGCTGCGCAACAACGCAGGAATCATGGGTGCAGCGGCGCTCGCCGTGCGGGGCGAGCAATAGGCACAGGCCCCCCCGGGCCGCCGCACAGGGCGGCGAGAGTGAATGGGCCGGCTGATACGCCGGGTTCTGTCCACACCGTGCGGTGCTGGACGGTCATCTATCTCGGGGATACGTTGCCGCAGCCCTCTAGCGGTCTACCCGGGAACTGGGCGAGCAGCCTGTAGCGTTCCCTATGCGACCTTGCTCCGAACGAGGTTTACCCAGCCGGCCGGGTCACCCCGACCGCTGGTGGTCTCTTACACCACCGTTTCACCCTTACCCCCGTGTGTCGCTTTCGGAGACAGCACGGTGGCGGTCTGCTTTCTGTTGCACTTTCTCGCGGGTTACCCCGGGTGGGAGTTACCCACCGTTCTGCTCTGCGGAGCCCGGACGTTCCTCGGCGCGTATTGCTACGCGACGCGACCGTCTTGCCGACCCATTCGCTGCCGATTGTACCGGTGTGAGGTTCGGAGCGGGTCAGAGTCCCGATTCCGGCGTCCGCACGAGGATGGCCTGGCTGTCTGGGCAGATGAGCACATCATCGTCTGCGGCGGCCTTGATGGTGTCGAGGTCGCTCGCGTTGAGCTTGACGCCACTGGCCAGGGAGACACCGCCCTGCAGCAGCGACGCCCCGAAACCGTAGCGTTGGCGTTGCCGTTCGTACAGCTCGAGCAGGTCGGCAGGGAGCTTGTCTGCGATCGTGGCGCGGTTGGCTTCGGCGTGGGTGCGCTCGCTCGCGACCGAGGCGAGTGCCGTGTCTCGCTCGGCCTCGGCTTCAGCGATCTTCGCCTTCACCGCGTCGAGCCGCGCTGTGGTTGCGGCGACTGCGGCCTCGCGCTCCTCAAGAACTTCCATCACCCCCAACTGGATCTCCTCTAGGTCGTTCTGGCGTTTGCGCAGGGCAGCAAGCTCCTGCTCCAGCCCGGCCACGTCTTTGACCGAGCTCGCCACGTCGAGGCGGTCGCTGTCGCGCTTGATCCTCGCCTCGACGACCGCGACATCCGCTTCGATCCGCTCGAGTTCGAGCTGGGTGTCTTCTACAGCACCCGTCTCGCCGAGCAGCTGGGCGGAGATCGCATCAGCCTCTTCGTTCAGGGTCTTGAGCGTGGCGAGCACCGGCAGGGCCGTCGATTGGTGTCTCAGCTGCTGCAGCTTGGTGTCTAGGGCCTGCAGGTCGAGCAGATGCCTCTGGATGTCTGGGCTGGCTTTGAGCGGCATGGCGTCTCCGGCTTGATGTGGGTGGTGCTACTGAACGATGGTGAAGTCCCAGGGGTCTGTGCGCAGCTCGCTCACACCCACCGTGATTCCGGGCAGGGCCTGACGCAACTGGGTGGCTGCCGTGTCGAGCCATAGCCATTCGCTGGCCCAGTGGGACACGTCGATGAGGCCGGGCCCGCTGGTGAGACGCGCATTCGCCCTGGCCTCAGACGCGGGGTGGTGCCGCAGGTCTGAGGTGATGTAGACATCCGCACCCAGCACTGCGGGTGCACTGAGCAGGGAGTCGCCTGCTCCGGCACACAGGGCAACGCGCTCGACGGGCTGGGAGTACTCCCCCGCCACCCGGATGCCTCCGGCAGTCGGCGGAAGCAGCTCACCGAGAACGCGAGCGAGCCGTCCGAGCGTGGTGGACTCTGCAAGAGTGCCGACCCGACCGAGCCCCAACGTGGCATCCGCTGCCGGGACTATCGGGTGGGTGTCTTGCAGGCCCAGACGTTCAGCGAGTACGGCCGAGGTTCCCGCCTCCACCACGTCGGCGTTGGTGTGGGCTGCGACCAGTGCGCAATCGCCGCGGATGAGCTTCGCGATCATGGCGCCCTTGTAGCGATCCTCCGCCACCGAGGTCACGCCGCGCAACAGCAGCGGGTGGTGCACGAGCAGCAGGTCGGCGCCAACCGTGATCGCCTCCTCGACAGTCTCCTCCACCGCGTCGACGGCCAGGAGGATGCTCTTCACGGTCGCGGTGGGCGACCCGACGATGAGGCCGGGTGCGTCCCAGGCTTAAGCGCCGGAGAGTGGCCACAGCCGCTCGATTGCCGCGTTCACGTCGGCGAGGGTTGCTGGCATCCCGTCAGTCTACCGATGCGGCCGGTGACGACTCCTGTCTACGAATCGCGCTGATTCCCGCCACTACCGGCGTGAGCAGGCCGACGGCCAGGGCGACGATCACGCCGATGTCGGAGTCCGCGAGTTCGCCTCCCTCAGACCACCCGAGGAGCGGCATCAGGTAGCCCTGCCAGGCGAGCCAGTCGACCGATGCTGTCGTCAGGCCGTAACCGACGCCAGTGGCAGCAAGCAGCATCGCCACATTGACCCACCGCACCTTCGCGTATGCACCGCCGGCTTGCAGGAGCGACGCGGAATGGACCCGGCGGTTGCGGATCATGATCTCTGCCGCGTAGAGGCCGAGCCACGCAGCCGTTGGCACGCCGAGCGAGGTCGCCAGGTCTCGGAAGACCCCTTGAAGGTCGAGCCCGGTGGCGGTGATCGCTACCGCGACGGCTCCGACCGCAGCACCGATGGCGAGAACCGCGACATCTCTGCGCATCCGCAGCCCGAGCGCCTGCGCAGAGAAAGCGCCCGAATACATGGAGACGGTGGTTCCAGACAGTAATCCGAGCATGACTGCGACCACCAGCGGGAGCTGGAACCATGCCGGTACAACGGTCACCAGAGTCGCCGCCGGATTGACGATGAAGCCGTGTGCGAGTTCCGGGTCTGATGCGGCGAGTGCTGCACCGTACCCGATCAGCACGAAAGGCGGGATCGCACTGCCGAATGACGCAGCGAGCATTGCCCGCGCGCCGGACCCTGCCTGCCTCTGGTAGCGCGCCAGGTCGCCTGCGCCGCTCGCCCAGGCCAGACCGATGAAGCTGAACACCAGGATCGTGCCGGTGATCACCAGTATCCACGAGCCGTCACGTACAGAGAGGGCGTTCGCCGTGTGGATGAGCGGCCAGGTGGTGGCCACGAGCCCCACAATGAGGGCGCCCGATACCACGCTGAACAGCAGCTGCACCCACGCGAGCAGGCGGTGGCCGAAGAACGCGACGGTAGTGGCGAGCAGCACACCGGAACCCGTGATGACGATGGAGAGCTGTGACCGGTCGGATGCGTCGGCAGCACCCAGCTCGACCACCAGCGTGGATCCGACACTCGCCAGGAACCACAACAGCGCGCCGGCCCAGAACACGCGCGCGATCACAGCCAGCGTGGCTGGCACGACGTTGCCCGCGAGGCCGAAGGTCGCGCGCGAGACAATCATGGTCGGCTGGCCGGTCCACTTCGCCGCGAGCGTCGCAAGCCCGGTCGGCAGGAATGAGAGCGCAACACCCCCGAGGGTGGCCAGCACCGCCTGCCGCAGGCTCATGCCCATTGCGAGCAGCACAGCACCGAGTACAACGCTCAGCGCGGACGAGTTGACCGCGAACCACAACCAGAACAACCGGAAGCTGCCAGCCGTCCGCGCCGCGAGCACGGTGGGTTCGGCGCCTGCGGTCTCAGGCGTAAAGGCGGGCTCCCGGTTGGTGCCGCCGACATCCTGCTGCTGCGGCTCGACCGGATCGCGTTGTGCATTGCTCGGCGAGATGACGGTTCCGCCCTCTGTGCGAGGCGGATCCTCCGGTTCCACCAGGTCGTAGACGACGGCCGGGGCCTCGCTCCGCTGCGCGGGTTCCGATTCGAACGGGGGGATCACCTGAATGGCCTCCGTGAAGGTGGTTCGCACCTCCTCGACGACCTCAAGCGCCTCCTGGGTTCCGATGGCACGCATTGAGCTCTCCCAGCTGGTGAACTCCTTCGCCTCCTGCCGTCGAATGAGCAACTGCTGCTCGAGCTCCTCGATGGCTTCCAGTGCGCTCGACTCGCGACCGTCACCCAGCGCGGTGAGCAGCTCGTCGTCGGCGAGGGACCTGCGCTGCGGCGGCGCAGGGAACTCCGACCCCGCGGGTGGCGTAACCACGGTTGCGGGGTTCGGAGGTGGTGCGTCCCGTGGCACGGAAGTCTGGTCGGCTCCCGCGCCGAAAATTGCCCGATATGCGTCGGGAGGTGCGGGAGTGAACGTCGAGCGCCGAGGGCCCGGTTGCGGGACGTCGTCAGCCTCTGGTGGGGATGCGTCCGCCTCCTCGTCGTGGGCCATGCGCGACATCGTAGCGGTGAATGACCGTCCGACAGGTCAGACGTGCCGTTGCTCCGGCACCTTCGCCTTCCGCTTGGTGGGCAGCTCGAACAGCAGGCTGAACGGCAGCCGTCGGCCCACCCACGCGAACCCGAAGCACACGAGCAGGGTGAGCGCGAAGACTCCGACCAGCCCGACAACCGGATCAGTGATTCCCGCACGCTCGGCCAGGCGTCCAAGCGCCGCGAACACCGGGTAGTGCACGCAGTAGAAGATGAGCGAGTACCTGCCGGTGAAGCGCACGGGCGAAAGCCACCGGGCATCCGGAATCACGGAAGCCAGGCGCACCAGGATCAGGATGCCCAGCATTGCCGGAACCGCAGCAAGCGGGTGGTACCAGAGCGGATAGACGAGACCGGAGTACAGGGCCACCGCAAGCGGGATCACCGAGAGGATGGCGGCCCATCGGGTGCTGAGCAGCGACGCGTACTGAACCCAGAATCGTTCGACCAGGGCGCCCAGGAAGAAGAAAGGCATCAGATAGAGGAACCGCTGCTCGATGCTGTCGGGGGCGAGGAGGAATGCGCCGACGAATGGCACGACCACGAGCACCCAGATCGGTACCCACTTGGTGACCAGCGCGAGCACGTAGTAGGCGGTGATGAACTGCAGGAACCACAGGTAGGTTGCCCAGAATGCCGGCTCGTACCAGGCGTAGTCGCTGCCGCCGCTCGCCGTCACGTAAATGACTGTCCAGACAATGATCGGCCACACGATGCGGCGGATCTTTCCCCACAGGTACGGTCCGACCGGGCGCTTCAGTGACCCGGCGACGAGGAGGCCGGACAGGAACATGAGCATCGGCATCCGGAACGGGGCGAAGAAGTCACTCAGAAAGGTGAGTGCCTCCGGCAGGTCGTCGATGCGCGCCGAGACGATCTGGGTGCTGTGGTGCAGAACCACGAGCAGGATCGACAGGCCACGCAGTAGGTCCATCCAGTCGATGCGCCGGTCATGCCTGTCGAGGGCGTTCTTGACGTCCCTCGCGGGACGACCGTTCGGGGTCACTCGCGAGCGGGCGGGCACAGGGACGGCAGCTTCAGACACCCGGCGATTCTATAGACAATCCCTGAGGCGCTGCGGAAGCCGAACCGGCAGCACAAGAACCTGCATCACAGTGGGCCCTACCGGGATCGAACCGATGACATCCACGGTGTAAACGTGGCGCTCTACCAGCTGAGCTAAAGGCCCGTCAGCCCGAGTGCCGGACGACGAATGACAATAGTACAGGCATACACTCAGCCATATGGCACGGGCGAGCAAGGCAATGAAGCAGGCTCTCAGGCACAATGACCGCACGGTGCAGCGGGCGGCACGGGCTGAGCATCGCTGGCCCGCCGTGCTCGCCCTGTTGGTGGCCCTGACGCTCTACGCGCTGCTGCCCAACAGCATCCTGCCTGCCGCCCTGCGCATCACCGTGATCAGCATCGGGGTCGCCCTGCTCGTGCCCGTTCTGCTGCTCAACCCGCACCGGCTCACCAAGCAGACCCGCTGGTCTCGGGTCGTCTCCATCGGCCAGGCACTGCTGCTCGTGCTCGCCAACCAGTACGCACTCGTGCACCTCATCTTCCAGCTCGTAACGGCGGGCACGGAGAGCGGGTCGTCCCTGCTCGTCGCAACCTTGCAGGTGTGGGTGACCAACGTCATCACCTTCGCTCTCATCTACTGGGAGCTCGATCGCGGTGGCCCTGTTGCGCGTCGGCACGACCAGCGCGGCGAGCTCCCCTACGCAGACTTCCGCTTCCCGCAGGACGAAGACGAGGACGCCGTGCACGAGGTTGCTGCCCGCTCATCGGCGACCCTTGACTGGATGCCGTCGTTCATGGACTACCTCTACTTCTCGGGCACCAACTCGATGGCATTCAGCCCGACAGACACCATGCCGCTCTCCCACCGGGCCAAAGCCCTCATGCTCCTGGAGTCATTCGGCGGGTTCGTGATGCTCGCGCTGGTGATAGCCCACGCGGTCGCACAACTCGGCTAAGCGCCATACTCAACGGGTCGCGCTACTCAGCCGGGTCGAGAGCGGCCAGGGCCTCCTGGTACGCGTCCAGCGTTCTCGCCCTACCCCGCGGAGTGAGAATGCGGGAGCGGATGACACCCTCCGCGTCGATCACGAACGTGGCCCGCTCAGCGGTTCCATGAACAGTGTCGAACACCCCAAAGTCGCGGGCGACGGCACCGTGCGGCCAGAAATCCGCGAGGAGCGAGAACTCGTAACCTTCACGCTCGGCGAACTCCCTCAGCGTGGCCTTCGAGTCGACGGAGACCGCAAGTAGCTCCATGCCCCGACTCTGGAACATTCCCAGGTTGTCTCGCAGCTCGCACAACTCGCTCGTGCAGATGCCCGTGAAGGCGAGCGGGAAGAACACAAGCGCGACGGGCCTCACCCCGCGAAAGCTCGACAATCTGATCGGTTCGCCGAATTGATTCGACAGCTCGAAATCTGGAGCGGTCGTGGTGTCGTTCACGTTCATGACCTCAATCTCCCGGAGGGGGTGGATGCCCCCTGTGAACCGGTCTCGCATTTCAAACTAAGATTGACCAGCCTAGAGATAACGGATGACGGCCGTAACCCGGTCGCGCATCAGGATGTGTCTGTCCACGAGCTAGAACGAGGTAAGGGTGACGATTCACGACCAGGACCCATATTCGGTGAACCACATCGATTCGGATCCCGAAGAGACCGCGGAGTGGACCGAATCACTCGATGGACTCGTCGCCACCCACGGCAGGGGACGCGCGCGCGAGATCATGCTGAGCCTGCTCAAGCGCTCTAAGGAGCTCCAGGTCGGCGTTCCGATGGTCCCCACGACCGACTACATCAACACCATCCCGGTCGAGGACGAGCCCGAGTTCCCCGGCGATGAGGAGATCGAGCGCCGCTATCGCCGCTGGATCCGCTGGAACGCGGCCATCATGGTGCATCGCGCCCAGGCGCCCAGCATCGGCGTCGGCGGTCACATCTCCACGTACGCATCGTCCGCTTCGCTGTACGAGGTCGGGCACAACCACTTCTTCCGCGGCCAGAGCCATCCGGGCGGCGGGGACCAGATCTTCTACCAGGGTCACGCATCCCCCGGCATGTACGCGCGGTCGTTCCTCGAGGGGCGGCTCAGCGAAGAGCAGCTCATGGGCTTCCGTCAGGAGAAGTCCCGTGCACCGTACGGGATACCCTCCTATCCGCACCCCCACCTGATGAAGGATTACTGGCAGTTCCCCACCGTGTCGATGGGTATCGGCCCACTCAACGCCATCCACCAGGCCCAGATCAACAAGTACCTGACGAACCGCGGCATCAAGGACGCGTCAGACAGCAATGTGTGGGCGTTCCTGGGCGACGGCGAGATGGATGAGGTGGAGAGCCGCGGTGCCCTGCAGCTCGCCGCGAACGACGGCCTGGACAATCTCACCTTCGTCATCAATTGCAACCTGCAGCGCCTCGACGGGCCCGTGCGAGGAAACGGGAAGATCATCCAGGAGCTCGAGAGCTTCTTCCGCGGAGCCGGCTGGAACGTCATCAAGGTCGTCTGGGGTCGTGAATGGGACGCACTGCTCGCAGCAGACCATGACGGCGCCCTGGTCGACCTGATGAACCGCACGCCGGATGGCGACTACCAGACCTACAAGGCGGAGAGCGGCGCCTACGTTCGCGAGAACTTCTTCGGGCGCGACCCGCGCACGCTGAAGATGGTCGAGCACCTCAGCGACGACGAGGTCTGGGGCCTGCGTCGCGGTGGCCACGACTACCGCAAGGTGTACGCGGCGTTCAAGGCCGCGAGCGAGCACAAGGGCCAGCCCACCGTGATCCTGGCCAAGACGGTCAAGGGGTACGGCCTGGGAACCTCGTTCGAGGGTCGCAACGCCACCCACCAGATGAAGAAGCTCACGCTGGACAACCTCAAGACGTTCCGCGACGAGATGCGCATCCCGATCACCGACGCACAGCTCGACGAAGACCTGTACAGCCCGCCGTTCTACCACCCGGGCGATGACGACGAAGCCATCCAGTACATGCACGAGAGGCGCCGTGCCCTCGGCGGCTACCTGCCGGAGCGCCGCTCCAAGTACACGCAGATCACGCTTCCGGATGCGACGACGTACGACGTCGTGAAGAAGGGCTCCGGCAAGCAGGAGATCGCCACCACCATGGCGTTCGCCCGACTGCTCAAAGACCTGCTGCGCTCCAAGGAGTTCGGCAATCGCATCGTGCCTGTGATCCCGGATGAGGCGCGCACCTTCGGGATGGACGCCTACTTCCCCACGGCGAAGATCTATAACCCGAACGGCATGCACTACACCTCGGTAGACCGCGAACTGCTGCTCGCCTACAAGGAGAGCGTGCAGGGGCAGATCCTTCACGTGGGCATCAACGAGGCCGGAGCGTTCGCCGGTTTCACGGCGGCGGGAACCTCATACTCAACGCACGGTGAAGCTCTCATTCCGTTCTACGTCTTCTACTCGATGTTCGGGTTCCAGCGCACGGGCGACGCCATGTGGGCTGCGGGCGACCAGATGGCCCGCGGGTTCATCATGGGGGCGACAGCGGGTCGCACGACGCTGACGGGTGAGGGGCTGCAGCACGCAGACGGCCACTCCCCCCTGCTCGCGTCCACCAACCCGTCCGTGATCTCGTACGACCCGGCGTACGGCTACGAGCTGGGTCACATCGTGCGGGGCGGCCTGGAGCGCATGTACGGCGGCACGCACCCCGACCCCGACGTGATGTACTACATCACCATCTACAACGAGCCACTCGTGCAGCCCGCTGAGCCCGAGAACCTCGACGTCGACGGACTGCTCAAGGGCCTATACCTGCTGAAGCGCGGCCACGAGAACCAGGCGACCGGTTTGAAGGCCCAGCTCATGGCATCCGGAGTCGCCGTGCCGTGGGCTCTCGAAGCCCAGGAACTGCTGGCCGCAGACTGGGGCGTCTCGGCCGATGTGTGGTCGGTGACGTCGTGGAGCGAGCTGCGCCGAGACGGACTGCGTGCCGCCGAGCACAACTTCCTCAACCCCGGCGAGGCGAAGCAGGTGCCGTACCTCACCCAGAAGCTGGCTGACGCGGCAGGACCGTTCGTTGCCGTTACCGACTACATGCACGCGGTGCCAGACCAGGTCAGGGAGTTCGTGCCTGGAGACTTCGCAACGCTCGGTGCTGACGGCTATGGCTTCTCAGACACGCGGGCCGCGGCACGCCGCTACTTCAAGATCGATGGGCCGTCGATCGTGGTGCGCACCCTCCAGTCGCTCGTCGCCAGGGGCGAGCTGGACCCGACAGTGCTGAAGCAGGCCATCGACAAGTACCGCCTGCACGACGTGAACGCGGGAACCACCGGTTCCGCGGGCGGCGAGAGCTGACCGGAGCAGACACACAGATGACGACGGTGCGCACCAAACAGCAGACTCTCACCTGGCTGAAGACCGTCTCGGGTGAGCTTGCGACGGCGACGCTCAAACGTCTGGAAGAAACGCTCCCGTGGTATGGCGAGATGCCACCGGGGCGCCGCTCCGCTGTCGGCATGGTGGCTCAGAACGGCATCACGTCGTTCATCCACTGGTACGACGACCCTTCATCTACGCCCTGGATCGCGGCGGATGTCTTCGGTGCAGCGCCGAGGGAGCTCCTGCGGTCGGTGAGCCTGACCCAGACCCTGCAGCTGATCAAGGTGACCGTCGAGGTCGTCGAAGACCGCGTGAAGGGCAGGGACGAGTCCCTGCGTGAGGCCATCCTGCTCTATTCACGTGAGATCGCCTTCGCTGCGGCGGATGTCTATGCGAGGGCGGCGGAGGCGCGTGGCCTGTGGGATGCGCGGCTCGAAGCTCTCGTCGTCGACTCCATCCTCAGCGGCGAATACGACGATGAGCTCCCGAGCCGCATCGCTGCGCTCGGCTGGCACGGCCACGGGGAGGTATCGGTTCTCGTCGGCACTGCCCCCAAGATGCTCGACGTCGACATGCTGCGACGCACCGCACGGCATCTGGACGCTGACGTGCTCATCGGCGTGCAGGGCAATCGCCTTGTGCTCGTAATCGGGCGTGCGCGCCCGGCCGGTACTGAGCTCGCAGACGAAGAGGCTGAGCCCATCCCGTTCCTCGACATCGCCTCGGCGCTCGAACCCGGCTTCGGCGAGGGGCACCTCGTGCTTGGCCACGAAGTGCCCTCCCTCGTGGACGCATCACGCAGCGCGAAGGCAGCACTGGCCGGCTTCGCGGTCGCCCGTTCGTGGCGGAATGCTCCGCGGCCGACGCTCGCAGACGACCTGCTGCCGGAGCGGGCCCTTGCCGGCGACGCCCTCGCGCGCAACACGCTGATTCACCGCATCTACCGCCCGCTCCAATCGCACTCGACGGAGCTGCTCACGACACTGTGGTGCTACCTCGACAATGGCCGCTCACTTGAGGCGACTGCACGCGAACTCTTCGTGCATCCGAACACGGTGCGCTACCGGCTCAAGCGAGTCTCCGAGGTGATCGGGTGGGACGCAACCGGGGCGAGAGAGTCGCTCATCCTCCAGGCTGCGCTCATCGTCGGCTCGATCGCAGACGTTGAGAGCACGAGCCGGCGCAGGCACTCCTGAGCCGTTCCTCGCACGGGATTTGTGTGATCCGAACAAGCACCCGCCCTATTCTTGGTTGCAGGAACACAGCAGCTACCGTCGAGTGATTGGGAAACTAGAGAAGTGATTGTCATTGTCTGCCCCGGACAGGGTTCACAGACCCCCGGGTTCCTGAACCCCTGGGTCGCTGAGCCTCGCTTCCGCGATCACCTGTCAACACTGTCTGAGGCGGCGGGAATTGACCTACTCGCCCACGGAACCGTGTCGGACGCAGACACGATTCGCGACACCGCCGTCGCACAGCCGCTCATCGTGGCTGCTGGGCTCATCACGCTGGGCGCCCTGTTGCCCGAGCGCCGGGATCGCATTGCCGGTGTGGCCGGGCACTCTGTCGGAGAACTCACCGCGGCAGCCGCAGCAGGCATCCTCACGGAAGACGACGCCATGACTGTGGTCACAGAGCGTGGGCGCGCGATGGCAGACGCCGCAGCAGAGGCAGCAACCGGGATGAGTGCGGTCATCGGAGCGGATGAAGCGGAACTCCTGGCGCAGCTGGCCGAGCTGGGCCTGGAGCCAGCCAACTTCAACGGAGGCGGCCAGATCGTCGTGGCCGGAGACCTCGGTGCGCTCGACCAACTGAAGCAGGAACCGCCTGCGGGTGCGAGAGTCATCCCACTTCAGGTGGCCGGAGCATTCCACACGCGCTACATGGGATCAGCCGTCGAACGGATGCGCACGGCTACAGCGGGCGTCACACCTTCCGACCCCACTTTGACCATCTGGACCAACCACGACGGCAACGCTGTCTCAGACGGAGCGGCTTTTGTCGAACTCCTCGTCGGGCAGGTGTCATCACCCGTACGCTGGGACAAGACGATGGAATCACTGGCCGCCGCAGGGGTGACCGGAATCATCGAGGTTGCACCGGCAGGTGCCCTCGTCGGTCTCGCGAAGCGAGGCCTGAAGGGCGTTCCGACGGTTGCCGTCAAGACGCCTGACGACCTTGAAGCGGCATTCGCCCTCATCGATGGGAACTCATGAGCACACCAATCCTCAAGCAATCGCGCGGAACCGAGTACACGCGCATCTACAGCTACGGAGCCGCCAGAGGAGACCGGGCAGTTCCCAACAGTGAACTGGTCGGCCCCATCGACTCGAGCGACGAGTGGATTCAGCAGCGCACCGGAATCATCACGCGAGCCAGGGCATCCGCCGGGATTCTCGCCGTCGACCTGGCGACAGAGGCGGCCAAGGAGGCCATCGCCAAGTCGGGTGTGCCTGCGGAAGACATCGACCTCGTGATCATCGCGACGATCAGCAACGTGCAGCAGACCCCGTCGATGGCCGCCGTCGTCGCCGACCACGTTGGCGCGAACCCTGCAGCCGCCTACGACACTAACGCCGCGTGTGCCGGGTTCAGCTATGCAGTGACCCAGGCCGACGCCCTCATTCGCTCCGGCGCAGCACACTACGCGCTCGTCATCGGCGCGGAGAAGCTGTCAGACCTGGTCGACCCGACCGACCGGTCGATCTCGTTCCTGCTCGGCGATGGTGCAGGGGCGGTCGTAATTGGACCGAGCGACACCCCCGGCATTGCGGCACCGGTGTGGGGGTCCGACGGATCGAAAGCACACGCGGTGGGGATGAACGCGACGCTCATCGACTATCGCGAGGGAGACGCCAACTGGCCCACGCTGCGTCAGGAGGGCCAGACGGTATTCCGCTGGGCCGTATGGGACATGGCGAAGGTTGCGAAGCGTGCGCTCGAAGAGGCGGGGATCACCGCGAGCGACCTGGCGGCATTCATCCCCCACCAGGCGAACATGCGCATCATCGACGAATTCGCCAAGCAGCTCGGGCTGCCAGACACGGTGGTCATCGCCCGCGATATCGCCACCACCGGAAACACGTCTGCGGCGTCCATCCCGCTGGCCACGCACCGGTTGCTGGACGAGCATCCTGAGCTCAGTGGCGGGCTCGCGCTGCAGATCGGTTTCGGTGCCGGGCTCGTTTTCGGCGCTCAGGTTATCGTGTTGCCCTAAACTTGACCACGGTCATAACGTCACCCCCCAAGGAGAAATAACAATGGCATTGTCAACCGAAGAAGTTCTGGCCGGCCTCGCCGAGCTGATCAATGACGAGACTGGCATCGCAACCGACACGGTTGAACTGGACAAGTCGTTCACTGATGACCTGGACATCGACTCGATCTCGATGATGACGATCGTCGTCAACGCGGAAGAGAAGTTCGATGTGAAGATCCCGGACGACGAGGTCAAGAACCTCAAGACCGTGGGTGACGCCGTCAACTTCATCGTCAACGCTCAGGAGTAGTACCAAAGCAACGCGGGCGGCCAGCCAGACACCACAGTGCCGGCTGGCTCAGCCCGCGTTCGTCACCGTGTGACCACTGGAGAAGCTGTTATGACCAAGAAGATCGTTGTAACCGGACTGGGGACCAGTTCACCGCTCGGCGGTAACGTCGCCGACAGCTGGAAGGCCCTCCTTGCCGGAGAGTCGGGCATCCGCACCCTCGAACACGAGTGGGTGGAGAAGTACGAGATTCCCGTTTCCTTCGCCGGTGAGGTCAAGGTTCACCCCTCTGAGGTTCTGGAACGTCAGGAGCTCAAGCGGCTCGACCCGTCATCACAATTGGCGCTCATCTCCGCGCGGGAGGCGTGGGAGGATGCCGGGGCCCCAGAGGTCGACCCAGACCGCCTGGGGGTCGACTACGCAACCGGTATCGGTGGCGTGTGGACCCTGCTCGACGCGTGGGACACCCTGCGTGAGCGTGGCCCCAGGCGCGTACTCCCCATGACCGTTCCCATGCTCATGCCGAACGCGGCTGCCGGGATCGCCATCTCAATGAACCTGGGCGCCCGCGCGTTTGCCCGCACGGTGGCATCCGCTTGTGCGTCGAGCACCGAATCCATCGTCAACGCCTACGAGCACCTTCAGGCGGGTCTCGCCGACGTGATCATTGCGGGTGGCACCGAGTCGGCGATCCACCCGATCACGATGGCCGCGTTCTCGTCGATGCAGGCGCTCTCGCGTCGTAACGACTCGCCGGCCACAGCATCCCGTCCTTACGACGTCGCACGCGACGGTTTCGTCATGGGTGAGGGTGCAGGCAGCATCGTGTTGGAGACCGAGGAGCACGCCAAGGCACGCGGAGCCCGCATCTACGCGGAGCTTGCAGGCGGCGGTGTCACAAGCGACGCATACCACTTCACGGCGCCAGACCCGGAGGGACTCGGCGCCACGCGAGCAACCCGCATCGCGCTCGAGCGGGCCGGGGCTGCTGTCACGGATGTGCGCCACGTCAATGCTCACGCCACGAGTACACCGGTGGGCGACATTGCGGAATACAAGGCAATGCAGGCCGTGTTCGGTGACCACCTCCAGAACATCGCGGTGTCTGCCACCAAGGCGTCGACCGGGCACCTTCTGGGTGGAACAGGCGCGCTCGAGGCCATCTTCACCATCCTGGCGCTGCACGAGCGGACCGCGCCCCCAACCATCAACCTGGATGAGCAGGACCCGGAGATTCCACTCGATGTAGTGACATCGCCCAGGGCGCTCGGTGACGGCGACCTGCTCGCCATCAGCAACTCCTTCGGGTTCGGCGGGCACAACGCGGTTGCCGCTTTCCGCACCGTCTAGGGCGCCGCTCCCGCTATGCGCGTCGCCATCGTCAGTGACTACTTTCTCGACTACGTCGGCGGGGCGCAAACCTCCATGCTGCAGCAGCGCCTCGCGCTGAAGGAGGCAGGGCACGAGGTCGCGCTCGTCGCCGCAACGCGAAGCCGTGGCAGACGGTACCAGGTGGGTGAGGACGGCCTGCGCATCCGTCCGCTGTTCACCTTGCCTGGCGTCTTGCTGCCGGTGATTCCGAACAACGCGGCCACGCAACGGGCTCTCGAGACCTATTTTCGGGAGCTGGCTATCGACGTCGTCCACGTGCAGACCGAGTTCGGTCTCGCGCACGCCGCTGCGGCTGTGGCACGCACGATGGGCGTCAAGGTCGTCCACACGGTGCACACGTTCTATTGGGCGAGTGACGGTGGCTGGCATGCACCGCTAGAGCCTCTGCTTCGGACGGGGTTGAACCACTTCACGGATGCGCGCATCCCTCGCAAGAAGTTCACGCCTCGCCCCGTCGACAATCTGCTACGCAATGTCACCCTGGCGATGGCGCTCGACGCCGATGTGGTTGTATCGCCATCCGCACACCAGGCAGAAGACCTTCGCACTGCTGGGGTGACTGCCCCGATCGAGGTCGTGCCCAACCCGATCGCGGCCTCCCCGCGGCCCCCGGTGCCCCTCACCAGGGAGCTCGCCACGGAACCGGCCTTCCTCTGGGTGGCCCGTTGCGAGGGCGTCAAGAGGCCACTCGTGTTTGCGGAGGCCGCGATCGAGGCGCTGGAGCGCACGGGTAACGGATTCAGCGTCGACTTTGTGGGTGATGGGTCACAACTGGCGGAGCTGAAGCGCATGACCGCCGGACACCCCCAGATCCGTGTGCACGGCTCGTTGCCGCACGACGACGTGCTCGACCTCATGGATCGTTCCGCTGCTGTCGTGCTGACCTCACTGGGCTTCGACAACCAGCCGATGACTATTGCTGAAGCTGTCAGTCGTGAACGCGGCGTGCTCTACTGCGACCCGAAACTTGCGGAGGGGCTCGGTCAGGCCGGTCACCTCTCAGACTCACCGGATGCCCGCGGGCTGGCGGATGCCCTGTGCACCCTTGCGGAGCATCCGGATGCACTCATGGAACTTTCGCGAGGTGCCGCCAGCGACCATGCACTCTTCAGCGCCTCTGCGTATGTCAGCCGCATCCTGGAGGTTTACACGGGGTGAGCCGGCGTTTCGAAGCCCCTGGACCCGGGCTTCGAAACGCAGTACGCCGCGTGCACTCGACCGGTTTCGCTAGCCGACCTTGTGCAGCCACACCACCTGATTGGTGTCACTCGCGTGGCGGAACGCTTCGAGTTCGTCGTCCCACGCCTGACCAAGTGCAAGTCGCAGTTCGCGGTGCAGTTCGAAGGCGTCGGAGCCCGCGACCTCCATGGCATAGCGGACGCGGTCTTCTGGGATCACCACGTTTCCTGCGGTGTCGGTCTGGGCAAAGAAGATGCCGAGGTCTGGCGTGTGCAGCCAGCGGCCACCGTCGCTTCGGGGTGTGGGGTCTTCCGTGACTTCGAAGCGGAGGTGCTCCCAGCCGCGCAGGCCGGATGCGAGGGCGGCACCCGTTCCCTGGGCACCCTCCCAATAGAACTCGGTGCGCATGGAACCCTTCAGCACGGGCTGGTCGACCCAGTCGAAGTTGACGGCGCGATCAAGTGCGCGCCCTGCAGCCCACTCGACATGCGGGCACAGAGCACGAGGAGCGGAGTGAATATAGATCACTCCGCGTGCGGTTGCTGCAGCCACAATTTCTCCATTCCGTTTGGTTCGACTTCCCCATCGACCACCGGAACGTTCATGTGGACTGTTGACTTGTGTGAAGTTACCTTCGCATGAATTATGCCTGATGGACGCCGCAAATCACAACACTGTCATTAGCGATTCGGATATTGTTCACTATTCTCGGTATGGCTTTGTTTTCGTGGAGAGGGTGCGGCGATGTCGGTACGTGACGGACTTCTGGCCATCCTGACGCTGGGTCCCGCTTACGGTCTTCAATTGCATGCGGAGTTCTCAGTGAGGGCAACCCACCGTAAGCCGGTCAATGTCGGACAGGTCTACGCGACGCTCGATCGCCTGACTAAGCAGGGCCTGGTCGAGCACGCGGGGAGCACCCCAGACGGACTCCCCCTATACGCCGTGACCAGTGAGGGTGAGCGGGTGGCCGGTCTGTGGATGTCGACGCCGGACGTGTCCGCGCTGCCGGAGTGGACGGAGATGCTCGATCAGGTGCTGGTCTCGAGTTCTGTCGAGCCCGCGTCGGCACTCTCTCTCGGCAGGGCGTACCGCCGCTGGTGG
>Ga0180215_1001377_pt1 | contig 26987 bp, 20 predicted proteins | sample eDN3rd37CBELigBY_FD_128871 | JGI IMG/M metagenome (GOLD analysis project Ga0180215, IMG submission 128871) | Enriched backyard soil microbial communities from Emeryville, California, USA - eDNA 3rd pass 37_C BE-Lig BY (version 2) (version 2) | ecosystem: Environmental > Terrestrial > Soil >...
GGTCGGAAACTGGCTGCGACCCGGCCTGTCCGAGAACGAGATTAGCACCTTCATGCACGACCAGCTCGAAGAGCGCCGGATCGGCTCGTCGTGGGACTGGCAGTACTGCCCGACTGTGACGGCCGGGCCTGACTCGCCACGCGGACATGTTGGTCCGACCGATATCCGGACCGAGGCGGGGCATCTGCTGACGATCGACTTCGGCGTGAATCAGGACGAGTACTCGTCCGACATGCAGCGCACCTTCTACTTCCTCAAGCCGGGTGAGACTGACGCACCAGACGACGTCAAGCGCTACTTCGCGATTGTCGATCGCTGCATTCAGGAGGCCGCAGCCTTCATCAAGCCTGGGGTGGCCGGCTGGGAAGTCGATGACATCGCGCGCAAGATCTTCGCCGATGAGGGCCTCGAAGAGTGGCAGTTCGCGCTCGGTCACCAGATGGGCCGCGCCTGTCACGATGGTGGAACCGTGATCGGGCCGCGCTGGGAGCGCTATGGGCAGCGGCCATACGGGCTGCTCGAAGCGAACGAGGTCTACACGCTGGAGATTGGTTGCCTGGTGCCAGGGTACGGCTACGTGAGCCAGGAGGAAGACATCGTCGTGACCGAGGATGGTTGTGAGTTCCTGGCTGAGCCACAGCGGGAGGTCTGGCTGGTGCGCTCGTAGCCGAGACTCTGACAGCGCGGTCGCGCTGGTCGTTCAGACTGGTTGGCAGCCGGTTGCCTGATGCCGCTGTGCTATCGTTTCGCCGCGAGGGTTTGGTCGATCTTCCCGGTCACGTGTGGGAGCGCAGCAGGTGAGTAAGTCGACGCCGGGGCGCGCGCTGCGGACCCTGCCGGGCGCGAGCCGGCTCAGCCGAGGTGGTGCGAATCGCCGCCGAACGATCATCGAGCAACCGGCGATCGACACGCACTACCGGCTGGTCGAGCACGGTGGCATGCGCTGGTACGACATCCAGCGCCCGACCTCGGCAGACCTCGACTACCTGCGCGACGAGTTCGCCGCCCATCCGTTGCTGCTTGACGACATCGTCAGCCGCAGCCAGCGGCCAAAGCTCGACATCTACGACGATTATCTATTCGTCGTCATGCACTTCCCGGTCCACATCAAGGAAACGCGGACGACGATTGCGTCGGAAGTCGACATGCTGATCGGCTCCGACTACGTCGTGACGACGCACGACGGCAACCTGAAGCCACTCATGCGCGTCTTCGAGAGCGCGCTCGAATCGGAAGAGACGCGGCAGGCGCTGATGAGCCAGACGACGGCGCACCTGCTGTACTACATCATCGACCGTCTGGTGGACTACTGCTTCCCAATCGTCGGGCAACTGACCGAGCGGATCGATGAGATCGAAGACGCGATCTTCTCGCGTTCGGATCTCCGGCTGGTGCAGGAAATCTCAATCGTCCGGCGTGACCTGATCGCGATGCGGCGGATCATCAAGCCGCAGTTGCCGGTGATCTCGCAACTGGAACATCGGGCGATCCCGCTGGTGCAGAGCGATATCGATGTCTACTTCGGGGACATCGCCGACCATCTGGCGAAGTTGTGGGACTCGCTCGAAGATCTGAAGGAAGTGCTGGAAGGGTTGAGCGATACGTTCGACTCGCTGGCGACGCACCGGCTGAATGGCGTGATCAAGACGCTGACGGTCATCTCGGTCGTCATCCTGCCACTGACGTTCATCACCGGCATCTTCGGGATGAACGTGCCGATTCCGTATGAATCGTCGAAGTACGCATTACTGGTAATCAGCGTCGTGCTGGCGGTGATTACGATCGTGATGCTGGCTGCGTTCAGGCGGCGCGGATGGATCTGAGTCTCAGGCACGACAATCGATGGGTGATGGTCGCACTCGCGGCTCTCGGCGCGTTGTTCGCGGGGGCGCTAGCGGGACGGCTACTGCTCATGCGAGGGCCGGTCGAAACGCTGGCGCTGATCGTGGCAGTGGTGGCAGGGTTCGCAGTCCTGCGGTCGGTCTGGGTCTCGTTCGCAGGTGTTATCGCGGTCGTGGCGCTATTGCCGTTCGCGACGCTTCCGGTCGGTGCGAGCGTCACTCCGGCGCTGCTGGAGACGGCTCAACTCGTCACAATCGCGATTGCGGTTGCGGTGTTGCTGATCGACCGGCGATTGGCGCTACGAACTGGTGGTCCGCAGGTGCTCGTGCTCACGACGGTCGGCGTCGTCGTGGCGGCGTTCCTGTTGGGGCTTGGACGCGGATATACGACCCAGACGCTGCACGACTTCTTCAAGTTCATGCTGGCGTTCGTGACGTTCTGGCTCGTGATTCAACTCGTCGTCGATCGACGGGCGGCGCGGGGACTTCTCTGGCTGCTGGTCGGTGGTGCGGGAGCAGCGGCTGCTCTGGGCCTCGCACTCTACGCAGGTGGACCGGCGGTGACGGAGCGCGCGCTGGTTCGGTTGATTCCGTACGGGTATCCGGGGGGGCGGATCGTTCGCTACATCGAGGACGACCCGTTCCGGCCGATGCGTGCGGTTGGGACGAGCGTCGATCCCAATTCGTTCGGTGGGTTGTTGATGGTCGGCTTCGTGCTGGCGGCAGGACAAGTGCTCGTCCGGCGGCGCTCGATGCCGGTCGCGCTGGCTGGGGTTGCGGCGGGCGCCTGTGGATTGGCGATGCTGCTGACGTACTCTCGTGGCGCCTGGGTCGGAGCATTCGCGGGGCTGTTGGTCATCGTCGTTCTGCGCAGGCCGTGCTTGCTGGTTCCGATGGGCGGACTCGGGGCGGCAGCGGTCGCTCTTGGGCTCGGGGCGGGTTTCATTGAGCGGCTCTGGCTCGGGTTTACCTTGCAGGACCCTGCGACGAAGTTGCGGCTGGATGAATACCGGAATGCGCTGGCGATCATCCGGGAGCATCCGTGGTTCGGCGTGGGATTCGGTGATGCGCCGTCGATTGAGTTGCAGGCCGGTGTATCGAGCATCTATCTGACGATCGCCGAACGGGCCGGACTGGTTGGACTGTCGGTATTTCTGGTGGCGGTCGGAGTAATCGCCTGGCGCGGACTGCGTGGAGGTTGGCGCGAGTCCAGCGAGGAGAGTGACCTGGTTTTGTGCCTGACGGCAGCCTTCGTGGCGGCGCTGACGGTCGGACTGGTCGATCACTACTTTTTCAACCCGCAGTTTCCGCACATGGCGACGTTGTTCTGGATTATTGCTGGCGCGATTGTCGCGCTGGTTGCGCCGGTGGGTTACGCGGCTGAGCACGAGAGAGTATCCTCGGGGTGGACACGCGGACGAGTTTCCGCACGCCGGGCGGAGATTGAAGGAGGGGACTGATGGCACAGCGGCAGATCGAAGGGATCTTCGCGCCGGTCGCGACGCTGTTTGACAACGATGGCGAACTCGACCTCGCAAAGTACAAGAAGAACATGGAGTGGTACTGCGAGTCGCCGCTCGATGGCGTCGTCATCATGGGGTCGAACGGCGAATACGCATCGCTCGACACCGATGAGAAGTTGCGACTGATCGAGGCCGGCACTGAGGCGATTGCAGGACGCAAGAAGGTCCTGGCAGGAACGGGCGTCGAGTCGACGCGCGGCACGATCCAGTTGACCAAGGCAGCCGCCGAGATGGGCGCCGACTACGCACTGGTCGTGACGCCGTACTACTATCGGCCACGCTACGACCGGGCGGCGTTTGTGAAGCATTACCAGACGGTCGCTGAGGCATCGCCGATTCCAGTTCTCGTCTACATCATGACGGCTTACACAGGTGTCGACCTGCCATCGGCGGTCGTTGCCGAACTCTCGCATCACCCGAACATCATCGGTGTGAAGGACAGCGCCGGAAACGCGGTGAAGTTCGCCGAGATGGTTGCGGATTCGGAGGAGGGCTTCTCGGTTCTGGCTGGCTCGGCCAACTTCCTCTACGCGGCGCTCTGCCTCGGAGCGGCGGGCGGCATCCTCGCCCTGGCCGATGTCGCGCCGCGCGAGTGCGTCGAAGTTCGTGACCTGTTTGCAGCTGGCGACCACGCTGGCGCACAGGCGGCGCAGTTCAACCTGCTGGCGCCGAATGCGGCGGTTACGACCCGGTTCGGTATCGCTGGGCTGAAGACGGCGCTCGGGATGGTCGGGCTGGAGACGAGCGACCCACGGCCACCGATGTTGCCATCGACCGATGCGGAGCGGACCGAGATTCGCGCGATCCTCGAACGTGCCGGAATCCTTGCCAGAGTTTGAGACGCTGGCCAACCCGATTCGGATCGGGTTGGTCGCGGATACCCACCGGCGCAATCCCAAACGTGGGATGCCGCCTGCGTTACTGGATGGCCTTGACGGCTGCGACCTCATCTTCCATGCGGGCGACATCAGCGAACGCTGGGTGCTCGACCTGCTGGAGGAGGTCGCGCCCGTTCGCGCGGTGATCGGCAACAACGATTCGTTCGAACTGCTCAAGGAATTGCCCGAGGAGCGTTTGTTCGTGTCGGGCAGGCATCGGATTGGGCTGCTGCACGGCTACAGCGACATGGCCAAGCGCGCTACGACTGCCAAGGTCTGGACACTCGACCGGATGCGCGGTGTTGTGGATTGCGCCGTCTATGGACACAGCCATCAGCCGGAAGTGACCGAGCGCGAAGGGCTGCTGATGGTCAACCCGGGTTCACCGACCGATTTCAGGTGGGCGAAAGGGCCAACTTACGGCATCCTTGAGGTCGGCGAGGACATACGTGCGCGGTTGATCGATCTGTAGAGGACGGCGACGAGCGACACCCGAATCCCGGGACGTGAATCCGCGTAGCAAATGGTTCGAGATTCGAGCCGTTTCACGCGGTATTCGTGTTGCGTTGCTCGTGCCGCGCGAACTATAATAACGACTGCGTTCCGCCGGAGGCACGACACGAAGATGGCGCTGTCGCACGCCGCACGGCAAATCTGACGCGCGAGGATGGTATATGGATCGTAGTGACTTTGACGAAGCCACGACCCGGGTGCAGGGGAACGTGAGCTTCAAGGACGACGAGGCGGCCGACGAGGTCGGACGCTCGCTCATGGAACAGCTGCTGGCTGATCCCTCTCACGACTACAGGACGCTGAAGTATGGCGATGTCATTGATGGCACTGTCATGCACGTTGACCGGGACGAGATTCTGGTCGACATCGGCTCCAAGTCTGAGGGTGTGATCCCGGCGCGGGAGTTCTCAACTCTTGACGATCAGGAGCGGAAGTCGATGGGCGTCGGCGACCAGCTGCTGGTCTTCGTCGTTCAACCGGAGAACTCGGATGGGCACGCCGTCGTCTCTATCGACCGTGCGCGTCAGGAGAAGAGCTGGCGGATCCTGCAGGAGCAGTACGAAGCCGGCCAGGTCATTTCCGCCGAGGTCGTCAACTACAACAAGGGCGGCCTGCTGGTGAACCTCGACGGCGTGCGCGGCTTCGTGCCGGCGTCGCAGGTGACCGAGATCCGTGGTGGCGACGATGCCCAGAAGCAGGCAGACATGGCTCGCCTGATTGGCAGCCACCTGCAGCTCAAGATCATTGAGATCAACCGCCACCGCAACCGGCTGATCCTCTCCGAGCGCCAGGCTCTCCAGGAGCGGCGTGACGAGATGAAGGAGAAGCTGATCGAGCAGCTTCGCGAAGGCGAAGTCCGCCAGGGCCGCGTCTCCAGCATCTGTGACTTCGGCGCGTTCGTCGACGTCGGTGGTGCTGACGGACTCGTTCACCTGTCGGAGCTCTCATGGAGCCGCGTCCGGCACCCATCGGAAGTGCTGCACGTTGGTCAGGAAGTCGATGTCTTCGTCCTCGGCATTAATGCCGACGAGAAGAAGATCGCGCTCTCGATCAAGCGGACTCAGGCCGAGCCGTGGAGCCGCGTTGCGGCCAAGTACGATGTCAACCAGCTCGTGGTTGGGACGGTGACCCAGCTTGCCAACTTCGGTGCGTTCGCTCGCATCGAGGACGGCATCGAAGGTCTCGTCCACGTCTCCGAACTGTCTGATGCCCGCATCTCACATCCGCGTCAGTTGGTGTCCGAAGGACAGGAACTGCTGCTGCGGATCATCCGGATTGACCCACAGCGGCGCCGGATGGGTCTGAGCCTGCGGCGCGCGCTTGAAGCGGGCGACGACGAAGTTCGCGAGGCGCTCGGTGACGAGGCCGTCGAACTGAAGCAGCGGCTGCTGGCCCTCGAGGTCGAGCCGGATCCGGACGCAGAGCCGGAACCGGAGCGAGAGGCACCGCAGGGCAGCGCGATCGCCGAGCCGGAAGTTGTTGTCGAGCCGGAAGGTCCGGCGACCGTCATCGAAACCGTTGAGGAATCGAACGCGATGGCGCAGGCCTTCGCCGCAGCCGAGGCGAATGCCGCTGCGAACGAAGCCGCGACTGCCGACGTTGCAACTGAGACCGAGGCTGCCGTTGAGTCGGCAACCGAGAATGAGACGGCTGTCGCCGCCGCCTCCGAGACTGAAGAGGTCGCTGCCGCCGGTGAGCCGGTAGCCGCGACTGAGGCTGAGGCAGTCGCCGACGCCGAACCCGCCTCTGAAGATTCCTCCGAAGAGAGGCCGAGCTAACGCTCCCCTCGACTCGAATCTGGCCCAACATTCGTGAGCAATGTGCCAGCGGTCGGACACAGGTCCGGCCGCTGGTGATATAACCAGATAACAACAGGTGTGAAATACCCCGTCAATCATGGCCGGGGTCTTGCGCTCTCAACACACCGGCAGTACGCTCTTGGCAGGCAGCCACCGTAGTACGGCCCACGCCAGGCGTCTGGGCATCGTGCCCTCCCCTTGTCTCGCGTGGCCGTCGGAGAGACCACATGGCAGATAAATTTGAGAAGTTCACCGAGCGAGCACGCAAGGTTCTCACCCTTGCGCAGGAAGAAGCGCAACGCTTCAACCACAACTACATCGGCACCGAGCACCTGTTGCTGGGTCTGGTGCGCGAGGGTGACGGTGTTGCCGCTCGCGTGCTGAGCAACATGGGGGTCCAACTCCCGAAGGTGCGGTCGGCCGTCGAGTTCATCATTGGCCGCGGTGAGTCGGTCATCATGGGTGAGATCGGCCTGACGCCGCGCGCGAAGAAGGTCATTGAACTCGCCGTCGATGAGGCCCGCCGTCTCAACCATCACTACATCGGCACTGAGCACCTGCTGCTTGGGCTGGTCCGTGAGGGAGAAGGCATCGCGGCAGGCGTCCTCGAGAGTCTTGGCGTGAACCTTGAGAAGGTTCGCGCGCAGGTGATGCAGGTCGTCAGCCAGAACGCTGGCTACCAGCAGTCGAAGCAGGCAACCAAGACGCCGTACATGGACGCGCTTGGGTTTGACCTGACTGAGGCAGCCCGGCAGAACAAACTTGACCCGATCATTGGTCGCCAGAATGAGATCGAACGGGTCATGCAGATCCTCTCGCGCAAGACGAAGAACAACCCGGCCCTGATCGGCGAGCCCGGCGTCGGTAAGACCGCCATTGTCGAGGGGCTGGCCCAGAAGATCATCGCTGGCGATGTTCCCGAACTGCTGCAGAACAAGCGGCTCGTGGCGCTCGACATCGGTGCGCTTGTGGCCGGTACGAAGTACCGTGGTGAGTTTGAGGAGCGGCTGAAGAAGATTGTTGCTGAGGTCAAGGAGACCGGCGCGATCCTCTTCATCGACGAGCTTCATACACTGGTCGGCGCGGGTGCTGCTGAGGGCGCGGTCGATGCCGCCAACATCCTCAAGCCGGCGCTGTCACGCGGTGAGGTCCAGACGATCGGTGCGACGACCCTCGATGAGTACCGCAAGTACATTGAGCGCGACGCGGCGCTGGAGCGGCGCTTCCAGCCGATCCAGGTGCCGGAGCCGAACGTCGACGAGACGATCCAGATTCTGTACGGCATCCGCGAGCGCTATGAGGAGCACCACAAGCTCAAGATCACCGATGAGGCGATCCAGGCTGCGGCGCACTTCGCGGCACGCTACGTTACCGACCGGTTCATGCCCGACAAGGCGATCGACCTGATCGACGAGGCGTCGTCGCGCGTGCGCATGTATCGCTCTGCTTCTCCACCGAGCCTCAAGGAGGCGATGCGCGGGATGGAGAGCCTCCAGCGCGAGCTGGATGCCGCTGTCGCCGGGCAGGAGTTCGAACTGGCGGCGGACCTCCGTGACCGCGAGCGCAAGCTGCGGATGCGGATCGCCGAACTGGAGAAGGACTGGAAGGAAGAGCAGGGCAGCGAGCAGCCGGAGGTGTCCGAGGAGGACATCGCGCAGGTTGTCTCGATGTGGACCGGCATCCCGTTGACGCGGCTCGCTGCGGAAGAGTCCGAGCGGCTGCTCCACATGGAAGCGGCGCTGCACGAGCGAATCGTTGGCCAGGACGAAGCCATCTCGACGATGGCGAAGGCCGTCCGACGAGCGCGCGCCGGCCTCAAGGACCCACGCCGGCCCATTGGCTCGTTCATCTTCCTTGGCCCGACCGGTGTCGGTAAGACCTTGCTGGCGCGGGCGTTGGCCGAGTTCATGTTCGGCTCCGAAGACGCGCTCATCAAGATCGACATGAGCGAGTTCATGGAGCGGCACACTGTCTCGCGGCTGGTCGGTGCGCCTCCGGGCTACGTCGGCTACGAAGAAGGTGGTCAGCTCACCGAGGCCGTGCGCCGCAAGAGCTACTCGGTTATCCTCCTGGATGAGATCGAGAAGGCGCACCCGGAAGCCTTCAACATGCTGTTGCAGATTCTCGAAGACGGTAACCTCGCTGACGCCAAGGGACGCCGGGTCGACTTCCGCAACACGATCATCATCATGACGTCGAACATCGGCGCGGAGCAGATCACGACCGACAAGCAGTTCGGCTTCCAGTCGGTGGTCGAGGGCGAGAAGAAGCGCCAGCAGGACTACGAGCAGATGCGCGATCGCGTCATGAACCAGCTCAAGCAGACGTTCCGGCCGGAGTTCCTCAACCGAATCGACGGCATGATCGTCTTCCATGCGCTGACGACTGAAGAGATCCGCAACATCGTCAACCTGGAACTGGTTCGCATCCGGACCCAGTTGCAGGAGCAGGAGATCACGCTCGAAGTCACCGAGGCGGCGATGGACCTGCTGGGCGAGCGCGGCTACGACCGCCAGTACGGCGCGCGTCCGCTGCGCCGGATCATCCAGAATCTGATCGAGGATCCGATGGCCGAAGCGCTCCTAGAAGGACGCTACAAGGCCGGTCAGAAGATCGTCGTCGATGTTGAGGATGATCTGCTGCGGATCATTCCGGCTGAGACGCTGGCGACGGTGTCGTAACACCCGGAACCACTCAGAACGATCTCGACGGGGACGCGAAGGCGTCCCCGTCATTCGTTTCCGAACCTCACTAGAAGGCAAGAGTGTGGCAAAGACCCGAACGAAGTACATCTGCCAGCAATGTGGGCTGGAAAGTCCTGCCTACTATGGCCGCTGCCCAGACTGTGGAACGTGGGGATCACTGGTAGAGACGATCGAGGCCAGGGCGACGCCCGCGTCGAACCGCCGGGGAAGCCAGGCGGTCGCGGCAGTTCCGGAACCGCTGCGATCGGTCAAGAGCGCTGACGTTACTCGTCGGCCGGTGCCGATTCAGGAGTTCTCGCGTGTCCTCGGCGGTGGTGTGGTGCCGGGGTCGCTGGTGCTGGTTGGCGGCGATCCGGGAATCGGGAAGTCGACGTTGTTGCTACAGGCTGCTGCTGGACTTGCCAGCGAACAGTCTCCGGTTCTTTATGTGACCGCTGAAGAGTCTGCCCAGCAAGTCAAGATGCGGGCTGACCGGCTCGACGTCGATCAGGACGGGCTGTTCGTGCTCTCGGAGACGAGTATTGACACCGTTCTCGCGTCATCCGAGCAACTCCGTCCATCGACGATCGTCATCGACTCGATTCAGACCGTCTTCACCGACGAGATCACCTCTGCTGCCGGGAGCGTGAGTCAGGTGCGTGAGTGCACGGCGAGGCTGATGGCGTTCGCGAAGCCTCGGGACGTCGCGATCTTCATCGTTGGGCACGTGACCAAAGAGGGCGCGATTGCAGGTCCTCGGGTCCTCGAGCACATGGTTGACGCCGTGCTGTATCTCGAAGGCGAGCGATTTCACCAGTACCGCATCCTTCGTGGTGTGAAGAATCGCTTTGGCTCGACTGACGAAGTAGGTGTCTTCGAGATGGTTGGCAGTGGAATGCGCGAGGTGCGCAATCCGAGCGAGGCGTTCCTGCAGGAGCGCGCCGGGAATGCAGCCGGTTCGACCGTGACCGTGACGATGGAGGGCACGCGTCCGATTCTCGTCGAAGTCCAGGGTCTGACGTCGACGACGTCTTACGGTACGGCCCGGCGGACGGCGAACGGCTTTGATCTCAACCGTCTGCAGATGCTGGTGGCCGTGCTGACCAAGCGCGTTGGGATCGGGCTGGCCGATCAGGACATCTACGTCAATGTTGTCGGTGGACTGCGGCTATCGGAGCCGTCGGTCGATATGGGTGTCGCGCTGGCGGTAGCGTCGAGTTTCCGTGAGGTGCGAGTGAACCCACAGATGGTCGCGATTGGCGAAGTCGGCTTGTCAGGCGAGTTGCGTTCGGTTGCCCAACTCGAACGACGGCTACAGGAGGCGGCCAACCTCGGCTTCAAGCAGGCGCTGGTGCCAGCGACGCTTGGTCGTGGGATAGTGCGACCTCCTGAGGGGCTGTCGCTTGTCCGAGTGTCGTCCCTCTCGGAGGCAATCGAAGAGGCGCTTGGGAGATAGCCGACCACTCCTGTCGTTCTGATTGGTCGACCAACCTGGCTGTGTCGCGAAGGACTGCGGCTCAGTAGATCACCACGGTGATTGCGTCAGGTTGCGTCTTTCTGTTCCCCTGTCATCCCGACGAACGGAAGGATCTCGTCCTCGTTGACCGATCACGGCGCGAACGAGTCACGAGATCCCTCCGTTCGTCGGGATGACAGGGGAAACGGGACAGCACTCCCGAACATGTCATCCGGCAAGATCATTGTGGTGCACTACTCAGAATGACATCTCAAACGCCGCTGACCTACCCAATGGATTCGGCGTAGTGCACTTCCGAGTTACAGTAAAAGTCCTCCCTGATGCGAACGCCCATCAGTTGGTTGATGAGCGGTCCTTCGCCGCGGCATTTGACGACACGGGGGCGTGAACGAGGCTGAGCAGGGCGTCCGCGATGCGGTGAGCAGGCTGGTCGGATGCTGACCGGCGGGCGGCCGTGCGCATGGTCGCGAGACGGTCGGGGGATGAGACGAGTTCGGTGACGAGTGCTTCCAGCCCCGCGGAGGTCAGTTCGGACTGGGGGACGAGAACTGACGCCCCGGCATCAGCGAGGTAGAGCGCGTTCTGGCGTTGTTCTTCGGCACCCGGGAGCGGGATGAGGATCGACGGCAGCCCGACAGCGGCCAACTCCGCGATTGTTCCAGCACCCGCCCGGCCAATGACCAGCGACGCGGCGGCGAAGATGTCACCGATCTCAGCGCCGACGCGTTCGACAACGACGTAGCGCGATTGAAGATCAGTGGGCAGGTTGTCCCGAAGGCGCGCCAGGCGTTCGATATCGTCGTGCGAGGACTTCGGACCGCACTGGTGCAGGATCTGCACATGTTGGAGCAGTGACGGGAGTGCGTCGGCGACCGCAGTATTGATCGCGCGCGAACCTAGCGCACCGCCAGTGACGTAGACGATCGGCAACGATGGACAGAATCCGTAGCGCTCGTGGAAGCGGTGGGAGCAACCGTTGAAGATGACAGACCGGACCGGGTTGCCGGTCACGATGACATCGGCGCGGGTCGGACCGAGCGCTGCCCGTGAGCGATCGTAGGAGAGCGCGACGAGGTCGACGAAGCGGGCGTTTATCTTTGTGGCGAGGCCGATGTGCGCCGTTTGCTCGTGGGTAACCGTTGGGATTTTCAGGCGCGAGGCAGCGACGACGACCGGAGTGCTGACGTAACCCCCGGTCGAGAACACGATGTCTGGCTCGAAGGCCCGCAGGTGGCGCCATGCCTGTGCGATGCCGACCGGAATGCGTCCCGCATCGAGAACCGTCTGGAGCGACGGGTAGCGTCGTAACTTCCCGACCTGGATCGACCGAAACGGGATGCCGAGTTGGGAAACTGCCTCGAACTCGTAGCCACGTCGTGAGCCGATCCAGAGAGGATCAACGGCGACTCGCGTCCGCAACTCCTCGAGGGCGGCAAGTCCAGGCGAGACGTGGCCGCCCGTGCCGCCGCCGGCGATGACGAGCCGCAGCGGTCGAGCGGCAGAACCGATGGTAGACTCCGAGTTCACAGACAGGCGCCTCCAGAACACGCGCGCCGATGTCAGCGCGCCAAACGCAACATCAAGGAGTGTCACATAAAGACCCCGTCCTCTCAAAGTGTCACGATGCGCGCGTCGCTGGCCCTCGGTGCGCTGGCGTTCGGCCTGGCTGTCGTCCTCGATCAGATCTCGAAGTGGATCGTGCTCGAAACGATCGGTCCGGATGGATCGCGGGATGTCGTCACGATCATTCCGAGCGTCCTGCAGTTCAAGTTCGTCCGCAACACTGGTTCGGCGTTCGGTATGTTCCAGGGAAACTCGGACATACTCAAGGTGCTCGCGATCGTCGCAGTGGTGGGGTTGTTTGGATATTACGTTCGATCTGCGAGGCATGACTGGATTGTGTCGCTCGCGTTGGGTTTGCAGGTCGGCGGCGCACTAGGAAATATCATCGACCGGTTCCGGCACGGGTACGTGGTCGACTTCATCGACTTTCCACGCTTCCCGACGTTCAACATTGCCGACTCGGCGATTACAGTTGGGGTCTTCCTGCTGATGTACGCGGTACTGTTTCGTGATCCGCAGACGCGTGAGCCGGTCGTGCAGGCACCGGTCGTCGAGGCGCGCCAGCCTGCTGGTGACGACGCATGACGGCGCCAGAGACGTTCGTCGTCCGGCTTGAGGTCGCACCCGACGACGACGCCCAGCGGCTCGACCGCTTCGTCACCGATCGGTTGCCGGATACGTCGCGCTCGTTCGTTCAGAAACTCATCGAGTCGGGCGACGTCCTTGTCAATGGCGAGCGCCCACGACCGAGCCAGCGCGTTGCCTCAGGCGATGCGATCGAGGTCCGCGTACCTCGGCCCACCGAACCATCCGAGATTACGCCTGCACACATCATGGTGCCGATAGTCTTCGAAGATGAAGACGTTATCGTCTTCGACAAACCGGCCGGACTGGTCGTGCATCCCGCACCGGGCCACGAGCACGGAACGCTCGTCAACGTCCTGCGCTGGATTCGACCTGAGATCGTGATGCCGGGGACTGAGCGGCCCGGTATCGTCCACCGGCTCGATAAGGACACCTCCGGGCTGATCGTGGTCGCCAAGAACGAGCGCGCGCGATTGTCGCTGCTGGCGCAGTGGCAGCGGCGTGATGTGCTGAAGGAGTACACCGCGCTCGTTGTTGGTTCAGTCAAGGACGACGTGGCAACCGTCGACGCTCCGATCGGTCGTGATCCCCACAACCGGAAGCGGATGGCGGTTGTTCGGGAGGGTCGGCCCGCAATCAGTCATCTGCGAGTCGAGGGGCGCTATCCGAAGTACACCCTGCTTGACGTGCAGATCGAGACGGGCAGGACGCATCAGATTCGAGTCCACTGCGCGTTCATCAAGCACCCGGTCGCGGGTGATGCACTGTATGGGGGCGCGACGCGTGACATTGCGCTTACCAGGCAGTTCCTCCATGCACGACATCTGCGCTTCGCTCTCCCGGGTGGACAGCCTGTCGATGTAGAGGCACCGCTGCCGGCAGACCTGACTGCAGTACTACGCGAACTCGAAGCACGTATCTGATGACGTCACTTCGCGAGGACATCGAGGCGATCTACCGCGAGGCCGTTGCAGCCGTTCGTGCCGACGTTGCAGTGCGCACGGTGTTGCGGATGCACGACGGAGGCCTGAGTGTCGGAGATCATCGGCTCCTGCTCGGCTCGGCTGGCGTGTACCTGATCGCGATCGGTAAGGCATCGGTCGCGATGATCGACGCTGCGGCGGATGTCCTGGGCGACTCGCTCACGGCCGGTCTGGCGGTGACGAAGTCGGAGAAACCCTCTCTACACCCGAGGATAGAAACGCTAATGGGTTCGCACCCTGTTCCCGATCACCGGTCTCTCGATGCGGGCGAGGCAGTACTGCATTTCGCAGCGTCAGCGCCTGATCGTGCGCTGGTGCTGTGCCTGATTTCCGGTGGCGGATCAGCATTGGTTGAATCTTTGCGCGAGGGCGTGGATCTGGAGCAACTTCGTGAGGTGACGCAGTCCTTGCTGCGAGGTGGAGCGTCGATTCACGAGCTGAACGCGGTCCGCTCTCGATTTAGCCTGATCAAGGCGGGTGGTTTGCTGCGCGCGCTGGTACATGCGGAGGTTTGTAACATCATCGTCTCCGACGTGCTGGGCGACGATCTGCATACGATCGCAAGCGGTCCGACTGTGCCACCAGCGCCCGGAGATGCCGGCGCGGTGCTGAAGCGATACGACGTCGCGTTCGACCTGCCAGCTGCAGAAGACATCGCTGACCCTGATGCCGTACCGACTGTCATCGCCGCCAATGTTTCGACAGCGATCGACGCGGCGGCTGCCGAAGCCGCTGCACGGGGATTCCGGCCAGTCGTACTCAGCCGTTCGGTTGATGGAGAGGCGCGAGACGTCGGGAGGATGTTCGCGGCGATGGTTGCGGATGGCGCACGGGGGCTGACTGCATTTGGCGACGGCACGTGCCTTCTCGCCGGGGGTGAGACCACGGTCACTGTGCGTGGCTCCGGTACAGGCGGACGAAACACCGAGGCGGCACTTACGGCCGCAATTCGACTTGCCGGGCTGGATGGAGTTGCCGTTGGCATGCTGGCGACGGATGGAGATGATGGTACGTCCGGCGTTGCGGGCGGCATCGTGGACGGAGCGACGGTTGACGACGCGAACCTCAACGTTGCCTGGAAGTCGTTAGCGAACAATGATTCGTATACATTCTTGAACGAGCACGCGGCGACGCTCCGGACCGGACCCACCGGCACCAACGTCAACGACCTGATGATCGGTCTGATCCGAAACCGTGACACCAGCGAGTGACCGATACCTCGTCTGCTATAGTGAGCGGCCAAACGAAGCGATTGGGAAGGACCAGTGGGTATGAATGTCAGCGAGGCGATCGTTGCGATCCTCGCCGAGAGCGGTGTCGAACACATCTTCGGGTTGCCCGGCGACACAGGGATGGATTTCTATGACGCCTTGTACCGGAACGAGGGACGGATCCAGCATATCCTGACCCGCGACGAGCGGTCGGCGTCGTTCATGGCCGACGCCTATGCGCGAGTGACCGGCAAACTCGGTGTTTGCGAAGGTCCGAGTGGTGGCGGTGCGACGTACATCGTGCCAGGGGTAGCGGAGGCACACGGGTCGTGCTTGCCGGTGCTGTGTCTGACGTCTGATACACCGATTCGCGAAGAGGGACGCGGTGTCCTGACTGAGTTGAATCAGCCTGCGCTGTTCGAGCCAATCACCAAGTGGTCCGCGCGGCTCAATACAGCCGCAACGGCGCCTGACGTGATCCGGCGCGCCGTTCGACTTGCGACGACCGATCGGCCGGGAGCCGTTGCGCTCTCGATGCCGGCCGACGTGCTCAAGGCGGAAGTGGACGAGTCGAACGTCTATGGCACGCCGCAGTTCATGGCGGCGCCGGCGTCTCGAACGCGACCCGACGCTGACGCGGTCAACCGCGCTGCTGACCTGATCCGAGCCGCGAAGCGTCCGATCATCGTCGCGGGTGGCGGTGTACTGATTTCGCGGGCCTGGGACGCGCTGACGGCGTTCGCCGAAGCGGCGTCGATCCCGGTTGGGACGTCGATCAACGGCAAGGGCAGCATCGCCGAGACGCATCCGCTGAGCCTGGGTATCGTTGGCGGCAACGGTGCGCGGCCGTACGCCAACCGGGTTGTCGCAGAGACGGATCTGCTGATCCTGATAGGTACACGGACCGACTCAACGACGACGCTCAATTGGACCCTGCCGGCCAAGCGGCCCGGACCGACCGTCATTCATATCGACGTCGATGCCTGGCAGATTGGCAACAACTATCAGACGGCAGTCGGGCTGATTGGCGACGCGGAGGCGACGCTGAAGGATCTGCTGGCAGCATTCGGACGACAGCCTGCCGACGCAGACCGGACGCTCTGGCTCGATCAGATCGCGGCGCAGAAGCAGCGCTACTTCGACAAGGTTGCTGAGGAAGCGCAGAGCGACTCCCAGCCGATTAAGCCGCAGCGCGTGATCGCGACCTTGAACCGGCTCGTCGATCCCGAGACGCTGCTGGTGGCGGACCCCGGCACGCCGACCCCATACATAGGCGCCCAGTATCAACTGGAGCAGCCTGGCCGCTGGACCGTTATTCCGCGAGCACACGGCGGGCTCGGCTACGCGCTGCCGGCTGTCGTTGGCGCGTATCATGGGCGTCCGAACGTTCGGACAGTCGGCCTGATGGGCGACGGCTCGTTCGGGATGTCAGTCGGGGAACTCGAGACGATCTCTCGCTTGAACCTGCCGATTGTTCTGTTGCACTTCAACAACGGCGCGTTCGGCTGGATCAAGGAACTCCAGCACCTGTACCACGAGCAGCGCTACTTCTCGGTCGACTTCAATCCGGTTGATTACGCGGCAATTGCGCGCGGGTTCGGGTTTAAGGCCTGGCAGGTCACTGATCCTGCTGACCTCGAAGGAGCGATGCGGTCTGCGTTTGACTCTGGCGCACCGTGCTTTATTGACATGGTGACCGAGGCGCAGATGACGGAAACCCCGCCGGTTCACGCCTGGCTGGAAGCCGTCGGCGCGAATGAGTAGCAGCGAGAGTGCGGAAGTGACGATGACGAGACGGTTGCTCCTCGATGTCGATACCGGTGTTGACGACGCCGTCGCGATTGCACTGGCGTCGCGGTTGGAATCGCACGAACTGGTAGCCCTGACGACGGTGGCCGGGAACGTCCCGGTCGAGTATGCGACGGCCAATACGCTGGCCGTCGCTGCCTGGATGGGTATCGACGCACCCGTCTTCCGGGGGATGGACGAACCGCTGTCGCGCCCGTTGTTCGATGCACGCGAGCATCATGGGTTCGATGGTCTTGGTGGCTGGATACCTCCGGTCGATCCTGTCCCGCTGCAGGATGAGACGGCACCGGAAGCGATCGTAAGGCTGGCGCGCGAGCATCAGGGAAACATCACATTCGCGTTCGTTGGGCCGCTGACAAACCTCGCGGTGGCGCTGTCGTTGGAGCCGCGGGTTGCTGAGTGGGTCGATCGTCTCGTCATCATGGGTGGAGCATTCTTCGTCCGAGGGAATACGACACCAGCGGCGGAATTTAATATCTATGCCGATCCCGAGGCGGCTGCGAAAGTTGCCCGCTCCAGGATGCGTGCAACCTGGGTACCGCTGGACGTGACACACAAGACCGGGATTACCCGCTCCGATTGGGACCGGCTTGTGGATTCGGACGATCGCGGTCATGTCCTCGTTCGTGAGGTGATGCGCCGTTCGCTGACGGAGTTGAACCGACCGCGGTTCCACCTGCATGATCCGCTCGCGGTGGCAGCGGTGGAGTCGCCTGAGGTGGTGACGACAAGACAGGGCCGGGTGCTCGTCGATACCGGGAATTTCGAGCGAGGACGGACGCTACTGGTGGACGCGGTGGAGACGGATGCGGTCGCACAGGCTGCGGTAACCGTCGACCACGGACGCTTTGGCACGATCCTTGAACGTTTGGCCCCAGTCCAGACAGACGGTGGTCTCGGAATCGCTTGACGAAGACAGAGTGTACGTACAGAATGGACGTAGCCAGTCGGTGATCAGGAACGGATGTGCGCCGTGTTTGAAGGAGTTCATCTGATCGATCAGGTTCCGTTGCAGGATGTGGATCTTCTCCAGCGACTGAACCATTACTTTTCGACGCTTGATGTCCGGCTGCGGCACGGCCAGGGCTGGCTGATCTATAACGCGAGCGGCAACCGTGCTGGCCGGATCAACCGCTTCATGCACGAGCGGCTGAAGGCGAGCGAGTTCCCCTTCAGCCACTACTTCCTGCCGTGGCGTGAGTTCGCTCTCACCTCGTATCTACTGCAGCGCGAACTGCAGGACGTGGATGACCGCAAACAGGAGATGACAGAGCGCGAGCGGCAGGAGTATCAGATCGCGACCCGCGTCTCCCGTCAGACCCTCGCTCGGTTGGCGACAGCCGACCTGCTGATTCTCAGCGGGCTGACCCCTCAGCACGAGTTTGAAGTCGAACACCTCGACAAGACGATCGAGCGGCGCTACACAAGCCGGCTCGCGACGATCATCCTGACGCCGGAACAGCCGCACGAACTGGCGTTGGATGTTGCACGTCTGGGTGATCGCGGTGACGAGGTCTGGGCGCGGATGTCGACGAAACTCTACGAGACGAATCTCGTCGCGGTCTGAGTGCTACGAGGTCCGTTCGAGCGCGAGACGCGCGAACGATTCGAGTTGATCAGCCACTTCCCGGTCGGGAATAACGTTGAGCCGCTCGATGGCCGTATCGATGTATGACCGGGCCGACGCGATCGCCTCGTCGATTGCACCGGACTCTTCGATCATCGTCGCGACAGCGGCGTAGTCGGCGTCGGTCACATCGACCCCATTGACGACGCGCTCGACCTCCTGTGCGGTCGGGCTGCCGTTCAGCCGCGCGAGGAAGAGCATTGTGGGGAGTGTGACAGTTCCCTGCCGGAGGTCCAGGTTAGCTGGCTTACCGATCGTATCGGTTGTCGAACTGAGATCGAGGACATCGTCCACGATCTGGAACGCCATCCCGACTTCGGCTCCGAACGAGCGCAGGTTCTGGATTTCGTCTTCTGATGCGCCGCCGATGATCGCTCCCATCTCAGCCGCACCAGCGAAGAGCGAGGCGGTCTTTCCGTAGATTCGCCGTTCGTAATCGTCGCGCGATTGGTCGAGTCGATGAGCCGTGAAGACTTCACGCAGCTGGCCGTCGCAGATGTCAGCCAGTGAGGACGCGAAGACGGCGACGACGCGGGGGTTCATCGTTTCGGCGGCCAGGATGGCTGACTGCGCGAACAAGTAGTCGCCGATCAGGATCACCGTCCCGGAGTCGAACATTGAGTTCAGTGTCGGCTGTCCACGACGAAGTTGGGACATGTCGATCGTGTCGTCGTGGACCAGCGAGGCAGTGTGTAGCATCTCGACACCCGCGGCAGCCGGGATGAGTGGTTCGATGTCGTACGTGTATGCGCGGGCCGAAAGCAGCAGCAGAATCGGGCGCAACCGTTTTCCGCCAGAGCTGATGATTGCCTGGAGGATGTCTCCGAGGACTGGGAACTCAACCTGAGCGGCCAGGCGAACGCGTGCTTCAACACGAGCGAGATCGTCGTGGAGACTGCTGGCGACCTTTGCGAACTCCACCGTGGTGCGTTTCCTGTCTGTTCGGGTCTCGGGCGGTGCGCCTGATGCGCTGCAAAGAACATGGCGAATCATCGTGAGATTCGTCACATGACGCATAAGTATACGAACAGGTGAGCGGACGGGCAATTTCAGCAGGACGATCGATACACACCGCATTTCGCCCTGTAAATCGGCGCGTTGTACACTACCGTGACGTGTGGGCGCCAAACACTCCTGGTTCGGACATTCCAGCATCATGCGGTAGCGCAATAGACGACGCGCATGAACTCGGGCTGTCATACCAGTGAAAAGCGCCCGGAATGAGTCCCGGTCCTACCTGGGAGGAACCTGATTGATCTCGGATCGCAATGGCCATGGACGTCGCCGCCCGTGGGACCAGGTGAGCTGGTGGTACAGCCTGATCATGGTCGTGCCGTTGGTGATGCTGCTCATTATGGCGCTGACGTCTGACTCTGATGACCAGAACGGGTTAACCGGCATCGTCCGGGATGCGTTTACGGGCGATCCGGTGTCAGGTGCGGTCGTGTCGACTGCAAACGCAACCGCGACGACGAACGGCGACGGAACGTTCTCGCTCAACGACCTCACCGCGACCTCGCTGATGATCAGCCGTGAAGACTATGCCAGCACGCAAGTCGCCGTGACCTCTCCAGACACGCGCCTCGACGTGACCCTGCGCCCTACGACGGTGCGTGGGACAGTGAAGAACGCGAAAAACGGCGATCCCCTGGCAGGTGTGAGTGTGTCCGCTACTGCGCCGGACGGTACCACGACCTCGACGGTTACGAATGATGATGGCGAGTACACGCTCGAGAATGTGCCTGAGGGTGCATCGATCACCGTTACCTATGAGGGCTTCACGGTTGCGACGCTGCCGCTCGGCGCCGACGCGAACCTCGACTTCGAGATTCGGCCGGACGTGCTGACGGGGTTAGTGACCGATGACGCGGGACAGCCTGTCGCAGGAGCCACCGTCACGGTTGGAATGGCGACGACGACGACTGGCGCCGACGGTAGTTTTCGCGTAGCGGGGATTCCAGAGGAAGGCGAGATCGTCATCCGGAAGGCTGGCTACCTCGATGTTACGGGCGAGATTCCTGAATCGTTGCAGTTCCAGGCGACGATGTCCCAGTTCCTTGTCAAGGCTGTGTACTCGACGGCGCATTACGCCCAGAGTGATGAACTCTGGAGCGAGTTGATCGACATCGCCGATCGAACCGAAATCAACGCGATCGTTCTGGACCTCAAAGATTCCACGGGGCGCGTCTTCTACGACACGAAGGTTCCCCTGGCCGCTGAAATCGGGGCGAAGTCTCCACTCTATGACATTCAAGAACGTCTGGCGGAGATGAAGCAGAAGAATATCTACGCGATCGCCCGGATCGTTGTCTTCGAGGACCCGATTCTCGCCGGCGCCCGAACTGAACTCGCGATCCACGATGCGTCAACAGGTGGGCTCTGGACCACCTGGGACGGACTCGGGTGGGTCAACGCCCATGAGCCGGAGGTCTGGCAGTACAACATCGACCTCGCGGTCGAAGCAGCGGCACTCGGCTTCGACGAGATTCAACTCGACTACATCCGGTTCCCGTCAGATGGGATGCTCGAGAACGCCGATTACGGCCCGGAATATGCCAACCAGACACGGCTGGAAGCCATCACCGGCTTCCTGACGCAGATGCAGGCCGCGCTCAAGCCGACCGGTGCGCTGCTGGCGGTCGACATCTTCGGCATCACATTGCTCGAGGATGACGATGCAGGTATCGGTCAGAACTATGCTGCGATCGCGCCACTTGTCGATATCGTTTGTCCGATGATCTACCCATCTCACTTCTATCCGGGTGAGTTCCTGCTGGATATTCCGAACAACCATCCGTACGAAGTCATCATGCAAAGCCTCCAGCGCGGTGAACTCCTCGTGCCGGATGGCAAGCACAAACTGCGACCGTGGTTGCAGGACTTCTCTTACGGCGAGGGCATCGAGTACGGTGCGCCGGAAGTCGCAGCACAGATCCAGGCCGCGGAAGACTTCGGAACCTCGGGCTGGCTGATCTGGGCGCCCGACAACGTGTACTCGGAGGCGGCATTCGACCCGGAATAGCAGCGCTCGCTCAAGACAGTGGATGACGTGACAGTGAGTTGCGTGTGACGATTGACCGTCCGCCGGCCGTTCCGGTGACGTTTACTAACCGCTCTCAGATGCAGGCATACCTCGCGGCGTTGCGCCCCAAGCAATGGACCAAGAACGCCGTCGTCTTCGCCGCGCTGGTTTTTGACCTGAAACTGTTCGACTTCAGCCGCCTCGTGACGGTGATCGGGGCGGCGATCTGTTTCTGCATGGCGAGTAGCGCCATTTACATCGTCAACGACCTGCGTGATATCGAGTCAGACCGGCTGCACCCGAAAAAGCGGCTGCGACCGATTCCGTCGGGCCAGATCAGCCTGACGTCAGCCTGGTCGATGGTCGCCATTCTGTTGCTGGCCAGCGTGCCGGTCGCATTGTTGCTGCGAACGCAGTTTGGGTTCGTCCTGCTGGGATACCTGGCGTTGATGACGGCGTATACGTTCGTGCTCAAGCACCTCGTCATCGTTGACGTGTTTGCCATTTCAGCCGGGTTCGTGTTGCGGGCAGCGGGTGGCGCGATTGTGCTCGATATCCCAATCAGCCCGTGGCTGTATGCCTGCACGGTAATGCTGTCGCTCTTCATTGGGTTCGGGAAGCGTCGCCACGAATTGTTGTTATTAGAGGACACGGCTGGGTCGCACCGTCGAAACCTTGACGACTACTCACCGCAGTTGCTCGACCAGTTCATCATGATCTCGGCTGCCGCGACGATCATGGCGTACTCGCTCTACACGATTGAGTCAGAAACGCTCCCCGACGACCACACGATGATGCTGACGATACCTTTCGTGGTCTACGCGGTGATGCGCTATCTGTTCCTCGTCCACCGGCGCGATGGTGGCGGTTCGCCAGAGCAGATTCTGCTGACCGATATGCCGCTGCTTGGGTGTATCGCGCTCTGGGGAGCTGTCGCAGTCGTGATCCTGTACGCCTGACGATTTCGATCGACGGCTGATACAGCCAGCCGTGACAACCTTGAGTCGGTTGTTGTCAACTTTGTGTCTACTTGTTACAATAGAGCATGCCCGCACCACCGGTGTGGGCATTCGGTAACCAACCCTGACCGATGGCCCGCTCGGGCCGCGCATCCTGAGGAACAACCATCATGTACATCGTTCGCAAGGGCGGAAACAGGAATATCGAACGCATTCAGCACGATATGGAAGATGTCTTCCATGCGTTGATGACGTCAGGGAGGCCGATCAGAGTTCGGATCGCGAGCGGGACGACTCCCGCCTGGCGGCCGCCGGTCGAGGTCTACGAGACCGATGACGCGCTGGTCGTGCTGCTGGAGATCGCCGGACTGAATGAGGACGACATCGAGGTCGTTCTGGACGATGCGGTCATGACGATCCGTGGGGATCGACGGCCGGCTGCCTGCGAGGACCGTCGGACGGTCCACGCGATGGGCATTCTCTACGGTCAGTTCGCGGCCGACGTGTACCTGCCGTTCTCGGTCGATCATGAGCGGGTCGAAGCGACCTACGAGGCCGGGATGTTGCAGGTGCGACTACCGAGGGCCGCAGTGACGCGGATTCCGATCGGTATCAACGGGCGATAGACCTGAGGAACCGTGCAAGAAGGAGCCAGTAGTGGCTGACGAACACAACACCATGAATGATATTGACGCCGTTCGTGACGATGAAACGACCGAGTCGACTGAGCCGACCGTCGCTGGTGACGATCAGGAGCAGACGCTCACGTTGCCGGTTCTTCCACTGCGCGCGACCGTTGTCTTCCCGATGACCGTCGTGCCGCTGGCAGCCGCGCAGCCACGTTCGCTGCGGTTGATCGACGCAGTTGCGTCCGGCGATCGAACCGTCGTGCTGGTGCTCCAGAACGACGCCGAGCAGGAGGCTGCTGGTCCCGGCGAAACGGCGACGATCGGTACGCTGGCGACCATCCACCAGATGATGCGCGTGCCGGATGGAAGCGTCCGACTCGCGGTGCAGGGACTCAAGCGCGTCCGCATCGACAACTGGGTGCTGGAAGATCCGTACCTGACCGCGAACGTGACCGAGATCCCGGAGACCGAGGAAGACGACATCGAGACGAAGGCGCTGATGCGCTCGACGGTCGATCTCTTCCAGCGGCTGGTGAGTCTCGTCTCCAACCTGCCAGACGAACTGGTTACGGCAGCGTTGAACATCGACGAACCGCTGCAACTCGTCTACCTGATCGCGACGAACCTGCGGATGGAGCCGGAAGAGCGCCAGGAACTGCTGGAACTGAACTCGGTTCGCGAGAAGCTCGAACAGATTTCGCGCTTCATGGCCAAGGAACTCGACCTGCTTGAACTGGGTAAGAAGATCCAGGGCGAGGTCCAGGAAGAGGTTGGCCGGAACCAACGCGAGTACTACCTGCGCGAGCAGATGAAGGCGATCCAGAAGGAACTCGGCGAGTCCGACGGCCAGGAAGCCGAAGTGACGGCGCTGCGCGAGCAGATCGAACGGTCCGGCATGCCCGAGGAAGCGCTCAAGGAGGCCAATCGGGAGCTTGACCGGCTTTCGAAGCTGCCACCGGCGGCGGCGGAGTACGGTGTCATCAAGACGTACCTGGACTGGCTCGTCTCGATGCCGTGGAATGTCTCGACCGAGTCGGACATTGATGTCAAGGCGGCCCGCGAGATCCTTGACCGCGACCACTACAACATGGAGAAGGTGAAGGATCGTATCCTCGAATACCTGGCCGTCCACCGGCTTCGCAAGGAGCGGATGGAGCAGGGCGAGGAAGTCGAGGGACGTGAGCCGATCCTCTGCTTCGTTGGACCACCGGGTGTCGGTAAGACGTCGCTGGCACAGTCGATTGCGGAGGCGATTGGCCGCAAGTTCACGCGGATGTCCCTTGGCGGCGTTCGTGACGAGGCCGAGATTCGTGGACACCGGCGCACATACATCGGCGCGATGCCGGGTCGCATCATCCAGGCTATTCGCCGGGCTGGCGCGAACGATCCCGTCTTCGTCCTCGATGAGATCGACAAGCTCGGCGCGGACTGGCGCGGTGACCCGTCGTCGGCGTTGCTTGAGGTGCTCGATCCCGAGCAGAACGACACCTTCCGCGACCACTATCTCGACGTGCCGTTCGACCTGAGCAAGGTCATGTTCATCACGACGGCGAACCTGCTGGATACGATTCCGGCTCCGTTGCGCGACCGGATGGAGATCATCCAGCTGTCGGGTTACACCGACGAGGAGAAGCTGCAGATCGCCAAACGGTATCTCGTTCCTCGCCAGTTGCGCTCGAACGCGATCCCGGATCTGGAGATCGAGTGGGAAGATGCCGCGCTATTGAGCGTGATCCAGGGCTACACCCGCGAGAGCGGCGTCCGAAACCTGGAGCGCGAAATCGGCTCGATCGCGCGCAAGCTGGCGACCCGCCAGGCTGCTGGCGACTCGCTGCCGGAGCGCGTGACGCCCGATGTCGTGCGCGAGTACCTTGGACGGCCGCGATTCTTCTACGAGGAACTTGAGACGCGGACCTCGCTACCTGGGGTGGCGATCGGTGTCGGTGTCACGGCTGTTGGCGGCGACATCATGTTCATCGAGACGTCGAAGAGCGAGGGGCGTGGCAATGTCACGATCACTGGGCAACTCGGCGATGTGATGCGCGAATCGGCACAGGCGGCAATGTCGTTCGTCCGGTCGCGGTCGAGTGACCTCAGTATCGACTCGTCAATCTTCAAGGACGTCGACATCCACGTTCACGTCCCAGCCGGTGCGACCCCGAAGGACGGGCCGTCCGCAGGTGTGGCGTTGACGACAGCACTCGTGTCGTTGCTGACTGGCATCCCGGTTCGCGAGGATGTGGCGATGACGGGCGAGGTGACGCTACGCGGACAGGTTCTGCCGGTCGGTGGAATCAAGGAGAAGGCACTCGCGGCACATCGCGCTGGTGTGACGACCTTCATTCTGCCGAAGCGCAACGAGGCGGACCTTGACGATCTGCCGGCGAACCTGAAGGACGCGCTACGCTTCGTGCCAGTCGATACGATCGACGACGCCCTGAGCGTGTCGCTGCCGGACGAGTTCCATATGCGCCGGCAGTCTCTTGACGACTTCACGGCTCGACAGAGCGGTGAGCGGATAGCGGCTCAGGTAAGCGCGGTTTAGCCGCTGCAATACGTGCAGCACAACGGCGGCCCGATCGGGCCGCCGTTGTCGTGTGTTGGACTATGCCGTGACGGCGGTGGACTTCTTAGATGCCTGTGCGACGAGGGCCTCGAACGGCTTGAGGTGCTCGGGATGCTCGCGGAACATCATCTCGGGATGCCACTGTACGCCGAGGATCCATGAGCTCTCCGGGTGCGAGACGCCTTCGACGACCTCATCGGGAGAGACGCCGTTGATCTCCAGGCTTGGCGCGATGTCACGCAACGCCTGGTGGTGGAACGAGTTGACGTGGATTTCCTCCGCGCCGTAGGTCGTCGCGAGCAGTGAACCCGGCGTCGCCGTGACGGTGTGGCTGGGATCTTCCTTGCGGATACCGCTCTCCTGTTGCCGGTGCTCGATCTCGGTTGAGTACTGGTCGGCGATATCCTGGATCAGCGTCCCGCCCAGTGCAACGTTCAGGACCTGGATCCCGCGGCAGATGCAGAGCATCGGGATGTCGCGGCCGGTCGCCTCCTTGACGAGCGCGATCTCCAGATCGTCGCGACCGTCGTGGATTCCATAGGTCGTCTCATGGACTTCGCTGTCACCATAGCGGTCCGGGCGAATATCTCCGCCACCGCTGATGAGCAGTCCATCGACGACTGAGATGATCTCGCTGATGTTCCCGGCCTGTGGTGGGATCATCAGCGGGACGCCTCCGGCCGCCTCGACCGCCTCGGTATAGGTTGTCGCGATCGCGTACCGGTTGAAGGTCCCGTGGGACTGCGTATCTTCCATCGGGGATGGGGTAATTCCGATGATTGGCTTTCGCCCAGACATGGTGTAGACTACTCCTCCGCTTGTGGTGACCTGCCACACGTTCGAGGTCGCGGGCATGATACTGCGAATATTCGAACTGGGGTAGACACGGCGAGCGGGGTCTGGTAGCATTCCAGATCGTGCCACTGAGGCGGCATCGTCGAGAGATGATGCAGTTGAATGCGGCGCTGGGTTCGGAAAGAGGTTGAGAAATCGACCTTGACACGGACTCCGGGGGTTGAGTAGACTATCGGACGCGCTCCTGAGACACGGACGCGCGGATGGGATCCACTAATCCCCTCGCACCTTACCAACTGAGACGTGATTCGCAAGCGTGTGGGCGCTTGAGTCGTTCTGCTGTGGGAACACAGGTGGATGACCAAGCAGTCAATACAACTTGAGCAGAACATCTCGTTGAGAGATGGACTCTTGATGGAGAGTTTGATCCTGGCTCAGGATAAACGCTGGCGGCGTGCCTAATGCATGCAAGTCGAACGGGACGCCCTTTGGGGCTCGACCGTGGCGGACGGGTGAGGAGCAC
>Ga0180215_1001378_pt1 | contig 26972 bp, 25 predicted proteins | sample eDN3rd37CBELigBY_FD_128871 | JGI IMG/M metagenome (GOLD analysis project Ga0180215, IMG submission 128871) | Enriched backyard soil microbial communities from Emeryville, California, USA - eDNA 3rd pass 37_C BE-Lig BY (version 2) (version 2) | ecosystem: Environmental > Terrestrial > Soil >...
ACATTCTCCGCAGCCGCTGCCGATAATCCCGTTGTAACAAGTAAGGGTATGTTCCCGTACGTAGTCAAAAACATGAAGTTGATCTGCCAGTTTCCACGTTTCCTTTTTATCCAGCCACATGAGCGGAGTATGGATAACAAAAGAGTAATCCATCGATAGATTTAAGGTAACATTTAGGGATTTAATAAAGATATCCCGGCAGTCAGGATATCCACTGAAATCTGTTTCACAAACACCTGTAATGATATGTTTAGCACCAATCTGCTTGGCTAAAATGGCAGCAAAGGATAAAAACAATAAATTTCTCCCATCCACAAAGGTATTAGGAGGTTCACCTTCACTTCCTTTTTGAATTTCGATCTCTCCTCGAGTGAGCGCATTTGGAGCTAATTGACTAAGCAGTCCCATATCCAATATATGATGTTTCACATTAAAAAAAGCAGCGATTTCTTTCGCGCACTCAATTTCCCCAATATGTCTTTGATTATAATTAAAAGTGACGACTTCCACTTCCTTAAATTGATCTAAGGCCCAGGCAAGACAAGTTGTACTGTCTTGTCCGCCGCTAAAGACCACAAGGGCCTTTTCCTGTTCAAGCATGGTCAAAACTCCCTTACGAATAAATGATACAAAAAACACTGTAATACGAATTATACATGTTTAATCTTTTTTATTGAAGGCATAAACAGTAAAACCTGCTTAATTCCATTAATAGGGTTAAAATGGTGTTTCTATTATTTGAAATGTTCTATGATATAATTTTGTTATAATCGTTCGAGAGGGGTAGGTAGAATGAAAAAGGTGATGGAACTCGGTGATCGTAAGATATCCTATCAAGAGCAGGGGAGAGGAGAGCCTATTATATTACTGCATGGATTTTGTTGCAGTTCGGACTCCTGGAAAGAAGTCATTCCGTTATTATCACAAAACTATCGAGTAATTGCCCCGGATTTGCGAGGGTATGGAATGTCACAATCTACTTCTCCAACTGCAGTCATTGGGATGGAGGAGATGGCAGAAGATATCCAGCGATTGCTAGATGTTCTAGGGATCGACAAGGTAAATATCTGTGGTCATTCGATGGGGGGGTATGTATCCTTGGCCTTTGCCGAAAGATACACTGATCGATTAAGAAGCTTGTCACTGGTTCATTCTACAGCTCTCCCCGATACTGAAAATGGGAAAGATGCTAGACTGCAAAGCATCAAAGCCATTGAAGAAAAGGGGATGGGGACTTTCCTTGAAGGGTTTATTGCTAAATTTTTCGCCCCTGATCGGCTGGAAAATCGAGATGAGATGACGAAGTGGGCCTTGGAGATTGGAAGAAGAACAAGTACCGAAACGGCTATTGGGTGCCTACTTGGAATGCGGGAAAGACCTGATCGTAATCATGTTCTTCTCTCACTTCAATTTCCGGTTCTGCTACTTGCAGGTAGCCATGATCTCATCATCCCCAAAGAAAGGACCTTTTCAGTTGATGGTGAACATATCCAGCAAGAAGAATTAAAAGGTTGCGGTCATACAAGCATGTTTGAAGCACCGAAGGAGCTTGTGGAGATCATGATCAATTTTCTTGCGGCCAAATGGTGAGGTAAAAATGGAGCACTCCTGTCCGAATCCGAGGCTAATTCAGACAGGATGAGGTGAAAACAGAGGACTTCTGTCTACCTCTTCTCCCTACACGGCAGTCCAACCACCATCTACCATAATCGTTTGACCTGTGACAAGATCTGAGGCTGGGCTAGCCAAATAGATGGCTGTTCCAATTAGATCTTCTGGTGTTCCAAATCTTTTGATTGGCTGGCGATCTAAATATTGCTTCTTAAAGCTTTCGTTCTCAAAGAGGGTGGTCGTAAGCGGGGTTAACAAATAAGTAGGACCTATTGCATTTACGTTAATCCCAAATTCAGCCCATTCCGCTGCTAAGGTCCTCGTTAAATTGACCACCCCCGCTTTGCTTGCTGTATAGGAGGCTCTCTCTGGTGATCCGATCATCCCGTTAATAGAGGACATATTAATGATTTTTCCGCTTTTTTGTTGGATCATCACTTTTGCCACTGCTTGACTGGTAAAGAACACTCCTTTTAGATTGATGTCGAGCACGCGGTCCCAGTCTTGCTCAGAAACCTCGGTAGCTTTCTTGCGGATGATAATCCCTGCATTATTAACAAGAATATCAATTCTTCCAAATTCCTTTTGGGTCGTTTCTACCATTTGCTCAATACTATGTAAGTTGGTTACATCCAGCGGGACGACAAAGGCTTGTTTTCCCAGTTCTCTAATTTCTCTTGCTGTTTCCTCAGCGGCTTCTAGGCGATTGGGGAGTTCAGTTACCACAATGTGTGCCCCTGCCTCCGCAAGACTTAAGGCTAGGGTTTTCCCTATCCCAGAACCACTTCCCGTAATAATAGCCACTTTATCCTCGATTCTAAAACTTGGAATCATTCTTCATCGGTCCTCCCTAATATTATCTTCTTGTTAAGTATATATAATTTTCGTTTTAATAGAAACAACTAAAATACCAAGTTCTGGATAAAAAGGCATTCTAAATCAAATGATATGGAAAGGGAGGATTTGACTAAAAGAAAAGGAACATAAGGTGATCGATTTGAAAAATATAAAAGTCATTATTACCCTCATGACTTGTTTGCTGTTGGCGGGATGTGGTAACCATTCGGAACCCTTCCACCTCTCATCATTCAATTCAAGTCCAACAGAGAAGAAGGTCATTCTAGTTATCGTCGATTCTTTATTAACAGAGCCTTTGGAAACATTAATGAAACAAAACAAGGTTCCCGCTTTTTCTTTTCTAAAGGAATATGGATTTTACACAAATCAGATGGTCAGTTCCTTTCCAACCATGTCGGTTTCGATTGACAGTACTCTACTGACAGGAGCATACCCTGATCAACATCATATTCCTGCACTCCGCTGGTACAATACGGATGAAAATCGTTTAATCCATTATGGAGACGGAGTTTTGGCCATTGTAAAAAGTGGAGTAAAACAGGTCATGGAAGATGGATTATTTCACTTAAATAACACACATCTTAACGAAAATGTGAAAACCATACATGAGGAATTAGAAGATCGGGGCATCGCCACGGCATCCATAAATAATCTTGTTTATCGTGGACGACAAAAACAAACGTTGCAAATTCCAGGCCCATTTAAGAATATGGAAACCAACGCGACGACATATTTTGTACTAGGAACTTTTCATCATTATCAAGACAACTCCATTGCTAATGAGTATTTCAAATACTATGGATTCAATAATGAAGTCTCTACGAAACATCTAGTGAAACTAATTCAACAACAAAAGTTACCTGCGCTTACCATAGTTTACATGCCAGATCTTGATCATGAAGCACATAAATATGGAAAAAATTTGGTGGATTCTGTTGTTCAAGTGGACAGGCAGATACAATCCGTGTTAAATGCTTTTAGTAGTTGGGAGCAGGCGATTCAAGAGCATGTCTTTATTATCATGGGGGATAGTGGTGTAACACCTATCATTGGCGATGAAAAGGAAGCCATTATTGATCTGGAGAAATTATTTGCCAGGTACCACATTGTTGGACTAGAAGGAGCTCGTGCTAAGGATGAATTGGCACTGGCAGTTAATGAAAGAATGTCATATATTTATTCACTCAAGCCACAAATGCCAATGAAGAAGGTTGTTGAGCTTCTCTCAACCGACGCCAGACTGGATACTATTAGTTGGAGGAATGGTCAATGGATTGAGGTTAGACGTGGGGGTTCTGCGGAATTCCTGCGTTTTCGTAAGGGAACAGCCTATACCGATCCTTACGGGCAAAATTGGGAGGTTCAGGGGAATCCCGATGTATTGGATGTTAGGGTTGATGAATTACGAAATTATCTTGATTTCGGGGCTTATCCTGATGCTTTCATGCGAATTTATGCGGCTTTACATTCTCATCAGGGGAATTACCTGGTGGTAACGAGTAAACCAGGTTATGAAATGAAAGGAACCAATTCTCCGACACATGTAGGAGGGGGTGCACATGGTTCGTTTCATGAAGCGGATTCCTTCGTCCCCTTCTTTCTTACAGGCACACCCGAAAGGCCGAAAGATCTGAGAATTGTTCAACTAAAACCATTTATCATGCAACTTCTTGAAAAGTAGACCACCTTTTTGGTTGGTCTTTTTCATTTGATGGGGATATAGCAGGGTACCAAAAAAAGTTGGTACTTTTGTTATTGCTGGAAATCTGTAGAATGAAAGGTAAGATCATTTCATTTAACAAAAGGGTAAAGGTGGGATCACAATGTCACAGAAATGGCTTCGACGAGAAGGCCAGGAATGGGTTGACAAAAAAATAATCACCCACGAACAATACGAGAAAATTTTGCAATTATATCCCGAACAATACCGGATGACTTCGTTTTTGCCGATTTTTGCATCGATTCTGGTTGGCCTGAGTTTGCTTACCTTTGTGGCATCCAATTGGGATGGAATGTCACAGTTCACAAGATTCGTTATTCTTTTAATAACCATGCTCGGCTTTTATTCAGCTGGTTTTACCTTATACCGCAAAGGTCATCCTTGGGTGGGTCAAGGGTTGTTGGGCTTGGGAATTGTAACCTTCGGTGCCAGCATGATTCTCATTGGACAAATGTTTCATTTGATTGCCTATGATGCGCGGGTGTTTGCCATTTGGGCATTAGCAGGTTTGGGGATGTTGTATTTATATCGTAGATATCTGTTCTTCTTTATCACAGCTGCGATTTTATTTGCGGGTCAAGTGTATGCGATGATTTCCTTTGGGGAAGCAAGCGTGCTAATCATGGCAATTACTTTATTGGGATTGGGAATCTTCGCATGGTCAACTCCTCACACCCTAATTGGGTGGATCCTTTCTATGTTGCTAGGAATTCAGACCGTATTTTTGATTCTTAGCAATGACATCGCATGGTCGTGGTTGAGTATGGTACCGATCGGTTTCTATACTGTAGGGCTCTTGTTGGAAAAAAGACCTATGGCAAAAGGATTTCTTGTCTGGGCCCATACGTTTGGGGTGATCTTTGCTTCGGTTATGGTGTTTGCCCAAAGCGAAGTTCGTAATCATTCAGATTTCATGGCGAATCCCTTTGCCTATATGATTTTATTTCTACTACTATTAATTCTTACTGTATATAAAAGTGGTGGGGAAAAAAGTAAGCTTACACCATTGGTTTTGTTCTTACCGATGTTTTATCTTTCCTTTGGGGATCTTCTATACCTTTTGATTTTATTCGTCTTTTCTCTTCTTTTGATCTATTACGGCGATCAGGAAGAGCACCGCTGGAAGTCGAAAATGGGAGTCATTTTGTTTATGTATAGCTGTTTCTTAGGATATATTCAACTGGCCTGGGACTTCCTGGATAAATCGTTATTTTTCCTTCTTGGCGGTTTAATGCTGTTTGTCATCCACTGGCTATTGCGCAGGAGAGACCGCTGGATGACGAAAGGGGGGGAAGAGTCGTGATAAAGAAATTTGTCGGGATCATTGTCCTTCAAGTGCTGGTGTTGATTGGGATGGCTGCTTCCCATTATGCAGTGGAGTGGTATGGGGACGAAGTCCATTTAAAAACCGCTCCAGTAGATCCGCGTGATCTGTTTTATGGGGATTATGTCACCCTCAACTATGAAATTAGTGAAATTCACCTTTCCCAATTTAAAGGGAATCGCCCCCCTGAAGAAGGGGATATGGTATTTGTCTTACTTAAAAAAGAAGGGGATTACCACCAGCTGGTGTCTGCCTCTTTAGAGAAACCATCTGTATTGGCTACAGATGAGCAAGTGGTGAAAGGAAGAGTGAATTTTGTAACCCGTCAATGGGATCCGAAGTTGCAAGGAGATTCACCCCTGCAATCGTTTCACGTTCTTTATGGATTTGAACGCTATTATGTAGCAGAGGGAACGGGGAAAGAGTTGGAGAACAAACGAGGACAATTTGATGTTGTGGTGAAGGTGGCTCCATGGGGACAAAATTTGTCTAGCTTAACTTTTATTGCAAATGATGTGATCACTGAGTGGGAAGCTAGAGATCGTGTATTTGAATTTTATAAAGAAAAAAAGGTTGCTGTAGAGGTCAATTTCGCGCAGCTGGCTAATCGATACGAAAATCAGGAGCGTTCGGTTTGGCTCATGGAAGTGACAATGTTTGAAAAAGGTTCGCCAACTAAATTGGGAGAAACAGTTCAAATTGTAATGGATGCCAAAACAGGAGAGATTATAACATCATCGCCGAAAGTGCCTTAGGGGTTTGTAGTCCCAACTTCTAGATTCAGCTTGCTATAGACTGGTTGAATTGGCTGCAGGACAAGGAATATATCGTTCAATCATTAATTAGGCCCCTGTCTGAGCTCTTCGCTACCAGGGGCCAATAATTTCAATGAATTAATTTTGCCTTTCGAAAGTTGCACCATATGCAGAGACCAGTTTACAGGGACAGATTTTATCCCACTTTTTGGTTAACTGCACTCAATTAACCTTTGGAGATTCTCCATCAGCAGACTTGTAATAGGGCCAGGTTCTTTTGTAATGACTTTACCATTTATTTTTCTGATCGGTACGATATCCATATAGGTTCCAGTTAAAAAGGCTTCATCGGCTTGAAGTAGGATTTCTTGATCAAAACGTTCTTGGATCAATTCGAGCCCTAATTTCTCACAAATTTCTATAACTGTTGCTCTTGTTATTCCATTTAAAATGTAGTTATTCGCCGGGTGGGTATATACTCTTTTGTCTTTCACCATAAATACATTGGTGCGACTTCCTTCGGTGATGAACCCCTCTTTTCGATACTGAATAGCCTCAAAACAATTTTTCTCTGCAGCTGCTTGCCTTGCTAAAACATTGGGGATTAGATTTAAACTCTTAACGTCACATCTTAACCATCTAATATCTTCCACGAGAATAGTATCCACACCTGTCTCGTAGTCTTCAGAAGAGGGCTTTTGCATTTCTATTGTGTAAGCAGTCAATTGAGGACTTGTAGCATTGGGAAAAGGGTGATTCCGTGGGGCCACTCCACGTGTGACCTGGATATAAATGATCCCATTTTGAAAATTGTTTGCAACCCTTAGTTCTTCTAACTTCTGATCTAACAGCTCAATACTGTAGGGTAATGAAAGCCTAATGCCCTTAACGCTTCTTTCAAATCGTTCTAGGTGTTCTTTCATTCTAAAGCTCTTCCCATTGTATACGCCAGTAGCTTCATAGATCCCATCTCCAAATTGATATCCCCGATCTTCGATATCTACTACAGCTTCTTCTCTTGCAATAATCTGGTCTTGCTTCAGTATATATTGCATCTTTTCTCCTCCTAAATAATTGGTTTAATTTTATTAAATTGACTTAAAACAGCGAGGATCCGACCAAATAATAGCGATAAACAAGGAAAAACATAGACAAGAAGTAAGGGGAAACAGCCTTGGACTGTGCTTCTATGGAGTTTCCCAAAGACCGGGTCCGTAAAATAGGATCACTCCCAATTGGCGGTGTATAGAACCAATTGCCATATTGGAAATCATCATAATACCAAAATGGATAGGTTTAAAATCAAGATTCGTGGCTATTGGATATATAGAATTAACTAGATTAGTATTAAAAAAGCCGATCATTGCTTTTTTGGAATATAAAATAGTGAATATTGTTGCAGCCACAATAAAAACTACAAGGGAATATATAATTAAATTATAATTTCTGAATATTTACATTTTATATTATGTTAATACGTTTTGTCAAATTAATAAAATAGTGTTAGTCACTTTGAAAAAAATTCCAATTATCAAGCGTTTAAAGTGTTTTTAAGGTGCGAAAGTTGAATTATTATATTATTCATCAGGTAGTTTCTTGAACACCACGTTACATATATTCAGAAAACATTTTATATTGTAAATGTTTAAATATAATGATAAGCTACAACAAAAGCTATCTCAGAGTTTATTAATTATTGCACTAAAACTTTTTGGGGAGTGTGTTGTGAATGGCGAATACCACAGGTAAAAGCTTTTTTGATGGCGCATTTGGTCGCTATGTGCTTCCAGGGGTCATTGTACAATCGGTCTTAATTGGCGGTGGTTATGCAACTGGACGTGAAATTGTGGAGTACGGGGCGAAATACGGAGCCTTGGGCTGGCTTGGTGGCGTTGCTATTTTTATCGGGTTTACTATTGTTGCTATGCTGACGTTTGAAATTGCCAGAATGAACAGGGCATATGATTATCGCTCGCTCATTAAACAGTTTGCTGGAAAACTTTGGATCGCTTTTGATTTGATTTATCTTGCACTTGCGATCCTAGTTATCGCTGTTATGGCATCAGCCACGGGCGAAATTGTCCAGCAAACACTCGGGCTGAACTATTGGGTTGGTGTAGTGGGCATTACTGTGTTGGTTGGAATCCTTAATTTTTATGGTGAAAAATTAATCGAACGCTTTGAAACCTATGGTACCATTGCATTATTCATCGGTTATATGATATTTAGTTGGATTGTCATCTCGAATACGTGGGGTCAGGCACAACAGGTATTTGCTACCAATGATACAAGTTTCATGAGTGAGGGCATCACTGTTGGTGCAATCATGTGGAGCGGACTGATTTACGTGGGATATAATTTGATTGCCTTCCCACCGGCCTTGTTTACAATCAAACGTCAGAAAAAACGGAAAGAAGCGATTTGGGCAGGAGTAATTGCCGGTTTGTTAATGACAATTCCGTTTATGTTAACCTACTTTGCATTAATGGGCCACTATCCGTCGAAAGATGTACTCGGTTCGACCGTTCCTTGGTTGGCCATGCTGCAGGGGCAGGGGGCATGGGTGGTTATCCTGTTTGGTATCGTTGTTGGATGGACATTGATCGAAACCGCCACAGGGGTTATTCATGCTTTTATTGATCGTGTTAACACAGGCTTGAAGGAACTGGGAAAACCTAGGCTTTCCAGAAAGCAAAATGCGTTCATTGCAATTATTGCCTTAGCGGGTTCGGTTGCCTTGGCTAAGATTGGGATCATTGATCTGATTGCAAAGGGCTATACATTCATGGCATACGGGATGATCGCTGTATATCTGTTACCATTACTTACCATTGGGGTTATACGAATTGTGAATCCTGAGTGGAAAAGGGAATTTTGGAACACCGGAAAAAAGAACATGGAGGAGGAGGCATTTAAGCATTAATCTAGATGGAGAGTGCGGATTTGAGATTAGAGAATTTAATCATTAGACACCAAAAAAGGTATAATTCCTTTAGGATATTATACCTTTTTTATAACTTAAGGGAATTCTTCTGTACATTCCTGGAACGTCTGCCCTTATTTCACATTATGGGTTTTATAATGCCCTGTTCCTCAACAAACTGTTGAATCGCTTGTAAAAAGATATCTCCGTATTGTTCATATTTTTTTTCTCCAACCCCTGTGATATTTAACATTTCCCATGGCTGTGAAGGAAGAACCTGTGCCATTTGCTTTAAGCTGACATCAGAGAAAATAAGATAAGGGGGAAGATTCTTTTGAGCAGCGATTTGTTTTCGTAGACTGCGCAAAATATCGAATAATTCTTCATTGATATCTGCCCGTTTTGCTGCTTCTTTCGCTTTCACTTTTACCCAAACCTCTGCTTTCCCTGTTAATACATCGTAAGCCAAGGGGGTCAGTTTCAAGGTGGGAAACTTGGCGTCTTGAATCGAAAGATATCCATCTGCCACAAGATAATTGATCCGATTGGTAATGTCTTTCTCTGTCAGGTGGGAAAGAAGATTGTATGTGCTTAAATTTTGAAAGCCAAACTCCAACACTTTTTGGTTTTTAGATCCTTTCAATACCTTTGCCGTAAGCGAGACACCAAACCGCTCGCCCATTCGTTTTACACAAGATAGGATCATTTGGGCTTCTTTGGTAAGATCCATCAGTTCTCCTTCTTGACAGCAATTGCTGCAGCGGCCACAATTTTCCTCACCAATTTTATCACCAAAATAATCGAGGATATAACGCTGAAGGCAGCGGTGGGTGTAAGCGTAATTCGCCATATCCTGTAATTTGGCATATTCCCTTTCCTTCTTCTCCTCATTCATTTGGGATTGTTCAATCAGGAATTTTTGCAGCTGAATATCCTGTGCTGAGAACAGCAAATAGCAGTCACTGGGCTCACCATCACGTCCAGCACGTCCTGCCTCCTGGTAGTAGGCTTCAATGTTCATTGGCAAAGAATAATGAATGACGTAACGAACATTAGATTTATCAATGCCCATGCCAAAGGCGTTGGTTGCTACCATAAGCGGAGCCTCATCACGGATAAACAGGTCTTGCGCAAGCTGTCGTTCGCTTTCAGATAAACCGGCATGATAACGAGCAGCCTTGATTCCTTTATTAATAAGTAATTGATAAATCCGATCGGTTATTTTTCGTGTAGGAGCATAGATAATCCCGGATTCCTTAGGGTGCGATCGGACATAATTTAACAGGAAGTCCTCTTTGTCTACCCCTTTTTCCAGGTGGAAATGCAGGTTCTTCCTGGCAAATCCGGTATTTACCAGATGTTCGGGGTGAATGTGCAATAATTCCTGAATATCAGCAATTACCTCTGCTGTGGCCGTAGCGGTAAGTGCAACTTTCACAGGTCGTTGCCGGATCTTCTTTAAATTAGGAACAATCGATCGATAGCTTGGGCGAAAATCGTGTCCCCATTGGGAGATACAATGAGCCTCGTCAAAAGCGATTAAAGAAATCTTAATAGCTTGCAGGGCATCGATAAATTCATAGGATTCGAAACGCTCGGGTGCCACATAGACAAATTTGAAATTGCCCGCTTTTAATTGTTCTAAACGTTCTTTTTGCTCGTTTGGTTCGAGCGAGCTATTTATGTAAGTGGCAGAAATCCCGAGCGTAAGTAAGCTATCCACTTGATCCTTCATAAGGGATATCAAAGGGGAGATGATCAGTGCTGTGCCATCTAGGACAAGCCCAGGAATTTGATAACAAAGTGATTTCCCCCCACCAGTTGGCATAGTAGCAAGGGTATGGTGTCCATGCAAGAGATTATCGATGACCGTTTTTTGTCCTGCACGAAACGTTGCGTATCCAAAAAATTGTTCTAGTATTTTCTGTGCCTTGTTGAGCATTTGATTCATCCTTTAATTTGAACTTCTCCATCTATCGTAACATTTTAGCAGGAATTTTTCCCCCTTGATTTATGTTAAGATGAACCTTAAGAAGATTCGAAAATGATGAGAAATGGGTGCGAGGCAATGACGGATGAACGAAAAGAGGAAGAATATAGGGAACCAGACTGGGATTTGATAGATCAGGAAGAACAGGAATGGGAAGAAATGCGTGAAAAAAGGTCACGGTGGAAGAAACGAATCACTCGCTGGGTGACTGTTCTTATAGCCATGGCCCTTTTCTTGAATGTATTAAGTTTTTGGCCGGCAATTATTCAATGGAATGCGGTAGAATTCCTTCGTACCTCCTACCGTCTGTATCAAAATGAGGAGATTAATCAGAAAAAACAAGCCGTTGTTTCAGTTGTTGGGTTGGACCGAAAAGGCACTGGTTTTACAATTGATTCTTCTGGTATTGTGGTTACAAATTATCATGTCATTGAAAATGCGGAGGGCCTTTATCTTCATTTTGCAGACGGATCTACACATGTTCCTAAGGTCCAAACTGTAATCCCTGAACTGGATCTGGCAATCCTTAAGGCGGATGGGGAGGGGTTCGCCACTTTAACACCCAATTACAATTACTCCTGGAAAAAGGGAGAAAGAGTCTATTTTATCGGGAATCCACTTGGCTTTCCTTTAATTGCAAACGAAGGTGAGGTATTAGGATTGGTAAATGTACAGGGAATTACTAAACCAGTTCTAATGATTAACGCACCAATCTATAAAGGAAACAGTGGAAGTCCCGTTTTTAATCAGGCAGGTGAGGTGATCGCTGTCATCTTTGCCAACATAGATCAGCCCGGGTTGGAGGAAACTGTAGGTCTAGCTATACCGATTAAATATCTGAGAGAAGATCAGATTGACTAAATGGACAGGAGAACCATAGTCTCTTTTTTATAGAATGCGGGTGATGTCCTCTTTGAGAGCCTATCTCAAGGAAATTACCCGGTCAATTCGAAGGACTTTGATCCTAAGCTGCCTTCAATGAGTTACTCCGGCAGCTTTTTTTGTTTCATCTCTTCTAAATTGAAGGAAAATTCATGGTAGGTCGTTACTTCTATAAGATTTTAATAATTTCCTATTGAAAACCGTATCTGTCTTTTGTTATAATTTAATCAATCGGTTGGATGGTCTTACCAGCTAACCACCTGACCAAGAGGGGGGACTGATTTGGATTATGCACCGATTAAGAAACAAAGGGTTTCAGACATTATCGTAGAGCGAATTAAAAATTCCGTTGAAAACGGTATCATTCAACCCGGCGAGAAACTTCCTTCGGAAAGGGAATTGGCTAGTTCGCTAAATGTTTCTAGAGGGACGGTGAGAGAAGCACTCAGTATTCTTGAAGCTAAAGGAGTAGTAGAGGTTCAGTCAGGTAAAGGTGTTTTTCTCGTAAGAAATTCACAAACAGAACTTTTTCGTCTTTTAAACGCAACCTTTCGAAAGGAAAGAACAGATCTACTAGAAATGTTGGAACTTCGTCAAAGTCTTGAGGGACAAGCCAGTTTCTTTGCCGCTGAGAGAAGGAACCAGCATGATCTGGAAAATATAAAACATGCGCTTGACCAGTTGGAGAGCTCAGTGTCTACGAACCAAGTAGCAGCCCAGGAAGACTATGACTTTCATATGACGATTGTGGAAGCCAGTCATAATTCAATGATGGCTACTACGCTTCGAATGATTTCGGAAGCATGCATAGATGGACTTCGGGCTGCACGATCTGAGGCCATGCTTATTCCAGGAAAGCCAAGGGAAGTACTGCAGGAACACATTGAAATTTATCATGCTATAAGGGATGCAAATCCTGAAAGAGCACGTCAACTTCTCATCCAGCATTTGGAGAACGTGAAGAAACAATTAACTGAATTCGTTTAATGTTACCAAGTGATTTAAGACTAATAAATTTAGAATTTGAGAGATAAAAAGGGGGAAAATCATATGAAAAAATTAGCAGTAGGTGTATTAAGTCTTGCATTGTCTAGTTCAATGGTACTAGCGGGTTGTTCTTCAGATACATCATCAGGAAGTGCAGAGGGTTCTGATTCTGCATCGAAAGCAACAGAAACCAAAACAATTAAGGTGGCTAACTGGTATGCCGATGACCATGGGGTTAACGTTGCCTTAAATGAAAAGTTTAAAACCTTGGTAGAGAAAAATTCCAATGGAACTTTAAAAGTAGAAATCTACTCTAACAGCAAGTTGGGTGGAGAGGAACAGATGTATGACAGTGTTCGTGCTGGTACCCTTGAAGTTGCCGTTATCTCCGCTATTATCGAGCCTGAGGTACCGAAGGTATCGACTTTAAGCCTTCCCTTCCTGTTTAGGGATCTTGATCATGCACAAGCTGTTTTGAAAGGCGAAATTGGACAAGAGATTGCTACGCAAATTGAAGAAAATACGGGTGTGAAATTGCTGGGATACGGAATTAATGGATTCCGAGTCTTCTCTAGTAACAAACCACTTGAAAAAATAGAAGACTTCAAAGGATATAGAGTGAGAATGCCAAACGTTCCTCAGATGATCGCTGTGGGACAAAACCTTGGTGCAACGGTAACGCCGATGCCGATTTCCGAAGTCTTCAGTGCTTTAGAACAGCATGTTGTTGATGGACAGGATAACCCATATGCAACTTTACGGGCTAATGCTTGGTATGAAGTTCAAAGTCATGTGCTAGAATCTAATCACATCTTTTTACCACATAACATTATCATGAACAAGAAATTCTGGGATGGGTTAACACCTGAGCAACAGAAAGTAGTTCAGGATGCCATGACGGAATCCGCAGCATATGAGTGGCAATTATATAGGGATAATGAAGCCAATGATAAAGAATTCCTAAAAGAAAAGGGCTTGGAGCTTATTGTTCCGGATGAAAACTTTAAGAATCAAATGATCGATGCGACCAAAGGAATCTATGAGGAATTCTACAAGAAAAATTCCTTTGGCGAAGAGATCGTTAATAAGATTAGAAATTCATAAAATGCTGAAAGGGCGAGCTCTATACGGAGCTTGTCCTTTGCAAATCAATGTTAGGAGTGAACTCTATGTATTATGAAATGAGAACATATACCGTTCAAGTGGGGTATTTGAATGAATATCTTAAGCACTTTGAAGAAGTCGGATACCCTATTATTTCAAAGTATCAAAAATTAGTAGGATTTTTTTACACGGAGATTGGTGAACTGAATCAAATTGTGCACATTTGGGAATGGGAAAGCCTTGACGAACGTGCAAAACAAAGAAAAGCCCTGTACAGTGATCCTGAATGGCTAGAAAATTTTATTCCCAAGGCATTTCCAATGCTGCTCAAGCAGGAGTCTAAATTAATGAATGCAGCAAACTTTTCACCCATTAAATAGATTCTAAGATAGAAAAGGGATGGAAGCCATGCAAAAGATAAATCTACAAGGAAAAGTCGCGTTGGTTACAGGCGGAAGCGCGGGTATAGGTTTTTCCATTGCGGAAGCCTATTGTAATTCTGGATGCTCTGTGGCAATCACAGCGCGAAGAGAAGACGCATTAAGGGATGCGGAAGCAAAATTAAAAGAAGCCTATCCTGATGTTGAAGTATTTTCGGTGGTTGCAGATGCCTCAAAGGTTTCCGATATACGAAATATGGTAAGCAAAGTTATTGAGCGGTTTGGAAAAATTGATATTCTCGTAAACAATGCAGGTACGAACGTACTAAATTATGCATTGGATGTAACCGAAGAAGAATGGGATCGAGTTATGAACTTGAACCAAAAAGGCCTTTTCTTCTGCTGTCAAGAGGTTGGCAAACATATGGTCAAGCAGGGCAGTGGGAAAATTATAAACATAGCATCACAGATGGGGTTAGTTGGTTTGTATAAGCGAGCCGCTTATTGTACCAGTAAAGGTGGTGTGGTGCAATTGACAAAAGTCCTTGGGATCGAATGGGCTCCATATAACATTCAAGTGAACTCCATTGCCCCTACTTTTGTTGAAACTCCATTAACGAAGCCGATTTTAGCAGACAAAGAGTTTTACGAAGATGTGATTCGTAGAATCCCAATGGGAAAAGTAGCACAGCCAGAGGATGTTGCTGGTGCAGCCCTTTACTTAGCATCGGACATGTCTAACTTTGTTACTGGACATACTTTACCAGTCGACGGTGGTTGGGTAGCTTGGTAGACAGGGGTCAGGGTGGGATGATCATACTACCTAAATAAGCGGAGAATTTCAGGCTATTTTGAAATTGAACGTTATATTCTTGCAAATAAGCGGAGTTTTTCCGACTAATTTTGTAAAAATCCTGATTTAAGGTGCTTTCAAGATGAATAGTCGGAAATGCTCCGTTTATTTAGGTGTTTTTTGTACCTATTCTAAATTTAAGCGGAATTCCTCCGTCTATTTTTTCCCTTTCTTAGTAACCGTAGTGCCATTTGATGGGTCTATGCATCACAGCTTATTGTTGTTCAAACAGAATAATCGATTTTAACATCGGCTAAGATGATCAATTTTTTCATATCTTGATGATATTCCACTAAACCATTTTTAGAATAATACCATGATTTTTGTATAGGCTCCCCCTCCTTAACCACGAATATATTAAGTTCGTGTCGGTTCTGTAAAACCTCCCTTGTGACAGCTTCATCCGAAATATCAATGATAAACTTCCATAGTCCATCAGCCTGTTGAAGCTCATAATTTAAATTGTCACGTATAGAATCTAGGAAAAGTCTGCCTCCAACGGTATGTCTGATATATAAATGATTCATACGAACACCTGCTCACTGTTTAGATACTTGACAAAAGTAAGTATAACATATCAATATACTTGTATAAAGTGAGAAAAATGTTTCTATTTCTATAAAAGGCAGGTGGTATCGTGATAAAGATTTATCCAGCAAAAGAAAGATATTCGAGAAACCATGGGTGGTTGCAGTGTAATTTCAGTTTTTCATTTGGAGATTATTATGACCCTTCCAACCTCCAGTTCGGTTCACTTCGCGTATTTAATGATGATTATATACAACCGCTTAAAGGGTTTGGGATCCATCCTCATCGTGATATGGAAATTGTTACCTTTGTTTTAGAGGGACAACTAAAACATGAGGATAATACAGGAGGGAGCGAGGTTCTAAAGCCAGGTGAGGTTCAACGGATGAGCGCAGGAACAGGCATCTTACACTCTGAGATAAATTCTTCACCTGATGAAGTGACGAACAGCTTACAGCTTTGGTTTCTTCCTTCAGAAAAAGGGATTACCCCTTCTTATGAACAAAAAAAATATGACCAAATGGCGACAAACAATCAATTATTACCAGTCGTCTCTAATCGCATGAGGTCTGAGAATATAGCCTATATTCATCAGGATTTGACTATTTATATGTCTAATTTAAACACCGGAAAAAAACTGACATTTAATCAAGAAAATGGCAGGAAAATTTATGTGTTTGTGATCGAAGGTAACTTATCTTTAAATGAGCAATATCAACTAAAGAGGCGAGATGCCGCTAGAATCACAGATCTGACGCGCTTGGATTTGTCATCTCAGGAAGGTGCTTCCTTCATGTTGATTGATTTACCTTAAGGGAAGAAGGGTTATGAATGTATGACGTAGTGGCAAACGGGGAATGACTCATAGATTTTACTCCAAGTGGTATAACGGAGCATTACTGTTGGAGAGAACATGGTAGAGCTTATCTATATCTCCTCAACTCTAACTCTTTTCTTAATGTTTTTTTACCAAACAAGCAGTAGAATGAGATAGAAGATTGCCAAAATTCCTGGAGGGGATTGCATGAAAAAAGCGTTGGTATTGGGTGCAACGGGTGGCATGGGGAGTGCCCTTGTTAAAGAATTGGTTAGCAGGGAGATTCAGGTCGTTGCTTTTGCACGGAATAAAGGAAAATTGGAGCAGTTGGCACAAGGAAACAAATTGATCCAGGTTTTTAAAGGGGATGTTTTTGAAAAGGAGGACCTTCTGACAGCTGCTGCCGATGTGGATCACATCTATCATTCGGTTAATATTCCCTATCCAGAGTGGGCGGAAAAACAACCGTTGTTAATGAATAACATTTTAGAAACTGCTAAGGAGCGTCAGTTGAAGTTAGCTATAGTTGATAATATTTATGCCTATGGAAGGGCAAAGGGGGAGCCTATCGACGAAGACTATCCGAAGCAACCCCATACTAAGAAAGGGAAAATACGTCTCCAGTTAGAAACGATGGCAAAACAATCAGGTGTACCTGTATTAATTGCACATTTTCCGGATTTTTATGGACCTGATGCGGGAAATACGCTTCTTAATTATTTATTCGATGCTGTTATAAAAAATAAAAAAGCGATGCATGTTGGTGATCAGAAGATTGCTAGGGAGTATCTCTACACTCCTGATGGGGCGAAAGCCTTAGTAGATTTATCACTCTACGATCAAGCATATGGGCAAAACTGGAATATTCCTGGAGCAGGAACGATTACAGGGGAAGAGATCGCAAAGTTTGTAAAAGAGTATACAGGCTACAATAGAAAGATTTCAACGGTCACAAAAAATATGATTCGACTTGTTGGTTTATTTGACCGTTTTATGCGCGAGTACTTGGAAATGTATTATTTAAACGAGGAACCGGTTATCTTAAAGGGTGATAAATATCAACAATACATAGGAAAGCTTCCACGGACTCCGTATGAGGAGGGAATTAGAGAGACGTTGAAGATGAGAAGTGGCAAAACATAAAGGTTAAAGAATAGTTGGAAAAAGTCCACTTAACCCTTCTAATTTTGCAGATTTTGGTTCTTAAAACTCATTTGCTGCACTTTCTCCCACTATTGCGATGATTTTTAACCTATTAAGTCATGTTAAGTAGAGATAATCCAATTAAAATAGATCCGCCTCCCACCCCTAATTTCTTAAATCAAATTCATGTACCCGGTGTACTCGCACACCGGGTTTTTCTTTTGAGAAACTACTTAAAAATTTATTCAATCACTCAATAAGTATATTGAAAATAGAAAATAGGTATAATATTATTAATATTATAAAACGGTGGTAGCACCGGTATCCCCACTAGTGAATGGTGAGAGGAGCTGGACTATTGGAATTAGGAAGAAACTTGCTTTATATTGACATTTCTTCGGATATGGAACGCAAAATTCTAGCAGGTGTATTTAAAGAAGGTGAGAAACTTCCCTCCGAGAGACAATTGACGACACAGTATCGAGTCAGTCGGAATGTAATTAGACAGGCTATTACGATCCTTCGTCAAAAGGGTTATTTAATAGTCAAACCTGGTAAAGGGGCTTATATTACTCGCCTGAAGGAGAATGTGGTTGGGGAGTCCTTCCAACGACTTATTCAAAAATACGATGCATCTTTGGAAGATATTTTGAATGTGAGAGAAGACCTGGAGGTTTCGATTATTCGACGAGCTGTCCGAATGGCAGGCCCCGAGCATGTGGACAAACTAAAAAAAATCGTTACTAATTTGGAGGCAAGGAAAGAATTCGTTATGGAATTTATTGAAGGGGATTTAAACTTTCATCTTGCCTTAGCGGAGTCAACTAGAAATCAGATCTATTCAGTACTTGTCAGATCCTTTTTTGAAATGACCGAGAAATCCTCTTTTACACTAACCAGTTATACAAATAATTTCATTGATGTGGTGAATACCGCTCAATCCCATCATTGGAAGATGATTCAGGCGATCATTGATAGGGATGAGGAACAGGCTGTTGACCTAATGTATAAACACATGAATTTATTTCGGGAAGAGATTAACGTTGTGAAGAATCAGGTGCTATCAAGACCAGCCGTTAACCCTAGTGGTACTACCAGATGATCTGGTATTACATAAAAAAATGAAGTCTAAATCAAAAGGGGAATGACAAGCATGCAAAATCCATTAAATGGGGGAATGTGTATGAGAAAAGGAAACAAAAAGTGGTTTGCCGCATTACTTGCACTATCATTGTCTGCTGTTACTGCATTAGGGTGTTCAGGTGGTAATACCAGTGAGTCCACTAACAGTGCCCCAGCTAATTCAACTGCTCCATCCAGCCAACCATCTGCTTCGAACGATAAGAAAATTGACATCAAGATTGCCCACGTACTTGCAGAAGATGTTACACAGCATAAGATGTTTTTAAAACTAAAAGAGTTACTTGAAGAGAGATCGAATGGAAGATTTGCCGTGGAAATTTTCCCGAATGCCCAAATGGGTGGAGAACGTGAAATTACCGAAAGTGTGCAGATGGGCAGTATCACCATATCAGCTCCTTCTGTAGGCCAATTATCCAATTTTTCCGAAGCACTTAAGGTGTTTGACCTTCCTTTTATTTTTAAAGATAAGGAAACAGCATACAAGGTTTTGGATGGCGAAGTAGGCACAGAATTGCTTAAGGGATTGGAATCTAGTGGCTTTATTGGACTTGGCTTTGGTGAAAATGGGTGGAGGCAGTTGACCACGAAAAATGGCCCTATAACTTCTCCTGACCAAATCCAAGGAATCAAACTTCGTACGATGGAAGTTCCATTGCATATGGCCTTTTGGAAAGAAATTGGAGCTAGTCCAACTCCATTGGCATTCACCGAAGTATTCTCTGCACTTTCGCAGGGAGTGGTGGATGGGGAGGAGAATCCTCTCCAGTTGATTTATAGCATGAAGTTCCATGAACCAAACAAGTACATTACGATGACATCCCATATTTATGACACAGAACCACTTGTTATTAATAAGGCATTTATGGAGTCCCTTTCTGCTGAAGATCAGCAAATTATAAGAGATAGTGCAAAAGAAGCAATTACGTACCTTAGGGACATGAATAAAGAAGTGGATAATATGTACCGTGAAAAGTTAACAAGCGAAGGGGCGGTCATTACAGATTTAACTCCTGAGCAACTACAAGTTTGGGTTGAAAAGGTAAAGCCAATTTATAGTAAATACGCTGATGAGGTTGGAAGAGATACATTAATTAAGGTTTTAGAAGCGGCCGGAAACACCGTTGCTTTAGATTCCCTGAAATAGAAATGGACATTTAGGGCTTGTTGTTCAAACAAGCCCTAAGAAAGGGGAGGTATGCTTGAAGTCATTATTACAATATCTTGATGAAAATGTGGAAACCTATTTATCTGCATTTTTTCTAACAATATTTTCAATTCTTACAATCATTCAAGTCGTTATGAGATACATTTTTGACAATCCGTTAGCGTGGTCAGAAGAATTATCCCGTTATGCCTTCATCTGGTTCGTTTATATGAGTGCCAGTTATGCTGTTAAATACAAGCGACATGTACGCTTTGGTTTTTTTGTTAACATGCTACCTAAAACGGCGAAATTTGTTGTTCAATTTATTGCTCTATTATGCTGGCTGGGTTTTCTCGTTTTTCTTGACATTTACAGTTACCAGGTGATGAGTCACTTGTTTTCGTCGATGCAAACCTCACCTGCCAATAAAATACCGATGTTTTTGGTCTATTTATCTGTACCAATTGGATCATTATTGATGACAGTAAGAGTTTTACAACATATTTGGAAAAGCTTAGCGGGTTATTCCAAGCAATCAAACAGTTCAATCCAGGGTGAGGTGTAAACCATTGGCGATCCTTATGTTATTTGGCAGTTTCATTCTACTTATGCTAATCAATGTTCCCATCGCCTTCGCCCTAGGGATATCATCAATTTTAACCTTATGGGTAACGGAAAAAATGCCATTGGTCATTATTGCACAAGGAATGTTCTCTACAATCGATACGTATGCACTTTTGGCTGTTCCTCTTTTTATATTTGCAGGAGTTTTAATGGAATTCGGGGGGATGTCCCGCAGGTTAATCAATGTAGCTAAAAGTTTAGTTGGTCACTATACGGGGGGACTAGCTGCAGTTTCCGTATTAGCCTGTACCTTTTTCGCAGCGCTAAGTGGATCAGGACCTGCTACGGTAGCGGCAATTGGTGGTATTATGATTCCGGCAATGGTAAAAGAAAAATATGATGCAGGGTATGGTTCGGCTGTTGTCGCATCGGCTGGGACGTTAGGTATTATTATCCCGCCAAGTATTCCCTTGGTCATTTACGGAGTTATTACCAGTACCTCTATTGAATCCCTTTTCATGGCGGGGGTTGTACCTGGGCTTCTTATCGCTTTGCTATTATGGGGAGTAAGCTATGTAATAGCGAAAAAGAGAGGGTATAACGGATCAAATCAAAAAATAAACTGGAAAGAGGTTTGGGGATTTATTTCGGAAGCTAGGCTAACATTATTTATGCCTATTGTCGTCTTGGGGGGAATCTATGGTGGGATTTTCACTCCGACGGAAGCAGCTGGTGTAGCCGTGGCTTACAGTGCCCTCCTAGGTTTTTTTGTATATAAAGAAATTAAAGTAAAGGATTTATTAGAATTATTTAAGCGGGCGACATTAATTTCGGGAACCATACTGATCATTATCGGTACTGCATCAACTTATGGCCGTATTTTGGTTTTGGAGAAAGTACCCGTGACGATTGCCCAATTTCTTACAACGTTAACAGATCAAAGATGGATTATCTTAACTCTAATCCTACTTTTCCTCGTATTTGTGGGGATGTTTATGGAAACTTTGTCCGCAATTATTTTGCTGGCCCCCATTTTATTACCGGTTGCAACTCACTTTGGGATCGACCCAGTTCATTTTGGGATCATCATGATATTGGCTTCGGAAATTGGATTTCTCACACCACCTGTGGGTGATAGTCTGAATGTGGCTTGTGCGATTAGTGGACTCACTTTTGAAGAGGTGACGGTAGCTACGTTGCCATTTACGATTGCACTGATTGGGATGCTTTTTATAGTAGCTTTTTTCCCATCCCTATCCTTGATTGTTCCAAATCTGCTTAAATGACGGTTTCCCAAAAATCTAATATATGAATAGGAGCGATTTTCATGAGCATTTCAGAGGAATATATTAAGTATTTAAGAGAGTTAGATAAAAAGCATTATTTGCATCCAACATCTTCCATTCAGCAACAACAGGAAAATGGGCCAGCATTTATTTTTGCTGAAGGAAAAGGAGTACACCTTAAGGATATCAGCGGGAAGACGTTGATCGATGGAATGTCCTCCTTATGGAATGTAAATGTAGGCCATGGACGAGAAGAATTAGGTCAAGTGGCTATGGAGCAAATGAAAAAACTCGGTTATAGCTCATCCTTTGCGACTTTTAGCCATGAACCAGCCATATTGTTAGCTGCAAAAATTGCTGAAATGACACCCGGAGATTTAAATGCAATCTTTTATACCTCCGGGGGATCTGAGTCCAATGATACGGCTTTTAAAATTGTCCGCCATTATTGGAATCTAAAAGGGCAACCCGGGAAAAAAAAGATTATTTCCAGAAAACGTGGATATCATGGTGTGGCAATGGGGGCAACAAGTGCAACAGGGATTCCAGTTTTCCATGCAATGTCAGGTGGTCTTCTCCCGGATTTTCTTCATGTTGACGCGTTTTCAACGCAATCCTTACGTGATATGATTGAAGCTGAAGGCGCAGATACCATTGCGGCCTTTATTGCTGAGCCTGTTCAAGGGGCTGGAGGGGTGCATATTCCAAAGGATCCACAATACTTTCAACAGGTAAGAGAAATCTGTGACGAATATAATATTCTGTTTATTGCTGACGAAGTAATAACCGGTTTTGGACGTACAGGTAAGATGTTCGCCATGGAACATTGGGGCGTAGCGCCTGACCTTATGTCGATCGCGAAAGGGATTACGAGTGGGTATGCACAGCTTGGCGGTGTGGTCATTTCCGAGAAAATACATTCAGAACTGATTAATCTATCTAAAGATACGTTCTTCCATGGATTTACCTACAGTGGTCATCCTGTAGCATGTGCAGTTGCTCTTAGAAATATCGAAATTATTGAAAGTGAAAAACTAGTGGAAAACTCCAGAATTATGGGGCAAGAAATGTTAAAAGGATTCCAGTGGTTACAACAGGAAATTGATATAATTGGCGAAGTTAGGGGATTAGGTTTGGTAGGGGCAATAGAAATTGTCAAAGACAAAGCAACTGGTGAAAGATTCGAATCATCACTTTCCCCGAAAATAGTGGCAGAGGCTGCGAATCGAGGATTAATCTGCCGTTGTGTTACCTTTGAAGGATCAGATACACTCGTTTTTGCTCCACCGCTAGTCATCAACAAAGAGGAAATTGACAAGATGATTCAACTTCTTCATGAAGCATTTGTTGCAACACAGGTAAAAAACTAAATTAAATACTAAAGGTGTGGAAGAAATAATGAATCAAGGCTTTCCAATAGAAACAGGCTCTATACCTGCATTTGCTTGTTTGTACGACCAACGATTCTCCTATTATGCGTATGTTCCCAAGTGCTATGGGGAGGATCCTGAACGGATTCATCCCCTAGCCGTCATTATACATGGGAACGAGCGAGCTGCGCAAAGTTATCGAAGTGCCTTCAAGGACTTTGCTGAAGAAACAGGTACGATTATCTTAGCCCCTCTATTTCCGGCAGGGATTATTGAGCCTCACGACAAAGAAAATTATAAGTTTATCAAGTTTCATGATCTGCGGTTCGATCGTATTCTTCTATCGATGATTGATGAACTTGCAATAAGGTATAGAATTTCAACGCAAAAATTCCTGCTTCACGGATTCTCGGGTGGCGGACAATTTGTCCATCGGTTTCTGTACCTACATCCAGATCGTTTGCAGGCAGTTTCTATTGGTGCCCCTGGTCGCTTTACTTTCCTAGATGAAAAATTGAACTGGCCTTTTGGCATTAGTGATATAGAGAAAGTGTTGGAACTAACTATTCGGCTGGAGTTGATTCAACAAGTCCCGGTTCAACTTGTTGTAGGGAAAGAAGATTTGGCTTTGCCAGTGTTTAATCCGAAATATGATCTATCTATAAAAGGTGCTGGGAATACGCGGATTGATCGGGTGCGAATGTTTCGCGACCACTTGATAAGCAAAGGAATTGGTGTGAGGTATGATGAGGTGCCAGGAGTGGCACATGAAGGAATGAAAATTCTCCCTGTTGTGAAGGAATTTTTTAAAGGGAGCAGTACATAAATAAAAAGAGGTGGTTGAGAACCACCTCTAAATTGCAGCCGTTAAATGTTCGTTACATCTTTTTTCGCATAGGAATGATGAAAACGGACTTCTTCTCTTTAATTGATGGCAATGCTCTGTACTTCGCCAACTCTTCTTCACTCAACTGATAGTTAACCACTTGACCATTCGCTTCAACGTAATGAAGTTCCTCACGTGGAACTACCGTATGTTTAGACGCAATATTCATTCGTCCCATTGTCATTGCTAGCACATCCTTCTTCTAAAACAAGATTCGGAAGCAGCAAGGGTGAAACTGAGTGTCATTCCAGAGCCTACCTTTGAAGATTTTGACCTTTAGCAGTAGGTAATACAAGTATATCGTATTTATATTTTAAAAGCTACTTTTGACGAGAGTTAATTGGCAGTTGGTGTGAATTACCACTCCGCGATCGTACCATCCTTATGACGCCAAATAGGATTTCTCCAGTTATGTCCCTGTTCAGCCATTTTCCGTACATGATCCTCGTTGATTGTAATCCCTAGACCAGGAGCCTGAGGGATATTCACGTATCCATCTTTGTATTCAAATACACTGCGATCCACAAGGTAATCTAACAGATCACTGCCCTGGTTGTAATGGATGCCGAGACTTTGCTCCTGGATAAAGGCATTATAGGAGGTAGCATCTACATGTAAACAAGAAGCAAGGGCAATAGGGCCAAGCGGACAGTGTGGTGCCAAGGCCACATCATAGGCTTCAGCCATAGAAGCGATCTTCTTGCACTCGGTAATTCCGCCAGCATGGGATAGGTCAGGTTGAATAATGTCGGCATATCCATCTTCAAATAGTTTTTTGAAATCCCATCTAGAGAACATCCTTTCCCCAGTAGCAATCGGAATATGTGTAGCATTTGCGATATCACGCAGCGCTTCATTGTTTTCAGGAAGGACGGGTTCCTCAATAAACATCGGACGGTAGCTTTCCAACTCTTTTACTAAGATTTTTGCCATTGGTTTATGTACACGCCCGTGGAAATCAACACCAACACCGACATTATAGCCAACTGCTTCACGAATCGCTGCAATCCGAGAAACAGCTTGGTCGACTTTTTCATAGGAATCAATGATTTGCAACTCTTCAGTTGCGTTCATTTTAACAGCTGTAAATCCAGCCTCTACCGCTTTTTTCGCCGCTTCTCCGACATCGCTTGGACGGTCTCCACCAATCCAGGAATATACCCGAATCGAATCCCGGCAAGCGCCGCCTAATAATTGATAAACAGGAGTATTATAATATTTCCCTTTAATATCCCACAAGGCTTGGTCAATCCCGGAAATGGCACTCATGAGAATTGGACCTCCACGGTAGAATCCACCCCGGTACATCACTTGCCAGTGGTCTTCAATGCGAAGAGGATCTTTTCCGATTAAATATTCGCTTAGTTCTTTAACAGCAGTCTCAACCGTTGCTGCACGACCTTCGATGACAGGTTCGCCCCAACCAACAATCCCCTCATCTGTTTCAATTTTTAAAAACAACCAGCGAGGAGGAACGATAAAAGTTTCTAATTTTGTAATCTTCATTTTTGTCATCATCCTTTAGATTAAAGTTATTTATGTGGATATCCCATTAAGTGGGATAATTCACTGGCATATTGTTTAACAAGCTGAATAAAAGATTCTTGCTGCTCCAGCATTCGTTCGGTAAAACCGGTAATACTTAAGGCCGCAATGCAATTTCCTTGATGATCGAAAACAGGGGCAGAGATACCGGTGGAATACTCGATATGCTCCCCGCGATCGATAGCAAAGCCCTTTTCTCGAACGTCAGCAAGCTCCAACAGTAAATCCTCTTTCTTCGTTATCGTGTTCGAGGTGTAGCTGATTAATGTAATGTTTTGCAGATAATCCTCGAGATCCCTATCTGAGAGATGGGAGAGAAGGACTTTTCCTGCAGCTGTACAATAAGAAGGATTGCTTGAGCCTACGGATGTCTTGATGTGAATGGAAGAAGGACCTTCAATCTTAGCAATGTAAACGACGTCCATCCTGCTTTTATCTAAAATGCACAGATGGCTGATCTCGTTAGTTTCCTGGGCCATCTTCGCCATGATTGGCTCTGCTTGGATTTTCACGTTCAAGTTGTTATACATGGATAGGCCAAGGCGAAGGATCAAATGCCCTAATTGGTATTTGCCCGTTTCGTCCTTTTCGATACTGCCCGAAGACTCCATTCTTGAAAGCAAACTCCAGGCTGTGCTTTTTGGAAGCTGCAAACTCTTTTGAATCTCCGTAAAGCTATGTGAACCAGAACTTAACAATTCAAGAATTTTAAAGACCTTCTCAACAGTTGACATGGGTTACACCATTCCTTCATCATTTGAAAAGCGTTGTTCATATTTATGAAACAAGTTCATATATAGGAACAAAAGAAAATAGATATTATTATATCTATTTCTTAAAATATCAAATCTTCTCCAAGAAAGCAATGAGCGTATTAGTTGATTTTTAGAAAATACAGAGATGGAGGCTCCAGTTCGAGGTCTTGCCTTCCTATCCTCGATAAGATTTTTTTCACGATAATAGCATTTTCTTGTTATCGGACTGGGAAGACCTTATTTTGGGAAAAAACCCCTTTTCTTGGGGGGAAGGACACAGAAGACCTCCCTCAGTAAATTAATGTTTTCTTTGTTTTTCTCGCTTTTTCACATGTTTCCTCTTTTGAAAACGATAACCCTCATGGGTAATGATTGAATAAAAGGGATTATATGGGTTTGACCTA
>Ga0180215_1001379_pt1 | contig 26969 bp, 12 predicted proteins | sample eDN3rd37CBELigBY_FD_128871 | JGI IMG/M metagenome (GOLD analysis project Ga0180215, IMG submission 128871) | Enriched backyard soil microbial communities from Emeryville, California, USA - eDNA 3rd pass 37_C BE-Lig BY (version 2) (version 2) | ecosystem: Environmental > Terrestrial > Soil >...
CCTCTTCCGCCTCCGGCTGTGGGATCAGCAGCCCTCCCGGACCGGCGGCAAGGTAGGTCTCAAAGACCCCGAATAGCGACAGATTTTAGAGAGGACCGGCGACAGAGTTTTGGGAACCCACAACGGCAGCGCGCCGCTCCAGAGCGGTTGCACCGCACTTTGCTCCCGCCGGTGCGAGATGATACTGGTAGTAGTACCGCCTCGGACAGGCACGGAAGGTCTGGTGACGCGTAAATGACCAAAGCTGGGCCGATGAAGCTGTTGCGGATGTAACCATGCATTCCTACTCGTCTTCTAATGAGACGAGGAGGCGGCACCCCACTTTCGGTGCGGCCCAAGAGAACTGTTTCAGCGCGGAGAGGCGGGGGATGATTTGATCAACTTGAAGGGCGTCGCTTCGAGAGTGAGAACCTCGCGGCGGCACTTACGCACCTTACTCTCTGGATGATGGTACCGGACGGCCCACTGGTTGTAGACCAAATAGCCTCCGTAGTCCTGCAGCGCAATTTTGCAGCGCCCGACCAGACTAATTCGTTCGATCGCTTGGAGAGTCTGAACGAGAGCGCATGGAAGTTCGGGATTTATTCTCTGGCGGGTGCTCTCGCTTCGGTATATTGATGAAAGCTGCTCAGATGTTTCGGGGCGGTACCGCTGCCGTGGCTTTTCCGGTGGTAATAGACCGCGCGCGGTGCATCTTACTTCCAATCACAGGCCTCGCTCCGGGATCTACGCTCCCCCGACTAGACCGGGGGTTCATCACCTCAGAGCACGAGGTGGTGCGGAAATAGCGAGTCCTCCATCGACAAACCCACTGCCGCTTCAGCGCGGCACCCGGTGCCGTGATCTTGTGACGCCTTCCCGCCACCTCGTATCCGTTTGGAATCCCGCCTACGCGGTCGACGCGATGGACGCCCATCTGCGCGTCCTGCTGGACTGGTCCAACCGGAGGCGCGAAGAGAAAGTGGACGAGGAGGACATCTACGTCTGGTGGGCAAAGGTGAAGTCGTCGAATAGGCAGCAGCCTCTGCCGGAGGCGCACACCACGGATGTGCTCGCGCTGGACGAGCAAGTCCGCGCGGGAGTCGATACCCATCTCTACCTGACGGATTACCGATCGCTTTACGTCGCGAACGTGGGAGAGGTGACAGCGGACGACATCCTCGAGGACAGCGGCGAGCGCGCGCATGCGCCTGCCTATTACGAGGACCTCGCCGCCGATTACTGGTTCCGGCTCTGGGACATCCGCCTCCTAGTCTCGGATGACACCCTGGAGACGATCCACCTCCTCCACAACCTGCGCAACGTCCATTACGCGGATCGGCCGGTGAGCCTGTACGGCGGAGTCCGCGAGCTTCCGATCGTTGTGCGCGAGGACCCGCCGCGGACATGGTTCGAGGACGGGGATCTGCTCACCGGGGGGAAGCTCTGGGCCGAGCACGACGCGGAGCTTCGCGGCGAGACCGCCCGGCTGGCCCGGGACCTCCGGGACAACCTCTCTCTGGGCCGATCTGGGCCGTGCTGGAGCCGGGAAGCCGCACCTTCCTCGCCAGCGCCGAGGCTGTGTTCCGGGCCCGGAGGGACGACCCTGCCTTTGGCTTTGCGGGCCCTGCGGTCGAGTACGCCAAGGCGGTGGAGGTCGAGCTGAACACGCTCGTGTTCTCGGTCCTTCGCCGAGCACTCGGACGGGAGCGGCCGCGAGATCGCACCGTCCACCTGGGCGAGCGGCCGGTGGATCTCGCCGGCCCCGTCCCCCACCAGACCCTGGGGTTTCTCCGGAACTTTCTGGAGCGGGAGGACCGGATCCGCAGCCTTCTTCGCTCGATCCTTCCCCAGGATGGGACCTGGCTGGTGGCTGAGCTCCCGCATCGCCTGCGCGTCCTGGAGGACCTGCGCAACCCGGCCGCTCACTCGGCGGCCACTCGCCGCGAGCAAGTGTCCTCTGCGCGCGAGGAGATCCTCGGAATCGGCCAGGAAGGGCTCATCGTTCGGATCGCCCGGGCCCGAATGCGCGCCCGGACCTGAGCGCCTCCGGGCCGCCCGGTGGTGGCCAAGATGGGGAAGTCTCCTCGCCCTCGCCCGTGAGGGCGAGCGCGCCCCCGGCTGGTAGGCCACTGCGGCGATCTCAGTTGGTGTCTTGCACCTGCGCTTCCACATGCTCGATCCTACCACAACGTCCCACCTCCTCTGTGCGCTGGAGCGCGCCACGCGCGCGCACCCGGAGACCGCCAAGCTCCTCGTCGCCCCAGTCCAGCGCACTGCGGCCGACCTGCTGGAGGGGCTGAGCCGGGGGGGGGGCGACACGCGTCACTGGAGCGTGATCACCCCGCGCGCGCTCGCAACCTCGCTCGTCCACCGGGAGCTGGAGGCGGAGGGCGTGCGGGCGGCGGACGACCTCGACGAGGCGGCCCTCGTCGAAGCCGCGCTGGACCGCCTTCTGGAGGAGCGCCCGGGCGCCTCGGCGGTGGCGCTGGATGGCGCGGGATTTCGGGGAGCGCTCGCCCGGTCGATCCGTGCGCTCCGGATCGCCGGGGTAGATGGCCCCTCGCTCGCCGGAGCGGCCATTCCGGACCCGGAGAAGCGGGACCTGCTCTCCGGGGTCCTCGCCCGCTACGAGCAGGGGCTCCGGGATGCTCGGCTCGCGGACCCGGCGGAGCTGTTCCGGCGCGCGACCGGGGCGCTCCACGCGGGGCGGCGGCCCTTCGGCCGCGTCTACCTGGTGCCTGGCCTCTATCGCGGGCTGACGGGGACCTTCCTCCGCGCCCTGCTCCAGGACGGGGCGCAGGTGCTCCCGACCGACCCAGCCGAGGGCCTGCCCGTTCCGGCGGAGGCGCTCTGGTCGGCGGGTGCCCCGGCCGGAGCGCGCTCCTTCCTCCATGCTCCCGACCGGTGCGCCCTCCCGGAGCCAAGCCTCGGTCTGTTCGCGGGGGCGAGCCGCATGGACGAGGTGCGCGAGGTGTTGCGGCGCGCCATCGCGACCGGGCGGCGCTGGGAGGACGTCGAGGTCGTCGCCGCCGATCCCGCCTACGCGGCGCTTCTCGATGGGCTCGCCCGCCGGCTGGAGATCCCGGTGGAGCACGGGATGGGGCTCCCGGTCGGCCGTACGCGCCTGGGGCGCGCGCTGGGGCTGTACCTGGACTGGATCGAGACCGGCTTCCGGGTGGAGCACCTGCGTCCGCTGCTGGAGGCGGGCGATCTCCCGGGGAGCGGCGAAGGGGTCCCGGGGCCTGCCCTCGCGCGGCGGCTCGCGGGGCTGGGGATCGTCCGGGGGCGCGGCCGCTACCTGCCCCGGATCGATGCCGCCATGGTCCGCGCCCCGGACGAGGGAGCACGGGCCGAGCTCGCGTCGCTCCGCGCCCTCATCTGCGCCCTTCTGGACCCCATCCCGGAGGCGGAGCGGGTATCCCCCGCGACCCTTGCAGCGGCCGCGGAGCGGTTCCTCGGTCTCGTGCGGCTCCCGCCGTCGGACCCGGTCCGGGATGCCCTGGAGCGCCGGCTCGCTCGCATCGCCGCCACGCTCCACCGGGCCGTGTCGCTCCAGGCGGCGGTCGCCTCCCTCCGCGCGCGCCTCGCGCTCCACGTCCCCCCGGACGCGGAGGAGGACGAGGACATGCCAGGGGTCGCGGCCGAGCCCGGTGCACCGGGACTCCTGCTCACCTCCCTCCGGCACGGCGGGCGCTCCGGGCGCCGGCACACCTTCATCGTCGGGCTCTCGGCCGAGGCGTTTCCCGGGGCGGGGATCCAGGACCCACTCCTGACCGACGAGGACCGCCGCGCGCTCGCGGATCTTCACCCGGCGGCGGCGAGCGGGCTCCCCACCGTGGCCGAGCTCCTCGCGGAGAAGAAGCACGCGCTGGCGGCCACGCTGGCGGGGATCCGGGGCGGGCTCACCCTGAGCTTCCCGGGGTGGAGCCCCACGGAGGCCCGGCAGGTCGCCCCCGCCGCCATCCTGCTCCAGGCGCTTCGGGTGCGGGTGGGCGACCCCGCGGCAGACTATGAGCGCCTGCGGGGGGAGCTCGCCGGCCTGCACGGCGCCGTGCCCCGGGCAGAGACCCACCTGGACGCCCAGGACGCGTGGATGGGAGCCCTCCATCAGGACGGGGTCCTCCTGGACGGCGTGGCGCAGGTCCGCTGTGCGCACGCGGGGTTGGACGGCGGGCTCCGGGCGCAGGAGGCGCGCTTCGGGGCCGAGCTCTCGCCGCACCACGGTGTGATCGTCCCCCGGCCGGCGCAGCTCGACCCCAGAGAGAACTCGGGGCTCGTGGTCTCGGCGAGCCGGATGGAGACGCTCGGCCGGTGCCCGCACCTGTACCTGCTCAAGTACGTGCTCCGGGCGGAGGTCCCGGAGCGGCCGGCAACGGACCCCGAGGCATGGCTCGACCCGCGAGCCCGCGGCACGCTGCTTCACCACGTCTTCGAGCACGCGCTCCGTGCCGCCCGGGAGAGGGGCATCGGCGCTGAGGACGACCAGGTCCTCGAGATCGCGCTGGCGCTCCTCGACGACGCGGTCCGGGAGCTCCGGGACGAGCTCCTCCCCCCGAGCGAGCTCGTCTTCCGCCGCGAGCACCAGGACCTGCGGCACGATATCCGTGCGTGGGCGGCATCGCTCCGGGACGACCCGGCGGAGTGGGTGGAGTTCGAGTTGGCCTTTGGTGGCCCGGAGGCAGCCCACCCGCCCGTGCCGATCGCTCTGCCGGGTGGGACGATCCTCACGCAGGGCGCGATCGACCGGGTGGACCGCCTCGCTGATGGCCAGCTCCGCATCGTCGACTATAAGACCGGGAGCCCGTCGAAGTACTCCCGGAAGTCCGGCGTCTTCCACGGGGGACGGCGGATCCAGCACTTCCTCTACACCGCGGTCGCGGAGTCCGTCCGCGGGGAGCCGGTCGGCCGCATGGAGTACGTCTTCCCCACCCAGCGGGGGCAGAATGGCCGGGCCACCTTCGAGCGCGACGAGGTCGCCGGGGGCCCGGCCCTGCTGGATGCCCTGCTGTCGCTCGTCGAGGCCGGGCACTTCCTGCCGACCGAGGAGCCGAGCGACTGCGGGTACTGCGACTACCGGTGCGTGTGCCGGGTGGAGGGGGAGGGCAGCCAGGCCTACGCCCCGCTCGCCGAGTGGGCGAAGGCGCGCTCGCCGGAGATCCCGGCCTATGGGCCCCTGGTCCAGGTCCGGACCCAGTTCGCATGAGCGCCCAGGCGAAGTCCCTTCCGGATGCGGAGGCGCGCCGCCGCATCGCCGAGGAGCTCGGGACCAACTTCCTGGTGGAGGCCGGCGCGGGCGCGGGCAAGACCACGGCGCTGGTGGGCCGCATGGTCGCCCTGGTGGGGACGGGGCGTGCCCGCGTGGAGCAGATCGCCGCCGTGACGTTCACGCGCAAGGCTGCCACCGAGCTGAGGGAGCGATTTCAGCTCCGCCTGGAGCGAGATCTCCGCGCCGCGCGAACCGCGGGCGATGGGGACCGCGTGGCCCGGTGCGACCAGGCGCTCCGGGACCTGGACCAGTGCGTTATGGGGACGGTGCACTCCTTCTGTGCCCGGCTGCTCCGGGAGCGCCCCCTCGATGCCCGGCTGGACCCCAGCTTCGAGGAGGTGTCCGGCGCCGAGGAGAGGCGGCTGGAGCAGAGCTTCTGGGAGGACTACATCGAGGAGCGCACCTCCGCGGGTGATCCGCTGCTGGAGAGGCTCGCAGGGGTGGGGCTCCGTCCGCACCAGCTCCGGGACGTGTTCACGGAGGTGGTGGGCAACCCCGACGTCGACTGGCCCGCGCCCGGGGAGCCGCGCCCGTACCCGGGACCAGGTCGTCGCAAGCTGGAGGCCTGGCTCGACCGCGCGGCCGCGCTGCTCCCCGCGGAGGAGCCCGCCGGCGGCTGGGACTCCCTCCAGGGTCGTGTCCGCGCCCTGCTCTTCTCCCGGCGGGTCCTGGGCTGGAGGTCGAACGAGCCGGCCTTCTTCGACGCGCTGGCGATGGCCTGCGGGAGCGCGCCCAAGCCCACCCTGAAGGCCTGGAGCCCGGACAAGGCCGTGCAGGCTGACGTCAAGGCGGTGCGGGACGCGCTGGAGGAGCTCGGGCAGCCGGGCGGGCCCGCGCAGGAGCTCCTGGCTGCCTGGTACGCTCACCGCTACCCCCTGGTCATCGAGTTCGCCCGCAGGGCCGCGAGCGCCTACGCGGAGAGGCGCAGGAGCGAGGGCGCCCTGAGCTTCTCCGACCTGCTCACGCTCGCCGCGCGGATGCTGCGGGAGAGTGCCGCTGCGCGCCGCGCCCTCGGGGAGCGGTTCCGCCACCTTCTGATCGACGAGTTCCAGGACACCGACCCGGTCCAGGCCGAGATCGCCTTCCTGCTGGCCGCGGCCGATCCGGGGGTGAGCGACTGGCGGCAGGCCGTTCCCCGGGAGGGGGCGCTCTTCGTCGTCGGGGACCCCAAGCAGTCGATCTACCGCTTCCGGCGTGCGGACATCACGATCTACAACGCGGTCAAGGCGCGCTTTCGCGAGTGGGGGGACGTGCTGCCGCTCACCGCGAACTTCCGCTCGCGCGAGCCGATCGCACGCCTCGTCAATGCCGTCTTCTCCACCCGCTTCCCGGCCGAGGGGGACGAGCACCAGGCGGCGTTCGCGGAGATGCGCGTGCTCCGGGACGAGCCGGTCGTCAAGGAGGGCGTGTTCACCTACGCGCTGCTCCCGGCGGGGAGCAAGAGCAAGGAGGCCATCGGCGAGCTGGACGCGGAGCGGCTCGCCGGCTGGATCGCTGCGCGCGTCGAGTCCGGCGAGCGCCGACCGGGAGACTTCCTCGTCCTCAGCTACCGGAAGGAGTGCCTGGCCGGCTACGCGCGGGAGCTGGAGCGCCACGGGCTCCCGGTGCAGGTCACCGGGGCGGGCGTGGGCGTCGAGGCGGAGCTGGGAGAGCTGCTCCTGCTGCTCCGCGCGCTGGCGGAGCCGGAGGACGAGGCGCGGGTCGTGGGGGTCCTCACTGGGCTGTTCTTCGGCCTCGACTTCGAGGTGCTCACGGCGCATGCCCTGGCCTCTCCCCCCGGTGAGCGGTGGCGCTTCCGCGACCCGGGTGCGCCCCCGGGGGGCCCCGTGGACCGGGCGCTCTCCACGCTCGGGCGCTGGGCCCGCCTGATCCACGCGGAGCCGGCAGATGTGGCCGTCGAGCGGATCGTCGAGGAGGTCGGGCTCCTCCCCCTCGCGGCGGCGGGAGAGCTGGGGGAGACGCGGGCTGGGGCGCTCCGCTACGTGCTCGAGCAGGTCAGGACGGCCGCGCTGGACGGGGAGAGCTCGCTCTCGGTGGCCCTGGAGATCCTGGATGCAGCGCTCACAGACAGCGAGGCGGAGACCCCGCTCGACCCGGGGCGCACCGATGTCGTCCGGGTGATGAACCTGCACAAGGCGAAGGGGCTGGAGGCACCCGTCGTCGTGCTGGCGTACCCAACCGGCATGCCCGAGGTCGAGCCGCTCCGATACGTCGAGCGCCCGAGAGAGGGGGGCGCGCGTGGCCACCTGCGGGTGGTGGAGCGCGATGGGTGGGTCAAGCGCACCCTGGCCTGTCCCCGCGCCTGGGAGGAGTATGCCGCCCGGGAGGCACGCTACGCCGCCGCAGAGCTCATGCGCCTTCTCTACGTCGCGGCGACGCGCGCGGAGGACGAGCTGGTGGTTGCGCGCTGCGCGGCGTCGGAGGCGAAGTCCCCGTGGCTGCACCTCCACGGGGTGCTCGACCAACAGGCCACGCCGCTCCTGTGGGACCGGAGAGATCCTCCGGAGCGCCCCCGGCTCGAGCGCGCCGTGGAGGACATCCTCCGCCCGCTGGCGGGGAGGCCCGGCAACGGCCGCCCCCTCGAGCCCGTAACGCCCTGAGGGAGGGCCGGCCGGGCCCGCCCCGTCGACCCCCTTCCGCACCCCGATCGCCGATCCGCCATGCCGTCCCTTCTCGCCTGGATCGATCATGACCCTGCCGAGCGCGACCGGATGCAGCGCATCCTCGCGCTCTTTCAGGAGCGAGACACCCGCGACGAGCTTGGCCTCGGCGCGATTCGCGACTCGTTTGCAGACCAGCTCTTCCCGGGCACGAGCACGATCCAGACGCGTCTCCGCTACTTCCTGTTCGTCCCCTGGATCTACCAGGACCTCGAGCGGCGGCAGGTCCCCTCCGAGCGCGCACCGACCGTGGCCCGCCAGATCGAGCTCGCCCTGGCCGAGGCGCTGATTCCCGACGGCGACTGGGGCGTCTTCGGGAGGACCGCCCGCGGGTCCCTGAAGCGGCTGCCGAGCTCGGTCTACTGGGCGGGGCTTAAGGCCTGGGGCATCCGTCGCTTCGCGGGGTCCCAGGAGCAGTACCACCGCGGCCTGGACGAGACCTACCGGATGCGCAAGGCGGTCCAGCGCTGGGATGAGGCCGAGGGCGGGTGGCCGGGCGCGACCGAGACCTGGCACCCCAAGCTCCCCCCGGCGCCAGAGGGCTTCCCCCACCGGGCCGACTTTCGGCTCTCCCCGGAGGAGGTGGAGTTCCTGCGCGAGCGGATCGCGACGACGCAGCCGCGGAGCCTCCTCGCCTACCTGGTCCTCCACGCCCGCCCGGCCGAGGTCGAGTTCCCCTGGATGCATCCCGACTACGCCTCGTTCCCCGAGCACAGCCGCGAGATGCTCGAGCACGCGCGCCTGTTCTCCCAGACCATGCAGGGCGCGGCGATCCTGTACAACCTGATGCTCGCAGAGCTCGCCGCGCAGGCGCCGCTGGTCGAGGAGCACAGGAGCGGCTTCGCCCAGTGGGCCGAGGAGCTCGATGTCCGCGCGCTCCGGGGGTGGGATCTCGAGCGGCTCTGGGCGCTGACGGAGGGAACCGGTCACACGATCACCCGGCGAGCCAAAGCATTCGTCATCCGGTGGGTGGACCTGGCCCGTCGGGAGCCCGGGCGGATCCCGGAGCTGGGCGACGCGCAGACGCTCATCCGGCTTCGGGAGAGCATCCTCAAGGGAGGACGCTCCCGGTTCACCAACCGTCGTGCGCTGGAGCAGTGGAGCGGCTACGCGGGCATCCGTCCCCTGAACTTCCGCTGGATCACGGTGCGGGGCTTCCTTGCAGACCTCCACCCTGCCGAGAGCCAGGTGACGCATGCTTGATCCGGACAGCCGCACGCTCTACAGCAACCTGCTCCGACCGCCGCCGGGGTATACCTTTGACGGCGCGGTCGCGACCACGTACTCCCTGGACCTGTCTACGCTTCTGACGGTCCCGCTCTACCTGGTGCTCTTCCACGGGGAGCAGGACCGGGACGCGCTGCTCCGCGACCCCATCGCCCTCCTGGAGGCGCTGCGACGCACCGCCGCCCGCATCCGTGTCTTCTGCCAGCAGGGGCTGATCAGCGCGCCCGGAAAAGGACGGACCCTCTTCGCCCTCCTCGAGCCCGTGGTCAAGGAGGCCGTCGCGCCGAACGGAGGCGCGTTCCACCCGAAGCTCTGGCTCCTGCGCTTCCTGGCAGCGGACCCGGAGGAGCCGCCGCTCCTGCGGCTCGCCGTGCTCTCCCGGAACCTGACGGCCGATCGGTCCTGGGACCTCGCGCTCGTCCTGGAGGGGCACCCCGGGGGGAGGCGCCGCGCGGAGAACGCCGACCTGGCGAAGCTGGTCGAGTTCCTCTACCAGGCGTCCGAGGAGCAGGTCGCCATCCCCGACCTGGTGGACGAGCTCCGACGCACGCGCTGGGAGCTCCCGCCCGGGTACGAGGAGCTTCGCTTCCACGTCCTGGGGCTCCGCCGCAGGGCCTGGCGCCCGGCTCCCTCGGACCGACTCGCCGTGATCTCCCCCTTCTGCTCGGAGGAGGCGCTCGCGCAGCTCGCGAGCACGACGCGGGAGCCGGCCGCGCTGATCTCCAGGCCCGAGGAGCTCCTTAAGCTGTCCCCGGAGGCGTGGAGCGCCTTCGGTCGCACGCTCGTCCTGGCCGAGCAGGCAGAGACGGAGGACGGGGAGGAGGCGCCCGGAGAGGTCGAGCACCTGCGCGGGCTGCATGCGAAGGCATACATCGCGAAGAAGGGGTGGAACACCCACCTCTATGTCGGCTCAGCGAACGCGACCAACGCCGCGCTCAGGCATGGCCAGAGCGTCGAGGTGCTCGCGGAGCTCGTCGGCAGGGCCTCCCAGGTCGGCTCGATCGACCGCCTGCTCGGTCAGGACGGCCTGGGGGCCGTGCTGGAGGACTTCGAGGCGCCCGCCGAGCCGGTGGCGATGGATCCCGCCCTCGAGGCCGCCGAGCTCGCGCTGGAGAGCGCTCGCAGGGCGCTGGCCGCGGCTGGGCTTCGCCTCTCGTGCGAGGGCGATGCGGACGCCTGGCATGTCACGCTCACCCCCGCGAGCCCGGTGCGACTCGAGGGCATCGCCTCGATTCGCACCTGGCTCGTGACGCAGCCCGCGGAATGGGCGGTCGATGCGGAGCCGCTTGCTCACGCAGCGCCGATCGGTCTTCCCCCAGCCTCGCTGGCGTCGATCAGCAGCTTCGCGGCCTTCGAGATCACTGCGTCCGCCGCCCCAAGGAAGATCCGCTTCGTGCTCAACCTCCCCATCGTTGGCGTTCCGGCCGCGAGGGATGCGGCGGTCCTGCGCAGCGTCATCCAGGACCGCAACGCCTTCCTCCGGTATCTGATGCTCCTGCTCAGCGGTCTCGGCGAGTCGATGCTGGGTTCCGGCGGGGCGGATGGACAGGCGATCGGGCGAGGGTGGGGATCGGGGCTCCCGGACGAGGACTCCTCCCCGCTGCTGGAGGATCTCACCCGCGCGCTGTGCCGCGATCCCTCGCGGCTGCGCTCGATCCAGCGGCTCGTGAAGGACCTCAAAGGGCAGGACCAGCACGACGTGGTCCCCGAGGCGTTCCTCGAGCTCTGGGACGTCTTCGAGGCCGTGGTCGAGGAGGTCGCGTAACCTTGGAATCCAGCGAAGTCCGGCGCATCCTCGCGCAGCTCAAGGACTTCCAGCGGAACACGGTCGAGTACGTGTTCCGCCGCATGTACCTGGACGAGCGATCCACCCGGCGGTTCCTGGTCGCGGACGAGGTGGGCCTCGGCAAGACGATGGTCGCGCGCGGGATTATCGCTAGGGCGCTGCACCACCTGCAGGGCAAGGTGGACCGGGTGGATGTGGTGTACGTCTGCTCGAACTCCACGATCGCCGAGCAGAACATCAACCGGCTGAACGTGCTGGGGCTGGAGCAGGTCGCCCTGGCGACGCGGCTCACCATGCTCCCGGTGCAGCTCGGCCGCCTGGCGGGGAACCGTGTGAACTTCGTGAGCTTCACCCCGGGCACGACCTTCGACCTGAAGTCTCGGGGCGGCAGGAAGGAGGAGCGAGCGGTCCTGCTGCGCCTCCTTCGCGACGTGCTCCCCCACCGTCGGCGCGCGCTCTTCAACCTGCTGCAGTGCACCGCAGGCCGCGAGGGCTGGGAGTGGACCGTCGAGAACTCCCAGGAGCCGATCGACGGAGCGATCGCGCGGCGCTTTGCGGAGCGGCTCACGGCGAACGCTGTGCTTCTCGAGCGGCTCGAAGCGGTCTGCGAGCGCTTCGCACGGGTGCGGAAGCATGTGCCCGAGGCCGACAGCGCCCCGCGCTACGAGCTGATCGGCGACCTTCGGCACCTGCTTGCCCAAGTCTGCGTGGAGGCGCTCGAGCCGGACCTGGTCATCCTGGATGAGTTCCAGCGCTTCAAGGACCTGCTCTCCGGGGACAGCCCGGCGGCCGAGCTTGCCCAGAGCCTGTTCAGCTACCAGTCGGAGCATGGAGACGATGTGCGGGTCCTCCTGCTCTCCGCCACGCCCTACCGCATGCTCTCGCTCAACCACGAGGGCGAGGACCACTACGCGGACTTCCTGCAGACGCTCGAGTTCCTCTTCGATGATCATGCAGAGGTGGCCGCGACGGAGGCCGCCCTCCGGGAATACCGATCCGCGCTGTATGGGGTCGGGACTCAGGACGAGGACGCGCTGCGGGCCGCCCGGGATGGGATCGAGGCCCGGCTGCGGCGCATCATCTCCCGCACGGAGCGCGTGGGCTCAACCGTGAAGCAGGACGCGATGCTGATCGAGCCCCCTGTCCGTACGCGCCTCGAGCCCCAGGACCTCTCGCAGGCCCTGCTGGCGGATCGAGTGGCGACCGCGGTCGGCGCGCGCGACCCAATCGAGTACTGGAAGTCGGCGCCGTACCTGCTCAGCTTCATGAAGGGCTACGAGATGCGGCAGCGGCTCCACGAGATGCAGGAGGAGCCCCCGTCGGACCTCCAGGCGACGCTTCACGAGCGGCGAAGAGACCTGCTCACCCGATCCCGGTTCCAGCACTATCAGCCGATCGATCCCGCAAACGCACGCCTCCGCGCCCTGATCGCCGAGACCGTTGACGCGGGGCAGTGGAAGCTGCTCTGGATCCCCCCGTCGCTCCCGTACCTCCAGCCGGGGGGCGCCTACGAGAAGATGGGGGGCTCGACCAAGGTGCTGGTGTTCTCCTCGTGGAACCTGGTGCCGGATGCGATCGCCGCGCTCTGCTCCTACGAAGCGGAGCGACGCATGCTCTCGGAGAGCGGCGATCGCCCGCTCTACAGCGAGCTGTACAAGAAGCGCAGGCCGCTCCTCCGCTTCGCGGCCGACCGGGAGGGGCGGCTGACGGGGATGCCCGCTCTGGCGCTCCTCTACCCCTGTGTCACGCTCGCGTCGGCGGTCGACCCCCTGCGGCTGGCGCTCGAGGCGGGCGCCGGGAACGAGCCGCTCCCGGTGCTCGAGGCGCGCCGGCAGGTGGAGGCCGCGGTGGAGGAGCTTCTGAGCGCGACCGGCCGCTACCCTGGGCCGGAGGATGGTGCCGAGGACCAGAGGTGGTACTGGGCCGCGCCCGCGCTGCTCGACGGCAGGCACGCGCCGTCAATCGAGTCGTGGTGCCGCCGAGGCGATGGATGGCTGAGCGTCGGGGTTGGGCACGAGGAGGACAAGGAGAGCCGGTTCGCGCAGCACGTGGCGGAGTTCGCCGAGGCGCTCGCCGGACGGATCGAGCTCGGGCGGGCGCCGGTAGACCTCGTGGAGGTGCTGACGGACTTCGCCCTTGGAAGCCCCGCCATCTGCGCCCTGCGGGCGCTCCAGAGGCAGGCGCCGGACGTAGACTTGAGCGACCTGCGCCTGGTCCAGGCCGCCGCGCGCGTCGCGGGTGGGTTCCGGACGCTCTTCAACCTGCCGGAGACGATGGGGCTCCTCCGCGGCGATGAGTCTGCCGCCTACTGGGATCTCGTGCTGAGGCACTGCATCGACGGCAACCTGCAGGCAGTTCTCGATGAGCACGCGCACGTGCTCCGCGAAGGGCTCGGTCTCTTTGGTCAGCCGGCGACGGCCGTGCTCGAGAAGATCTCGGCAGCGGTCCGCGACGCGGTCTCGGTCCATACCTCCTCGCTCAAGGTCGACGAGATCCGGGTCCGCAAGGGCATGAGGAGGCTCCAGACGAGGGAGTTTCGCGTGCGGACCCGCTTGGCGATCCGCTATGGGGACCTGCGCGCGGAAGACGAGTCGGCGCTGCAGCGCGCAGGCAGCGTGCAGCAGGCGTTCAACTCACCGTTCCGGCCATTCGTGCTACCCTCTACGTCGATCGGGCAGGAGGGACTCGACTTCCACCCTTACTGCCACGCCGTCTACCACTGGAACCTCCCCGCGAATCCGGTGGACTTCGAGCAGCGCGAAGGGAGGGTGCATCGCTACAAGGGGCACGCGGTCCGGAAGAACGTCGCCTCACACTTCGGCCTCGCTGGACTGCGCGGCGCTGCGCACACCGGAGCCGACCCGTGGGACACGCTGTTTGGCCTGGCTGTCGCCGAGCGCGGTGCCTCGCAGAGCGATCTCGTGCCGTTCTGGGTCTACGAGAACGGTCCGGCGCGAGTGGAGCGGCGAGTGCCGATGCTTCCCTACAGCCGCGAGCATGCGCAGCTTCGCAGGCTGAAGGACCGGTTGGCCATGTACCGCTTGGTCTTTGGCCAGCCGCGGCAGGAAGACCTCCTCGCCCACCTCGAGCAGCGGGCGGCAAGCGGCGAGTCGGTCACGAACCTGGCGCAGTGGCGGATCTGCCTTGCTCCGCCGACGAACGGCAACGGTGAACCATGACTGGTACGGCGGTGGGCAGACGCATCGAATTGCACCAGACCAGCAACCAAACACCCGGCGTTCAGTCGGCCTGATGTAGCGCCCTACGGTCGCCCCCGGCTACGTTCGACGAAAGGTGCGGACTTGAGTCGCATGTCGTGAACCGCAACCTTGAGAAAGCTTGATGAACAGACTGCTGGAGATCGGCTTTCAGAAGGCTGGCGAATGGGTTATCGAAGGTGACAAGCTCAAGGCCGTGCTGACGCGCCACGCCACGCAGACGAACGTCCTGTACGCGTTCGTTTGCGATGGCGAGGTCAAGTACATCGGGAAGACCGTGTCTCCCCTCGCGTCTCGAATGGCTGGGTACAGAACTCCTGGAAGGACGCAGACCACGAACATCCGGAACAATGAGCGAATCAATGCGCTGCTCGCCCAGAACGCGGCAGTTGAGATCTTCGCGCTTCCGGACAACGGCCTGCTTCATTACGGCCAGTTCCATATCAATCTCGCGGCGGGTCTGGAAGACGATCTCATTCGCGTGATCAATCCGGAGTGGAACGGGGGAAGAACGGAACCGCTTAGTGAGGCTGCGCCGCCCGCGAACCTGCAAGAACCCGTCTCTCAGGACTCCGTCGCGTCCTTCACCTTCACCCTGCAGCCTACCTATTTCAGAAGTGGATTCTTCAATGTCGGTGTCGCCGCCGAAGGGCTGCTCGGGTCAGACGGCGAGGTGATCGAGCTCTTCGTTGGCGATGCGGCGCAGCCGATCCTTGGAACGATCAACCGGCGCGCGAACACGAATGGAACTCCTCGGGTGATGGGTGGCACCGGGCTGCGAGATTGGTTTCACGCAGCCGCGTCGGTGATGGATCTGATCGCTGTCGAAGTGATGTCGCCTACTGCAATCCGCCTTCAAGTCGACTCTACCCATCCCAGCCAACTCCCGGAGTAGACACGTGCCCCCTGCAATGGTCTCACGCCGCATTGGACAGCAAGGCCCCTCCGGGGATGGCGGGAATCAAGTTGCTCTGTCGGCTTTCGGAGAGGTCCAGGATGGTCAAGAAACCCATGCTGACCGCCGAGCCCATCGTTCCACGCAGTATCACCTCAATCTCCGATCAGTAGAGCCGTTGCACAAGCACTCTTCCCACACGCGGCTCATCCCGGCGGCTCGCCGATTCTCACCGACCAAGGAGCGCACAGCATGACTTCGGCCAATGCACACAGGTCGGGGATGAGTCGCCTTCGCTCGAATCCCATTCAGGAGCTCCGGAGAATCCTGAGGGATCAATACTCGGTGAGTTCCATCCTGAAGGAGCTCGTGCAGAACGCGGACGACGCGGGTGCACAAGCGCTCCATTTTGGAACAATCGAAAGCTGGCCCGAGGGCATTCACCCGCTCCTCACCGGCCCGACCCTCATGGTGTTAAACGACGGGGAGTTCCGCTTGTTGGACAGGGAGGGAATCACAAGGTTGGATGAAGGCGCAAAAGGCGGGGACTCTGGCGCCATCGGGAAGTACGGACTGGGAATGAAAAGCCTATTCCATCTCTGCGAAGGGATCTTCTATGCCGCCTCTGCGAATCAGCCGGGAGCGGAAGGGGATCCACTTGTCAGCTTGTTAAATCCATGGGAAGAGGGTGGTCCTCATGACGACTGGAGTGACCTTGATGACGCGTCGCGGGCGATTCTCGAGGTCATCAGGCGATGGGAGCATGGGTGCAGCCGTTGGTTCTGCCTGCTGATCCCGCTTCGCGATCCCCGTCACCTCGCGGGGGCCGAGGCGATCGTTCAGGGCCGAGTTCCGTCATTGGACGACGTTCGGAAGTCCTTCGACCTCACCGCGTTGGTCGGTTTCACTCCGCTACTCCGAACCGTCTCCCGGTTTACGATCTGGGAAGGCGACTCCGGCACGACCCTCTCCTCCGTCGCAAGAGCAACGGTTCGTGACGGGGCGCGGCGCAGGGCACAGGGGTCTACTACCCTGCAGATCACGCCCGGCTTGGCGAACTCGCTGTGCCTGTCTGCGACGGACGATGCATCGGCAAGCGGAACCCTTCTGCGTTCGGCCGGCATCGAGCGACTGCTCGATGACCCCATCTTCGGGGAGCTGAAGGCGGACGAAAGTTGGCCAAAGAACTACACCCTGGACCCGCGAACGGGAAGGTCTCAGCAAAAGGAGAAGGCTGAACCCCATTGTGCGGTGATTGTGTCGAGGGATTCGGCCGGGCCCGGGGGAGTCGAGATCACGGATGCCGTCTACTTACCCCTGACCGACGGTATCCGCGAGAAGATCCCGGCGCCGCTCAGCGCATCCTACCGGCTCCTGCTTCATGGTGTGTACTTCCTGGATGCGGGGCGGCGTGCCTTGTACAAAGGCAATGACAACGAGGACGAGGTGCAGCAGCAATGGAACGATAGCCTTCAACGCAATGGCGTGTTGCCGCTAATTCCGCTCGCCCTGGACCAATACGTTGCCACGTGGGAAATTGACGCGGCGGATGTCGGGGAGATCACAAAGGCGCTCCAGTCCTCGGAGTTCTTTGCAGCATACCGTGAGCGGGTGTGCTCGGAAGCAGGCTGGATGGCTCGGATTCCGCCCGATCTCAAGAGGCCGAAGTGGCAGTTGGCGAAGGGATCCCCGGACTACTTCGAGTTCCCGTCGCTCAATGGAAGGGAGGAGATCGCTCGACGCCTATTCCCGGAGCTACGGCAGGTCTGTAGCGAGGAGTGGTTCGTTGAAAAGAACACTCCCCGCCTGACGAGCAGTCCGCCTCAGCGATGGGCGGACTCGCCTGAACTCCTCTGTAGACTGCTGGAGTCAGTCGAGTCAAGACACCTTACTGACGCAGATGCCCTCTCGTTTCTGACCGAGTTCCTCCAGGTAACCGGGCGAAGCCTTTCGCAAGGCGTGACGGAGCTCCTCGCGAAGCTCATCCGCGAGATGGTTTCACACGCTGGCATCCCGGCACTGCTTCGCGTCGAGAATGAGTTTCGGAGTCTGCTCGAATCAGCACCGACGCAATCTTGGGTCAGGATCGGGCCGGTTGAAGCCGATGCGCAGCGTCTGTTTCAGAACTTGAACGAGCTGAACCTGTCAGTCGCGGTCATTCCCACCAGCATAGCGCCTGACCTTCAGACGCGCCCGGCGAGCTTGCTTCCGGGCGAAGATGCGGAGCAAGTGCTGAAATGGTTGGAGGCCACGGCCGACGGGAGACCGGCCGCGCAAACTGCGTCTATGGCTCTGCGGGTAGTGGAGGCAACTGGGCTGCCTCTCGAGGCGGAGCGGGAGCGGTACGGGCGATACAGCCTATGGCTTACAAGAACTGGATCAGGGCAGGACCAGCCGCTGGTGAGCTGGGAGCAGCTCAGGCTTCTGCACCATAAAGGAAGGCTTTTTAGTGGCGGCTCGGCATTGTTGAGCGCGCTCAATAATGCGCTACACGGTGACTCGGTGTATAGCCTGTACTCTCCGAGCAACGCAAAGCCCTTCGAAACGCTATTTGGCGCGCACTTGGCTCCGAACTGCGACTCGGCGGCGTGCATTGAACTGCTCTGCCAGGGTCCTCCTCCGCGACTCGGAACACCGACCAGCCGTATCGGCCTGTTGGAAGCACTCAAGTCGATTCGCTCCGGGAGCACTGGGAGGCAAGTCGCCGCCATTCGATATCTGCTCCACGGCAGTCACGCGCATGCCGCTGATTGCCAGACGCCTCTAGTTGTGACTCCTGGCAACACGGATGGCTATCTCGCTAGAGTAACCGAAGAGGCTCTCCAACGGCTCGATGCTGGCTGGCGGTGGGTGGACGAAAATCTGTGGCGCTGCTTGACCCAGAACGATCTGGAGCAGTATGGCGTCACTACGATCAACGTGGGAGGGGTAGAGCGGCTGCTTGCCGAGGCTGGCACGGATTGGCTCGCAGACCTCGGCCTTTCCGACGCCGAGGCCACGAATCTCATCGTTGATATCCAAGACCCGACGATCTGGTGGAAGCTCCCGCTTCACAGCACGTTGCGAGGCGAGCGTGTTGCCTTGGATCCGAATACAGCATTCCTCGATGCTGGTTATTCGGGATCGTCAGACATCCGCGACGTCGTCACGATCGTACGTGCCGCTGAACGTTCACCGCTTCGCACAAAGTACCAGTCCCGAGGTGTCCGGGAATGGGGGCCTGCGGAGGCGATCGGCGTCGCGCTCGACCAAGCGAATCCCGCATCGTTCTTTCGCGGCATACTGGACGCCGTGCATGAGCACGAACGAGCAGCGACATCCATCTCGGCCGACCACTTGGAGCGGCTGCGGCAGACAAAATGGCTGCTGACCCGGCGCGGCGATGCCGTCGCTCCGAAAGATGTCGTCGTCATCGATGGCCTCGAGAACTACTTGCAGAACCTGCTGGCGAGGCCGGAGCTCGAAGGGGTGTTTGTATGTTTGGACGATCTCAACGTACAGATTCGTCAGCATCCTGCGCTCGGTCAGCTCCGCAGCCGGCAGATTCTTCCCAATCGACGTGCTAGCGCCGAGGTGCTGGCGCTATGCCTTGCTGAGGTGCCGGACTACCATATCGGTCAGGGTCCGGAGATTTCCAATACCGAAGAAGGTCTCGACCTTCTTCTGCGCGCGTTCACTGGGATCGATGCCACGGTACTCCCGATCGTTCCGATCTTGCGCGAGCTCTCAGAGGTGTTCCGTGACGATCGAGCGACTGTAGCCAAGGTAGTCCTTCCGCACATTCGCAAGCCCTTATCATTCTCGCTTCTTGAGAATTGCGCTAAGGCGCTAAGCGACGGCGTTGCCGGTGCCCCTGCGACGTACACACAGCCTCGACTAAAGGTGCTTAGTGGGTACCTGAAGTCGCTCTTCGCTCACGCGAAATACGATCCTCGGCAGTTCCACGACTTTAGATTACCGAACCGCCTGCAGGAACTCATGCCACTGAAGGCTCTTTGCGTGGGCCAGCAAGGAATCGATCCCTCTTACGTCGTCCACCCGGATCTCGAACATGTGGTTCCAAGCAGCGATGCAACAAAGCTCGACGTCGCTGCTACTGACTCGGACGGCCCACAAGCCGATGCGCCGACATGGGATTCCCAGGTCTTGATCCAGTTCCTGCGCGATTGGGAGGGTTTGGTTCCGAAAAGACACCGCGGGGCATTGCTTGCGCTCTTCGGTGACGACGCGAAGATCGTGAATGAGGCCGATGCCCTGCTGAGTCCGGGATCGGTCAATGGCGCCCGCTCCCAGTTGGAGTGGTCGCCGAACTCGTGGACAAATACGTGCGAGAGCGTAGACAAGTCGATGGCCAGACAACGATTCGTGTTCGCTGTAGCTCAAGAGGACTCGACAGTCCAAGTGCCGAACCTCGTGGGTGGTTGGTTCAGCGCGCCGATTGGCGGAGACGTCGAAAGCATATTCGTTGGATCATTATGGTCGACCCCCCCTGAGAAGTATCGGTCGCGCGAGTTCCGTTCGCGGGTGGTAACGCTTCGAAAGTTCAATCCCAGTCGGATATCACGCATTCAGCGCGATGCGATCCTGCACGAATCCGTGCGGCTTCTGCTCAAGGACGTCTACACGCAGCAGCCGGCCAACTTGCGAGACTGGTGGGAACGGCTATCCGAAGGTGGCCAGTTAGCTCTCGATATCGTCCAAGAGCAACTGCTGCGTAACGCGTGGTTCTACTTTCAGCAGCTAGGAGATCGTAAGCTTCCAAGTCTACGATCCCTGTTGCGTGAGCACGAAGAACTGAGCGACAGACGTATTGAGTTGAGGAAGGCTAGCACAAAAGAAGCTCAGCGCCAGGTGGCGGATATCGAGAAGGCTCTTGAGCAGCTACCACGAAAACTCAAGGATCTACTCGTCCAGCATGCCGGGGTTCGGAGGGAGGTCTTGGAAAGAATCCGTAGTAAGATGGAGGATTACCAGTACTCGGCAAACTCCGTACCCTTTGAGCTTTTCCAGAATGCGGACGATGCGTCGGCCGAGTTCGTCGAGATGGTGGGCCGCGATCAGGCCACGCGTGCAAACAAGATCGAGTTTTTTGTCCTGTCGGATCACGTCGCACTTCGACACTGGGGCCGCCCGATCAACGAGTTTGCGCGTGGGGTGATTTCTTCGCAGAAAGGACGCGAACGCGGCTACGACAAGGACCTGAAGAAGATGCTGATTCTCGGCTCGTCCGACAAAAGCGAGCGCGAGGGCCTCGTGACGGGTAAGTTCGGCTTGGGGTTCAAGTCGGTGTTCTTTCTTTCCGATCAACCTCGCGTGATCAGTGGAGACCTGACCTTCGAAGTGCTTGCCGGCTTCTTTCCACACCAGCATTCTACGGAGTTCGTCGAGGGGCTCCGAGGGAATGCTAGAGGGCTTACGGAGGCGGGCGACGCGACAATTGTGAACCTACCGCTTACCCCGGAGACAGAGCGCCAAGCGGCTGCCGCGTTTGCTGGCTTTGTCGAACTCCTACCGCTCACCCTGATCTTCTCTCGTCAAGTCAAGCAGTGCAGCGTGGAGTTCCCCGACCGATACGTCAATGCCAGTCTGCACGAGGGACCTATCCGAAAAAACGGTGGCCTCGAGGTATCCGTTTGCCACGCGTCCGGGCAGGAGCTTCCGAGTGCGCTTCGGAATGAGCGGTTCCTGGTGCTTCGCACCCCGAGCGGGTTGTCCCTTTCTCTCAACCTGGGTCCTAACGGAGCCCGGCCGCTACCCAAGGGGACAGCGCCTGGGTGCTGGGTCGGAGCTCCCACGAGCGGAAGAACGGATCTCGGGTTCTGCATCAATGGTCCGTTTGAGGTAGACGTCGGACGCAACCAACTCGCGGATTCAGCAGGCAACGAGAGGATAGCTGCCGAGTTGGGGAGGGAACTCGGTGATGCACTCATCGACCTGTTCGATGCCGGCGAAGACTGGCCGCGTCTGCATGGCCAAATGAGCCTGCTTCCCGAAGTTGACATCGTGAGTTTCTGGCAGGGATTGTGGAATGTGCTGTCAGCCTCTTCTAGGCGTATTGATCCGGTGGTCGAGCCGCTGCTTTGGCGATCGGGCGCTGCAATCGACGTGCTGATCAGTAGTCGAGCCGCCCTCCCGACCTGCTTGCCGCGTCCTTACTCGGGCCTGACTACGTTGCAGGCGGTCAGGGGTGCGATCGAGGGGCGATTGGACGCAGACTTCGAACTCGCTCACGAAGTGCTCTCATGGCCCGCATTCCAGGGCGTTTGGGAGCAAGGGGCGCTCGTATCAGATAAGACGGTCTGGTCTCGAATCTCTGGGATTGCTGGGACTCGCCCACCGGGGAGTATTACGCACCTCCGGCTCGCCGATGTCGTGGCTCAAGAGGTCGGCCTGCTCGGGGTGGTTGGCCCCGAGCAGGCTGAGTATCTGGGTCGGTCGATCACCAGAGAGTATCTATCCTCCTGGTCTCAGAGCGAGCATGAGAAGGATGAGCTTGCACAGCTTCGGGAGGTGTTGCACTCGTTGACGTTTCAGGCCGCCGACGGCAGTGTTGGACCTGCCAGTGATCTGGTCGCTCACGGACTTGGTGGCGATGAACAACGACGAGCAGCCTTTGCTCCGCCCGGCAGGAGGCTCGCCGAGCTCTACAGCGAGACTGGGTTGCGCTTCTTCTCCGCCTGCCGGGAAGCACTTCGCGCGGACGCGGTGGAGTTGGCGCGGTGGGCTCGAGATGCCGAGACCGTATCCACACGGACGGCAGTTCTCGACTACCTTCTGCACGGTGATCTTGCGCATCATCTCGCGGAACAACTTCGAAGCGATCATCGGGAGAGCTGGTTGATTCGCTCGCCGGACGAGTACCTCTCAGCGTTCCATGAGGACGAACAGCTCCGCGTTTCCGCCTTGCTCGCGCGCGACCGACAGTGGTTTCATGAACGGTTGCATTACTTCGACGAGCCGCAGCCCGAGCAGCCGCTCCCCGAGGTATGCAGGTACACGTTCTTCGAGCGCTTGGTGGAGTGGTGGGATGATGAGCATGAACGGCAACGAGTGGTCTCAGAGTACGAAAGGAAGGCGTGGCCGTCCTGGCTCCCGCGCGAAGGACTCACGGAGGGCCTCCGTTCGGGATCGCCGGATCATTGGCTTGCGTTGTTGTTCTTGGGTGCGTGCCGAAGCCTGGGACAGACGACAGCCGGTCATCACCGGCGATTTCTCGAGAGCGCGCATGAACAAGGTTGGTGGCCGGTATTCAGGGATCCGGATGATACTGTGCGGTGGATGAAGATTCTGCGTGACTGGCAGGATTGCGCTGTTGAAACTCTCGAGCACAGGCAGTGGATGAACCTCTTCCCAGCTTTCTACCAGCTTAGCCGATTCTTAGAACCGTACCGGCTATTGTTGAGGAGTGCGCCTCGCAGACCCGATGGTATGTACCGAATCAGCGTGCTGCTTGCGCCACGCGCAGATAGTGCTAACACCGGAGCTGGTAATCAGTTCGATGCTCCGCCGGCACCGCTGAACATGGGACTTCACTGGGTGCTCCGCGAGTTGGTGCGACTTCGTGTCGTAGATGCTAATCATGTCCTCCGCGACTGCTGGGTTCCCTCGAAGCAGGTGGTTGGCCTGCTGTCTCGACTTGGAATGCAGGCGCCAGAGGGTCGCGGGTCGAACGCCGAGAAGGCCAGCACGATATTCGAGTTCCTCAGAGACGGGCTGCGTACCGATAGTCCGCATTTGCACTATACCTTCGACATCCCGCTCCGCCATGTGTACAAGAGGCCTGACCTGCAGCAACGCTTCGGGCTGGAGGTACGATGAGGTTTGACAAGGATGCCGCTGTCCGGCACGCCCGGTTTGGACGCGGTCGAGTGCGCATGGATGATGGTGCGAGCGTCCTGGTCCGTTTCGATCATGGTGTTGAGGAGTGCCTGCCATCTGAGCTCGAGGTTGTAGCAGACCTTAGCGAGCGAGCCGCCGCGATGAAGTTCGATCCGGCGCTTAATGTCGTCGCGAGAGTGCTCGGGAGTTGTATCCTGTCGGTGAACGACTCCTGGGGTGTCTTCTCGTCGTCGCGGATTTCGCTTCTCCCGCATCAGCTTTGGGTGTGTAAGCGAGTGCTCGAGTCGTGGCCAACTCGGTGGCTCGTAGCCGACGACGTCGGGCTGGGTAAGACGATCGAGGCGGGACTGATACTGACTCCGCTGCTGTCTTCCGGTCGGGTGCGTCGTCTCCTCATTCTCGCCCCTGCGAGCTTGGTGGAACAGTGGCAGGTACGTCTCCGCGAAATGTTCGATATTCGGATTTCGACGTATGCTCCATCGGCCGATTCTCCGTCCGCGGACTACTGGAACACGCATAATCAGGTCATTGCGTCCGCACAGACGCTGAGGATGGATACGGGTGGGCGCTGGGATCGCCTTCTTGAGGCGAATCCCTGGGATCTCGTGATCGTGGACGAGGCCCACCACATGAACGTCGATGAAGACCGTGGTCGTACACTGGCGTTGGAGCTGGTCGAACGACTGCAGGCTCTCGGCCGAATTACTTCGATGGTCCTGTTCACCGGTACTCCACACCGGGGCAAGGACTACGGCTTCCTGTCGCTACTCAGGCTCCTCCGACCAAGCGAGTTTGATCCACATGCGCCCTTGGAGGATCAGGTCCACCTGCTTCGGGACGTGATGATCCGAAACAACAAGCAGCGCGTCACCGACATGAGGGGGAATCCACTCTTTACCCCCGTTGTTGCCAGAAGAGAGACGTACGCCTACTCTCCGGAAGAGGCGGAGTTCTACTCGAAGCTGACGGAGTTCATCGCCACCGGGAAGGCATATGCTGCGGGGCTCGATCAGCAGAAAGCGCGGATGGCAATGCTCGTCCTCATCACCATGCAGAAGCTTGCCTCCAGTTCAGTCGCAGCCGTGCGGCGCGCTCTCACGAACCGCCTTGCTCGGCTTCAGGATGCCAAGGTTCGATTGGACCAGGCAGCCTCGGACATGACGCGCGTTCAGGAGCTGCTCGGTGATGAAGATCCGGCCACCTTCGATGAGATTGCCAGGCTCGAGGAGAGGATCGCGGAGACGATTGGCGCCGTCATTAATCTGAACCCGAACGAGATTCTAGCTCTGCAAGAGCTGATCGAAGCGGCGAACAAGGTAGAAGCCGAAACGAAAGTCCGGCGAATCCTCGCAGTCGTAGAGGAGTCATTCGCCGAGCGATCGGTGTTGTTCTTCACAGAGTACAAGGCGACTCAGGCGCTGCTGATGGGTGCTCTTCACGCCCGCTACGGTGACGGGTGCGTCGCTTTCATCAATGGTGACGGCTTCATTGAGGGAGTTCGAGACGCAGTAGGTCGGGCGTCCGAGATGAGGGAGGACCGTCGGCGTGCGGCGGCGCGCTTTAATGGAGGTGAGGTCAGGTTTCTCGTCTCCACGGAAGCCGCGGGCGAAGGGATTGACCTTCAAGAGAGCTGCAGTGCGCTGATTCACGTCGATCTCCCATGGAACCCGATGCGGCTCCACCAACGCGTGGGTCGACTTTCGCGATATGGTCAGACCAAACCAGTTGACGTGGTCACGCTTCGGAATCCGGACACCGTTGAAAGCCGCATCTGGGAGTGTTTGGATCAGAAGCTGGATCGGATCACGCTGGCATTTCAGGGTGCCATGGATGATCCGGAGGACATGCGGCAGCTGGTGATCGGCATGGCCTCACCACGGATGTTCACCAAGGTGTTCGCGGATGCCGATTCAGACTTGCAGGGGGAGCGGCTTGAGCAGTGGTTTGATACCCGCACGGCCACGTTCGGAGGGAGGGATGCTGTCGCGAGTGTGCGGAGTCTGGTCGGAAATGTCGCGCGGTTCGATTTCGGCGAAGTATCACAGGACATACCAAAGGTCGATCTTCCGGACCTTTTGCCCTTCTTCAAGACCGCGCTTGCAGTCGCGGGTAGACGTCCACAGCAGGCAGACCCCAGCCGGCTGAGCTTTAAGACGCCGCAGGAGTGGCTCGATGACTTCGCAATCGCGGAGCAGTACAGCCTTCTGTTTGCGCGCGAGCCCAAGCCTCTCCGAGGCGAAGATGTGGCAGGTGTCGGCCTCCGCGTCGTAGACCGCGCAGTTCGAGCTGCCGTCGAGCTGCCCGACTCGATTGCAGTTCTCGGCGATTTGGATGGTCCGTTGGTCGTCTTTGCGCTTCGGGACAGAATTACCGGCGCCGACGGCGTCGTGAGGAAGGTGGTTGTCGGTCTGCGGCGAGGTGCCGATTCCGAATGGAGGTTGGTGCGGGATTGGGAGATCCTGAAGCTGCTGAATACGTCCGCAGATAAGCCGCGCAGTGCTACATTCGCAGCTAACAGTCGGTCGATTGATGCGGTAGCGTTGCTGTCGGAGGCTGAGCAAGCACTGCAATTCCACATGGAGGCGCTAGACCTACCATTTCGTTTGCCTGCAGTTGAGCATCTAGCCATGCTAGTGCCAGGAGAAGATGAACTGAGCTGACCCCGGAACCTGATTCAGTTGTCCACGGATTCCGCCTAGTGCGCCTGTATCCGTTGCAGATCTCGTTGCAAATCGGTGCTTCGAACACGCCGAAAGTGCTGCGCCCATGGTTCCGACATATCCGCCACCTGGATGCGTCGTTCGAGGCTCCGGCTATGTTAGGGCCTTCTTGGTGGCTCCACTCGTCGCACGTTGGCGCACGCGGGCAGTATGTGGGAGCTGTACGCCATGTGGGGCTTCGTCGCCCTCTTCTTTTCGGATTTCTTCCTGACCCGCGGGGCCACGGAGGCCCGCGCCGGCACCCTCTCCGCCCTGGCCGCCTTCGCCGTGATCGGCACCGGCGGCGTGGGCTCGGTGCTGGCGGGCGCGTGGGCGGACCGGTTGGGGCGCGAGCGCGTCACCATCTGGGCCATGACCGTCAGCGGTGCCTGCGCCCTGCTCATGGGTTGGCTTCTGCACGCACCCGTTCCTCTCGTGCTAACCGTGGCGCTGGTCTGGGGTTTCGCGGTGGTGGCGGACTCCGCGCAGTTCAGCGCCGTGGTCACGGAGGTGGCTCCCCCGCACGCGGTGGGGACGGCGCTGACGCTCCAGACCGCGCTCGGCTTCCTGCTCACCTCCGTGACGCTCATGGCCGTCCCGCACCTCCGCGACCTGGGCGGCTGGCCGCTCGCCTTCGGGGTCCTGGCGCTGGGGCCGGCGGCCGGGGTCGTGGCGATGCGACGGCTGGTGGACGCGCGAAGCGCGGAGGACGTGCCGCTGAATACCCCCATCCCATCCCGGCAATACGGGGCCGAATAAAATTCGACGCTTGCCGCATCGCAAGCCTTTAGGATTTACGCAGTTGGGCAGCATTAAGTTAGCTTGTCTGGATGAACGCACCGAAGGTCAGCCCGAGCGATTACATCCAGTTTCTCATCGCCAGCCCTCGTGTGGTGAGCGGCACGGAAGCCGCCCGCGCGCATCCCGACCGGGAAACGGGGCCAGCGCACGACGCCTTCACACGGCTGCTGCACCGCCTGGAGCTGGTTGGAGGCAAAGACCAGTATCGTACGTGACGCCGTTCGCGCCTATCTCGTCGCCTCCCGTTTCTCTTTGGGGGCAACTGCGTAACTCCTATATTCATCAGCCCCTGCCGGATCCGTACGAAGTCGAGGTAGCTCCCGGCGTAGTTCCGGAACGAGCCGCTTTCCCCTTTAGGCCCAGCAGCCGCTCCACTTCCGTAACCAGCAGAGCGATCACTTCGGAGGAGACACCTCCGCGCTCGGCATGCAAGCAGGATCCACCCGAGCAGATGATGTACGGATGGCGAGGAATGGACTTCCCCCCAGGGAACGGACAGGGGGTTAAGCAGCCACCCTCGGGGTGAGGGCGAGCTGATGCTCGTACTCCGCAGGACTGCGGTAGTCGAGGCTGGAGTGCAGGCGCTGGCGGTTATA